>Ga0209161_10002350_pt1 | contig 15518 bp, 14 predicted proteins | sample GraSoiAngelo_155_FD_186169 | JGI IMG/M metagenome (GOLD analysis project Ga0209161, IMG submission 186169) | Grasslands soil microbial communities from the Angelo Coastal Reserve, California, USA - 14_1009_13_30cm (SPAdes) (version 2) | ecosystem: Environmental > Terrestrial > Soil > Grasslands...
TATCTCCATCAGAGACATGGCGCGGGCCGCGCGGTGCTAGTCTAGTCTGGTTAGGACATAGCCTTGCCAAGGCTATAAGGCGGGTTCAAATCCCGCGCACCGCACTCTCCATCGAACCGAAAGCGATTCCGTTCGACTCGTAGGCATCGGCTCGGCGAAGCGGTCCAATCCACGGTTCGACCTTGGTCCATGCCCTCTTCTCGACGTCAGGGGCGAATCTGCGGCTCAGATACCCGATCGCCCGAGTCCACGCCGCGCGGACAAGGAGACGCAATTGTGGCCCAATGCTTCTTTCTGGACGCGGGGAATGAGAAAGGCACCGATGCGTTTATTGCGGGGGCCTCGCCATCGGCCGCCGAAGGAATGGGGTTCTTGTGATCTCAAAACCGCGCATGGCATTCGTTGTGGCTTTGGGCATCGCGGCCGCCCTCCTCGGGGTATCGGCGTTCTCGACGCCGGCCGCGGCTGCCAATAACGTCCCGATCTCACTCTATGGGAGCCGCGCCGCGGGCTGGGGCGAGACCAACACGACGCTCACCGCCCCGGGCCCCCCGCTCACGGTCCACGTCGGCGACAACGTGACGCTGAACCTGACGTCCGTCGACGGCGTCACGCACCGGTGGTGCATCGACTACAACAACAACTCCGCGTGTGGCGGGTCCGAGCCGACCTCGCCGAACTTCGGGGTCGCGTTGCTGTGGAACTTCACGGTCTCGAATGTGACCGGGACGTACCACTATCGGAGCGACCGGACCGCGGGCCCGGGCGACGACCTCGCGAAGATGTGGGGCAACATCACGATCCTCGCCGCAGAGACGACGCCGCCCCCCTTGCTGCCGGGCGGTGAGAACACGGTCCTAATTGTCGCCGGCGTGATCGTGATCATCGTCGCGGTCATCGCCTTCGCCGCGTTCTTCTGGCGCCGGATGGGCAAGCCGGGGACGCCGCCTCCACCGCCCCAGTGAAACCGGGCGCGGATCGACCGCGCCCATAGCCTTCTTTCTTTGCGCGCATCTCGGGGAACAGAGTACGTTCTGTATTCCCCGCAATGATCGTTTTTGTAGGTCGCAGCTAGTCAGACCAATGCCTTTATCGCCAAGAAAGGTCCGTGGCCGCACCGGGGTGGGATGCGCTGCCCACGATTCATCCACGAACGCTTGCCGCGGTTGTGCTCGCGGGCCTCTTGCTCGCTTCCTTCGGATTCGCGATTCCAGCGACGGCGGCGGAGAGTCCGACTTACCTCTACGCGAATCGGAGCACGGGCTGGGGCTTCTCGAATACGTCGTTGACGAGCCCGGGTCCGAACCTCGAGGTCGAGGTCGGAGAACACGTCACATTGAACCTGACGTCCTTGGATGGACGAAACCACAACTGGTTCATCGACTACAACGGCAACTCGGCCGTCGACGCGAACGAGAGCTACTCCGATTCCGGCACGTTCCGGGGCAACCTCCAATACGACTTCACGGTTGGAAACCAGACCGGCACGTTCGTCTACCGATCTCGGTTCAACGGAGATGGGAACCTCTGGGGCAACATCACGGTCCGCCCCGCCGGATTCCTTGGAGGTCTCCTGGGCAATCCCCTCCTGCTCGCCGGGATCGTCGCCGTGATCGTCGCAATCGTCGCGGTCGCGATCTGGGCGCGCCGCCGACCACGGCAGCCTGAGGAACCACCGGCCGAGTGACATCGCCCCCGCGCAATCAACGCAGCCTCGGAGCCTTCTTATCGCGAGCCCCTATGCCACTCCCGTGACGCGACTGTCGGACATCGGGGAGCGCGGCGCGATCGACATCCTCGCGCGCATCTACGACCGGGGGCAGCCGATCGGCCTGGGACACGACTGCGGCGTTGTCGATTGGGGCGACGACTACCTCGTCGTCACAACGGACGTCGTGAACCGGAAGACGCACATCCCGACCGGGGCGACGGCCCCGCAAATCGGCTGGTATGCGACCGCGGTGAACCTGAGCGACATCGCGGCGGCCGGTGCGAGACCTCTCGGCTTCGTCGCGGCCTTTTCGATGCCGGCCGATACCGAGGTGGAGTTCCTCCGCGGCCTCGCGACCGGGATGGAGGAATGCGTCCGCGAGTTTGGGATCGCGGTGCTCGGCGGGGACACGAAGGAGGCGGACATCCTCTCAATCGCGGGCACGGCGTTCGGACGCGTGCGGAAAGATCGGATCCTGCTGCGGACGGGTGCGCGACCCGGGGATGCGATCATCGTCACGGGAGACCTCGGGCGCGCGGGCCATGCCGCGAAGACGCTCGAGCAGTCGTCTGGCATGCGGACCGAGGCACTGAACCAACTCCTGCGGCCGTATCCGCGGATCGCCGACGGCATGTTCTTCTCCGAGTCCGGCGCGGTCACGAGCTGCATGGACCTCTCCGACGGCCTCGGGGCCAGCTTGGGTCAGATGACCGCAATGACGAAGCTCTCGTACCAGATTGACGAGGCGGCGCTCCCGCGGTACTTCGGCCTTGCGTCGCTCCCGCCCGCGGTTGCAAAGGAGCTCCTCCTCTACTACGGAGGCGATTACGAACTTCTCGCAACGGTTCGACCGGAGGCGATCCAGACCGTCCTCGCCCCGTATTCACAATCCTCCCAGCGAGAACATCGACGGCTCACCGTCATCGGCAAAGTCGCCGCGTCTGGCGGGAATGTGCTCGTGACGAAGACGGGAAAGGAGCCGCTCGCCGCCAAAGGCTGGGAACACTTCCGTTCTTCCGGGATTCGGTAGTCTGCTGGGCCGTGTTTCGGCGGGCTTGCATGACAGAGTCGAATCGTCTGCGCTCCTGTCCAGTCGCGAGACACTGCCCGGCGTACCGGTTCCGTATGGGTGGAGTCTTCGCACAGTCGTCACAGACGGGAACTTCTTAGACCGAAATGACAATCCGTCAGCCGAGGGTGCTTTCATGAGTCCGCCCAAGTCGCAGCCACTGGCGAAGCCCGTTGCCGCCGTCAAGGGTCGCCGGACCCGAATCGCAACTGCGATCCTGGTTACATGGGCTCTCGTCGCGTCAATCGCATTCGGCTGGACGTGGGTCGCGGACCAGCGGGTGGAACAACAGCAACGAGAATCGATTCGTGCGACCATTAACCGGATTGTGTGGGACCTGAGTTCCGAGTTCTTCGCTGCGAGCGCATCGACCCAAGCCTTGCTGATGACTCGGAGCCTCCACTATGGGTGGATTGGGGCCGTATGGCTGGACGATGTGCAGGACCGAGTCACGGACCTATTCGTCACCACGGAGGGCATGACCGTTGTACAGGCACTCAACATGACGGTGGGTGTCTCCGAGTGCTCTTCCGAAGCATACCAGCAGATTCTGACCCTCGCTGCTTCCGACCCGTCCGTCCTGAACGGGACGAACCAGTACACCGCATACTTCGGAGCGGCCGAGAACCTCGCTTTCTCCCTGGGATGGAATTTCGGCAACATCTCCGGGAGTGGCAACAACCCGCTCGACCAACTGGGCTCCTCCTCGGCCTCGGCGATTCGAGCCGAGCTCGCCTCGCTGTTCGCGACGAGCAGAAACTACGGAGGTGTGGCCTGCTAAGAGAATGAATTCCTCAACCTTTCCGGCCGGGGGACTGCGTGGAAGCACCTGCGTGATACGGCGTGATTTCGACACAGTAAATCTCAGAGCGCAAAGTGTTTAACCCGATCGGACCAGTGTACGGGTGAGCGATGATCTCCGAACCGGAAATCCTCGATGTCCGGGAGCCGCCGGGCAAGGCGATGGGGAAGGTCGCCGAGCTCTGGCGGCCGGTCGAGGGTACGAACAAAATCATGTGCACGGCATGTGCCCGCTATTGCAAGATTGGCGAAGGCCAGGTTGGCCTGTGCGGCATTCGCGGGGTCCACGAGGGCAAGCTCTGGTTGTACGTCTACGGGCGCGTGATCACGGGACACGTCGATCCGATCGAGAAGAAACCCGTCTCGCACTACCGGCCTGGGTCGAAAATCTTCAGCATTGCGACCACGGGGTGCAACTGGCTTTGCCACCCTGCAGGGACACCGATTCTCCTCCATGATGGATCAACGAAGCCGGTCGAGCAGATCCGGGCCGGGGACGCGCTGTGGTCGCTGTCGGATCCGAAGGGTGCAACTGCGCCAGCCGTCGTCACCGCGGCCGGAAGTCGAAGGGGCGCAAGCGTTCGGCTATCCGTTGAAGGGCTACAAGAGCCGCTCATCGCGACGGCCGAGCACCCGATCTTGACGAAGCGGGGCTGGGTGCACATCTCGAGACTTCGATTGGGCGATTGGGTGCTTGTTGCCAAAGGCCAAGATTCCGATTTCCCAATGTCGGATCTCGCCAAAGTCCCGAAACACGGATCGGCCGTTCACCCGACAGAGATGGCCCGATTCTGGCGGCTGTGGACGGCGGGGAGCGAATCGAGACCTCGCTTCGGCTGGTCGCCGGTTGTCCGTCTGAAGCTGGATTCGTCCATCGAACCCGTCTACAGCTTTGAATGCGTGCCGTTCCACAATTACGTGGCGAACGATGTGGTGGTTCACAACTGCCGTTACTGCTTCCTCCCGAACACTCTCGTCATGACCGAGGGCGGCTACGAACCGATTCAGTCGATGTTTGCCGCAGGTTCGCCGACCGAGAACCCGGAAGTTCGACTCCTCGGGTGGAAGAGCGCGCTGACGCACAGGGATCGCTGGCGAGTCGTCACCAAGGCGTTTGAGCATCTCTATGCAGGGCAGGTCCTTGAAATTCGCGTCCGAGGTCTTCCGCCGCTGAGATGCACCCCAGATCATCCCTTGTTCGGTGCCGGGCCGAAAGGCGAGCTGAGAAAGGTTCGAGCCGACCGGCTGAAGACCGGTGACCTCGTCGCGGTACCACGAACAGCGGCAGCCGCACCAAAGCCGATAATCGAGTCCGACATGGAGGCGCCCGATCGCATGAGTGGGTTGACCCTCCTCGCCGCCGAGACTCTGGAGAAATCCGCGACGATGGAGGAGTACTTCCTGGTACCCGTCGTGGACATCCGCGAGAAGACGTACATCGGTCCCGTGTACAACCTGGAAGTCGAAGAGGACCACAGCTACACCGCGAATCTCTTTGCCGTGTCGAACTGCCAGAACGCAGACATCTCCCAGCGCCGCAAGGTGGACGGCATCGAGGTCGAGCCGCAAGACGTCGTCCGGATGACCCTCGAGCAAGGCTGCCAAGGCCTCGCGTACACCTACAACCAACCGACGATCTTCATCGAGTTCGCGCGGGACATCGGCATGATGGCTCGCAAGGCCGGCCTCTTGAACATCTTCGTGTCGAACGGGTACGACACTCCAGAGACCGTCGCGGAGATGCCGAAGTTCCTCGACTGCGTCACGGTGGACTTCAAAGGATCCGGCGAGACCAACTTCGTCCGAAAGTACATCAACATCCCGAACGCGGACCCGATCTTCCAGACGCTGCTCGACACGCGAGATACGAAGAAGATCCACATCGAGATCACGGACCTCATCGTCCCGCAAGTCGGCGACGATCTCAACGCCGCGCGCAAGCTGTCGAAGTGGGTCTACGACAACCTCGGCCCCGACACCCCGATCCATTTCCTGCGCTTCCATCCGGACTACAAGATGATGGAATTTCCCTGGACTCCCGTCGAGACGCTCGAGAAACATTGCGCCATCGCGAAGGAGGAAGGCCTGAAGTACGTGTACATCGGGAACGTCTCGGGCCATCCGCTCGAGCACACGTACTGCCCGGGCTGCGGCGCAATCGCGATCAAACGGTACGGATTCGACATCACGGGCTGGTACCTCGACAAGGACAACAAGTGCAAGAAGTGCGGCTACCAACTCGCGATCTTCGGCCGGCTCGAACGGACGGCGAAGGAGAACCGGTACTACAGCGTGCTGTACCACCGCTGAGCTCACGCGACACGCTAATATTCGGTGGACCATCCGGCCGTGTGGCCAAGCCGCGCCTCGAGGCCCGGATCCGCCCCGCGGGCCCGGGCGATTTCGCCGCCTGCGCCCGCCTGTGCCTCGCCTCCCTCCGAGACCTGAGCCGCCGCGAAGGGCAGCCGCCGCCGAATTTCCCGCTCCGCAACCTCGTCCGGTTCTTCCGTCACGCGCTCACGACGGACCCGGATGGCTTCCACGTCGCCATCGTCCGAGGGAGGATCGTTTGCTACGCGATCACGATCTTGCGCGGGAAGACGCACTTCCTCGCGCAGTTCTTCGGGGAGCCAGGGATGCAAAGCCGCGGGATCGGGCGGCAAGTGCTCGCGCGCGCGTTCGACGCGCCCCGTCCCCCGCGCGGGACCGTCCGTTGCGTCGTGGCCTCCCTGGACCTCCGCGCCCAGGCCCTGTATGTGAAGTTCGGGATGCTCCCGCGGACGACCCTGTATTACGTCGACGGCAAGCCGACGAAGTCGACCGTTGGCGGTGTCGAGCTACGACAACTCGGACCCGCAGGAATCTCGACCCAACGGGCGCGTGACCTAGCGGCACGATTCGATCGCCGACTCCGGGAGGCGCGACGCGATGCCGACCAACGCTACTTCGTGACGATCGCCAAGGGTTCGCGGTTCTATGAGGCGCGGGCGGACGGCCAGACTGTGGGCTACGTCGTGGTCCGCGGGAACGGTGCGATCGGGCCCGGCGGCGTTCAGGACCCCTCGCTGAGCGCGGGTCTGATGTCCGCGGCAATCGCGAAGGCGCACGAGAACGGGATGAAGACCGTGTCGGCATGGGTCCCAGGCCTGAACGGCGGCGCGCTCATGGCGGCGTTCGGGGCCGGACTCAAGGTCGAGTTCCTCACGGCATGGATGGCCGCGAAGGACATCCTCCGACTCGATTCCTACGTACCCTCCGGCGGCGTCCTCTTCTAGGGCATGGTCGCACGCGATGTTTCGCGGAACAAGAGCTAAATAACGAAGGCTGCATCGCGAGGCGATTCGGAGGGATTCGCTTGCCGGTGGCCGTCGAAGCACTCCGCAAACTGCTCACCGATTTCAACGCCCGCACGGGCGCGAAGATGTCCGCGATCGTCTCCCGCTCCGGCGTGCCCGTTGCCTGGGTCCTCCCGGACGATGCCCAAGTCGACAACTTCGCGACGATGGCGGCGACCCTCCTCGGCGCGCTCGAGGTCATGTACGGGACCATGAAGATGGAACCGCCGAATCGGCTCACGGTCGCCTCGGACAGCGGAATCCTGAGCGTCCACGGCGTCTCGGGAAAGATGTTCTTCGTCGCCATGGCGGAGAAGCAGACCGCCGCGTTCGGCAAGGCGGTGGCGGAAGCGCTCGGGAAGGCGAAAGGCCTCCTGGGCGAGACCTAGGCGGTCTTCCGCTGCGGCCAGTGCGGGATGAGCTCGACGATCCACTTGCGGATCCGCCGGTAGACGACAACGCGTCGACTCACGAGCTCGACGAGGACCGCGATCCCGATTCCGACGAATGCGCCGCCTAGGATGTCGGAAGGCCAGTGGAGGCCCATGTAGACGCGGCTCACGCCGACGAGCGTCGCGAACGCCATGGCGGCGCCTCCTGCCCGCCACCGGAATCGCAAGGCGACGAGGCCGGCGAGCGCGAACGCGCGAGACGCGTGACCGCTCGGGAACGACGGATCGGGCTCCGTGTCGCAACCGTAGCCCGGAATGATCTGGGCCCCGAACGCCTTATCGACGCAGGGCCGCGAGCGGTCCACGAGGTACTTTATCGCGGTCGTGACCACGACCGTGAGGACGAGGATTAGGATGAAATCGAACGTTGCCTCTCGCTGGCCGCGCAACCAGAGAGGGATCGCGAAGAGGGCGAGGATGTACGTGCCGCCGAGCATCGTAATGAGGATCATGACGACGTCGAGGGTGTGATCCGTGCCGGCGAGGTTGAGCGCGCGGAAGAGGAGCTCGTCCACACCGCCGATGGAGGCGAACATCGCAACCGGGTACACGCGCCCGGATAGCCGGAGGTCGCTTAAACCCGTGGCAACTCGGACAATCCTCAAACCCTGAATCGTCATCGCCGCAGCTAGATGGACCGCGCGCAGGAAGTCTACGACCGGCTCCTCGAATACTACGGACCGCAGCATTGGTGGCCCGCCGAATCCGCCTTCGAGGCGATCGTCGGGGCGCTCCTTATGCAGCAGACCTCGTGGCGAAACGTCGAGGTCGCCATCGGGAACCTGAGAAAGGCGGGCCTGCTCGAAGTCCGGTCGCTTGCCGAGGCACCGGTGTCCGTCATCCGCCGCCACGTGCGGATCGCGGGCCTCTACCGCACCAAACCGGCGCGGGTCCGCGCGTTCTGCCGCCATCTCCTCGAGCGATCCGGGGGCGATCTCGCCGGTTACTTCGGCCGTCCCACGGACGTGGTGCGCGCGGACCTCTTGGCTCAGGACGGCGTCGGGCCGGAGACCGCGGACTCCATCCTCCTGTACGCGGGCGGCCATCCGATCTTCGTCGTCGACGCATACACCGAACGCATCGGCAGCCGGATCGGACTCTTCCGGACGCGGGAGTACGCCCCAATCCAACAATACTTCGACCGGCGCGTTCCTCGGAACCTGGCGACGTATCAGGAGTACCACGCCCTCCTTGTGCGCCACGCGAAGACGCTGTGTCGCGCAGCGAACCCCGCCTGTGCGGAATGTCCGGTGCAATCCCTGTGCGACTTCGGCCGCCGACGAAAGCGATAAGGTTGACCGCGTCCTCGGGAGGACGCGATGGTGCGCGCGATCACGTTCGACGCGTTCGGGACCCTCATCGACACGGGACGGGACGTGCTGATTCGCATCGCGCGATCCGTGTGCGAGGACCAACGGCCGAGCCTCGACGCGGAGGTCCTCCTCGCGACGTGGGACCGTCACTTCTTTGCGGCGGAGACGGCGCCGTTCCTGACGTTGGCGGAAATCACGGAAGACAGCCTCGGGAAGACCTTTCGCGAGTACGGCATCGAGGCGACCCCTGCGCCGTACGTCGATCGGCTCGTCGACCTGTGGCGGCAGGCCAAAGCGTACGCCGAAGTCCCGCGGATCCTCGACGCGCTGGATGGCGTCCCGCGCGCGGTCGTCTCGAATGCGGATCACGAGTTCCTGCTGGACATCCTCCAGAGGAACGGCCTGCGGTTCGACGCCGTGATCACGTCGGAGTCGGCCCAGACGTACAAGCCTCGCCCGCGGATCTTCGAAGCCGCCCTCGAGTCCCTCCGGGTCGCACCGAAGGACGCGATCCACGTCGGGGACTCGCTCGCGGCCGACGTGGAAGGCGCCTCGCGGCTCGGGATGCGGACCGTGTGGGTCAACCGCGGCGGACTCCGTCGCGGGCCGACCGACCCGGCGCCGGACGCCGAAGCGCGGGATCTCCGCGAGCTGCCGTCGATCGTGGAGCGACTGTCCCAGGACCGTTGATCGCGCGCGTCCTCCGCGGCCGGGAGGAAATCCGGAAAACGGGTCAATCCGCCCACACGGTTAAGTAACGACCCTTCGTTATCCGCCTCGGAGGGGCGGAGGGATTGCCCAGTGTGACAGTAGGAGAGCGGATTCTCGTCCACCTCTCTGGATTTCTGCGACACGCGGAATCGTACGAATGCCCGGTCGACATGACCCAGGACGGGATTGCCACCGCTCTATCGTTGAGCCGCGCCCACGTCGCCCTCGAGCTGAAACGACTCAAGTCGACGGGGAAGGTCCAGGAGCGGATGGCCCACGTCGCGAACGCCCGCTCCCGTCGCAAGGTGTACGAGCTGACGCCGGCGGGCCAAGAGATCTCCCGGCGGATGCGCGAGCACGCACGGTCCCGGACGGTCGAGCTGTCCGGACCGGAAGGTCGGCGAACCGTCGTCGGCACGGAGGCGATCGACGCGCTGCGCCGCGCCGGCCTGAGGGAAGCCGAGGCCGTCCAGCAGATCCTCACTTCGGACGTCGTCGAGCTGCCCCGACCGGAGCCGACGAAGCCGGCCGCGGTCCCGAGCCGGACGTTCTTCGGCCGCGCGGACGAGCGGCGCGTCCTCCAGGGATGGCTCGCCTCCGACTCGAGGGCGGTCGCCGTCGTGATCGGCGTCGCGGGCATCGGGAAGTCCGCGCTCCTCGCGCGGGCCATCGCCGAGGAACGTCGACCGAAGCTCCTCCGGCGCGTGTACGCCCATGATGACGCCCATGGCCTGTTGAGTTCGTTCGCCGATTTCCTCGCGCGCCAGAACCGCCGACGGCTCAAGGCCGCCATCACCCGCCCCGCATACGACCCGACCGAGGTGATCGCGGTCCTCCGGGAGGACCTGTCCGGATGCGTCCTCGCGATCGACGACCTCCATGCGTGCCCGGCCGCGGACACGCTCCTCCGGGCCGTCGTCGAGCATCCTCCGGATGCGAAGATCCTCGTCGCGACGCGCACCCAGCCGACGTTCTTCGAGCCGCCCGATGTCGCGCGGGGCCGCGTGCTCGAACTCCGGCTCGACGGCCTCGACGAGGCATCGGCCGCGGAGCTGCTCGCCTCCCGCGGGGCCTCCCTCGATCCGGGGGACGTGCCTCGGGTCATCGCCGCCACCGGGGGCCACCCGCTCGCCCTCGAGCTCTTCGCCGCGAGCGGCCTCGACGCGGGGGCGGTCGAGACGGAGCAGTACGTGCTCGACACGGTCCTCGAGGGCCTCGACGACGCGTCGGAAGATCTCCTCCGGACGTTCGCCGTCTTGCGCCGTCCGGCGCGCTCCCCGGAGACGTTCGGCGCGACGTTGTCCCAGCTCCGCCGCCTCGTCCGCCGCGCGCTCCTCCATCATCGCGACGAAGGCTACCTGCTCCACGACCTCGTGAAGGAGTTCTTCCTCCGACGGATGGGCGACCTCCCCCGGCGGGACGCGCACGGCCGCGCGGCGACCTACTGGGCGGGACGACAAGACGCCCTCGAAGAGGTGTACCACCGGATCGAGTCCGGGGACCTCGCCACCGCGGCGGCCCGTCTCGTCGACGTCGGACCGGCGTTCGCGGAGAGCGCCCGGGCCGGGGACCTGGAGAGCGGCTTGCTCCGGGTCCCGCGGGACTCGAAGCTCGACTCGCTCCTGGTGGAGACGCAGATGTTCCTCGGGAAGTTCGCCGACGCCCGCGCGGTCCTCGAACGGATCGCGGCGTCCGGGACTCCGGCGGAACGGCTCCGAGCCCACATCCAACTCGGGCGGATCGCGAACCGACTCGCCTCGTACGCGGACGCGCGGTCGATCTTGGCGGAAGCGGTCCGGGAAGCCTCGATCCTCTCGGTCCCGGAGGTCGAGGGCGAGGCGTTGCGGGCCCTCGGCGGCGTGGAGCGAAAGCTCGGGGACCTGCCGTCGGCGCTCGGGCACCTCGAGCGCGCGGCGGAGCTCCTGGAACACGGCTCGCGCGAGAAAGTCCGGACGCTCACGGACCTGGGCGCCGTCCTGATCGCGCGGGGCGAACACGGGCGCGCGAAGACCCGCCTCCTGGAAGCCGCGTCGTCCGTTCGGAGCGGCACGCGGGAGGATGCCGCGATCCAGATCAACCTGGGGATCGTCTCGAGCCGGGAAGGGGACGCCCGGACGGCGGCGGAGACCTTTGCGCGGTCGGCCGAGATCGCCCTGGGCGCCGGGGACGTCCGGTTCGCGTCGTACGCCCTCGCGAACGCGGTCGACAACTTCCTCCGGCTCGATGCGGTCGAGGCCGCGGCGGCGAGCGCGGAGCGGGCCGTCCAGCTGGCGCAGACGATCGGCGATCCGGTCGCCCTGTCGACGGCGAAGGCGAACCTCGGGCTCGTGTTCGCGAAGCGCGGCGAGTGGACGCAGGCGGAGGCGCATCTCCTCGAGTCCGTCGAGATGATTGCGCGGCTCGAGAACCCGTACTCCCTGGCGACCCGGTACGAGGAGATCGCTCGTCTCTACGAGACCCAAGGGCGTCGGGGCGATGCGGCTCCCTGGCGGGCGCGGGCCGATGACCTGTTCGCGCGGCTCCAAGCCGGGGGGCCGACGCGAGCGGTGGGACCGTAGGCCCGGGTCTGCGGACTTGCGAGCGCTCGTCGCGGCATCGAAAAATCGTCCCCGATTCACGGTCTGCGGGCGTCGGACATCCATCGGACCAAACCATTAAGTAGGTCAGACAAGATGCCGCGCCGTCCGCGGGGTTTCTCCCTACGGACACCGGGATGGGACGCCGCATGTCATCCGCCCTGCTACCGAGGGGCTGTGCGCTCGGCTTCGCGTTTGCGATCGCGTTTCTGGCCCTCGCCGCCGTCATTCCGGCTGCGAAGGCGGCGCCGAATCCGATCGACCCGGCGGCGATGACCGTCACCGTGGTCCTGGACAAGTCGTCCTACCTGAGCGGCGACACCGCGAGTGCCCGTGCGATCGTGTACCGCACGCCCGCACCCGGGAACTACACGTACGTATGGCGCGTCCGGAACCTCTTCTTCCAGCTGCTGAACACGACGACGACGGCGGGGGCCGTGTTCAACTACCCCATCGCCCTCGCCTACACCGGCACGCTGCGCTTCGAGGCGACCGTGGACGACGGCCAAGGGACCGTCGTGGCGGGCCAGCAGAGCGCGACGGTCGCGCAGGCGTACATGTCCCTGACCCTGGACCGCGGCGACTACAATCCGGGCGACACGATCAGCGCGTTCTACGGCGTCCGCTCGCACGTCATCACGAGCCCGGCGTACTCGTACGCGGTTACCGACACCAATACGGTCGTCGTCCTCTCCGGGACCACGAACGCGACGTTCTTCTCGTTCGCCACGCCGAACCCGTCGAGCCGCAGCTACACGTTCCGCGTGACCGCCACGGACCGAGGGAACAGCACCCAGGCGCTGGCGACGATCAACCAGGCGACCGGCTTCGTCCTCGGGATGAGCTTCGACCGGGCGTCATACGCCGCCGGCGAGACGGTCCATGCGCGCCTCACCCTGACCGCGAAAGGCCCGGCGTCGCTCCCGAGCCAGTTCCGGTGGTCCCTGTCGATCGCGTCGGCGAGTGTCTCGGCCATCACGACGAGCGCGAGCGCGGACCTCTTCCTCACGATCCCCGGGGGGACCGGGAACGGAGGGCTCGTCGTGTTCGCGAGCGAATTGAACACCGGCGCGAGCGCGTTCCAGACGGTCCAGGTGGGCCCGACGGGGAGCGCGTTCTGGTCCACCGAGGTCGCGGGCTTCCCCGTCTTCGCGATCGTCCTCAGCGTCTTGTTCCTCGTCCTCCTGGTCGCCGTGATCGGGCTCTGGAGGCGCCTCGGGGGCGGCTTCGGGCTGCTCGGAGGCAAGGCGGTCCCACCCCCGCCGCCCGCGGAAGGCCCCGTGCCGACGTCGCCCACCTCGCCCATGTCGATCACCTGTCGGCGATGCGGGAAGCCGATCGACCTGTCGACGAGCCGCCGCCCGATCGAGGTCATGTGCCCGTCGTGCGGCGAGACGCAAGTCGTCACGTGAGCGGTCGCAACGTTGATAGGCGCGAGACCGCGTTCCCGGCCCGCTCTCAGGGAGTGGCGCGCGATGGGGGACGCGGAAGAGTTGCTGACGGCGGCGCAGAAGAACGATCTCGCGAAGGCGAGCGCGATCCTGGACCGGAACCCGTCGCTCCTTCGGATGCGCACCCCGAACGGGACGCTCGTCCTGACCGCGACCTTCTACGGCGCATCGGACGTCCTCAAGCTCCTGCTCGCGCGGACGCCGGAGGACGCGTTGAACCTGTACGAGGCCGCGACGGTCGGGAACGCACGCCGGCTCAAGACGATCCTCGGGCAGTCCCGGGTCCGGGTCAACGAGGCGAACAAGGAGGAAGGCTTCGACCCGCTCGGGCTCGCGGCGTTCTTCGGTCATTCCGAGGCGGTCAAGGTCCTCCTCGAGCACGGGGCGGACGTGAACCAGAAGCCGCCGAGTCGGTTCGCGAACACGGCGGTCGATTCGGCCGTCGCTGGCGATCACACGGACGTCGTGCGGATCCTACTCGCGGCGGGCGCGAACCCGAACGTGCGGTCCGAGGCGAACTACACGACGCTTCACAAGGCGGCCGCGCACGGGAACCTCGAGATCGTCCGCATGCTCTTGGACCGCGGGGCCGACGTCCACGCCGTCCGCGATGGAGGTCACACGCCCCTGGACGACGCGATGGAGAAAGGCCACGCGGCCATCGCAGATCTCCTTCGGGCTCGCGGCGCGAAAGGCTAGTCCTCACCGCCGCGACCGGATGAAATCACGGATGCGGCTGGAGGAACATCCACCGATGCCCTTCGATGTCTTCGGCCCGGTATAGCCTCCCGACCGGGTTGTTCTCGAGTTCGGAGAGCATGGTCGCGCCGGCGCTCTTCGCGCGAGCGAAGTGTCGGTCGACATCGTCCACGTGGACGAGCAGGCCGTCAACGACCCAGGGGACCGCGGACCACTTGCGGGCGGCCGCGCACGTCTCCCGGTGGTGCTTCGGACTCTGATAGTCCGGCGTCGGCGTCGCGACGAAGACCCGACCGTTCCCGAGTCGGACCTCCGCATGGATGGTCCGCCCGTCCCGGTCCTTGATTCGCTCGCCTTTGCGTTCCTGGAAACCGAACGCACGGTTCAACCAATCGATGGCCGTGACGGGATCTTCGTACGCGACCATCGGCACGATTGTGGGCATGTCCTTCGGCTCCTCTTGCGCCATTTCGTTTCCTCGAGGCGCGAAAGCGAACCGGGTTAAAAACCCCTTCCAGGGAGGTCGTCGAATCGCCCTCGATGGGCACCACCAGACCCCGTCAGATTCTCTGGAGCACGTCTCCAATCCGGCGGATGCACTCCACAATCGTCTCTCGAGACGCGGCATACGAGAGACGGAGGTGGCCTTCCCCGGCCTCGCCGAACGCGCTCCCCGGGGTCACCGCGACGTTCGTCTCCTTGAGGATTCGTTCCGCGAGCGATGCGCTCTCCATGCCGACGTCGACGCGAGGGAAGACGTAGAACGCGCCCCTCGGACGGTCCGTGGAAAGTCGATCGATGCCCTTGAGTTCTCGGAGCACGAGGTCCCGTCGCGCGCGGAATTCGTCGACCATCGCCTTCAGCGGGGCGCTCGGGCCTCGGAGGGCCGCGACGCCCGCCTTCTGCGCGAACGCGGTCGCGCAGGTGATCGTGTGTTCCTGCACCTTCACGATCTGTTGATACATCGGCGTCGGGGCGACGAGCCAGCCGAGCCGCCATCCCGTCATCGAGTACGTCTTCGAGAAGCCGTTCACGGTGACGGTGCGGTCGAACATGCCCTCCAGGGAGGCGGGCGAGACATGCTCGCCTTCGTACAGGATCTTCTCGTAGATCTCGTCGCTCACGACCGTGAGGTCATGGTCCGCCGCGAGGTCCGCGAGGCCGCGGATCTGGGCTCGTGTGTACACCGAGCCGGCGGGATTCGACGGCGAGTTGAGGACGATGAGTCGAGTCCGCGGGGTGATCGCTTCCGCGACGGCCTCCGTCGATGGGACGAATCCGTCTTCGTCCGCCGCGCGGATGGGGACGGCCTTCGCGCCCGCGAGGGTCGCCATCGGGGCGTACGACACCCATCCGGGATCCGGGATCAGGGCCTCGTCCCCGGATTCGAGCAGGGCCAT
>Ga0209161_10002351_pt1 | contig 15516 bp, 10 predicted proteins | sample GraSoiAngelo_155_FD_186169 | JGI IMG/M metagenome (GOLD analysis project Ga0209161, IMG submission 186169) | Grasslands soil microbial communities from the Angelo Coastal Reserve, California, USA - 14_1009_13_30cm (SPAdes) (version 2) | ecosystem: Environmental > Terrestrial > Soil > Grasslands...
TCGAGTTCGTGCAGATCCTCTCCGACGTCGTCAACGACCTCGCCGGCAATGCCCGCCCGGTGGAGATCAAGCTCTTCGGCCCCGACCTGGCCGCCCTCGAGGCCTACGGGACGCGGCTCGACTCCGCCATGTCGGGCATCGAGGGCCTGGAGGATCTGTTCAGCGGCGTGAGTGAGCCCACGGCTGAGATGGCGATGCGGATCGACGCCGCGGAGGCCAACCAGGTCGGGCTGACCCCCGCCGCCGTCACCCACGCGGTGAGCGGCGCGCTGCTCGGCGTCGACGCGGGCCAAATCTATCGCGACGACCGGAGCGTCGGCGTCCGCGTGCGCGCGCCCGATTCCGTGCGCTTCGACCCGCTCCGGCTCGGCGCGATCCCCGTCCTCGCACCGGGCCGCCACACGCCCATCCCCGCAGCGTCGCTCGTCCACTTCACGCCGATGGACGCCCCGTCCGAGCTGCTCCGCGAGAACCAGCAGCAGATGATCATGATGACCGCCGACCTGGGTGCACGCGGCCTCCGGAGCGTGATGACGGACGTGACGGAAGCGCTCGCGCAGCACCCGCCGCCCGCCGATATCCGCGTCGAGCTGGGCGGCCAGTATGCCAGTCAACAGGCCGCGTTCGGCGCGCTCGTGCTGGTCCTCGGCCTCGCCGCCGCGAGCGTGGTCGGCGTGATGGTCGTGCAATTCGCGTCGTTCGTAGAGCCCCTCATCGTGCTCCTCGCTGCGCCGCTCTCGTTTGTGGGCGCGATGGCGCTCCTCCTCCTCACCCGCACTGCGCTCAACGTCTCGTCGTTCATGGGGCTGATCCTGCTCGTCGGGCTGATCGTGAAGAACGGCATCATCCTGCTCGACTTCACGCGACTCAAGATGCGGGCCGAGGGCGTGACGCTCGAGGTCGCGATTCGCGAGGCCGCACGGGTGCGGCTCCGCCCCATCCTGATGACCACGCTGTGCACCCTGTTCGGCCTGCTCCCGTTGGCGCTCGGCATCGGGGCGGGGAGCGAGTTGCAGCGCCCGCTCGCGCTCGCCGTGATCGGGGGGCTGGCGCTGTCCACGCCGATCACGCTGTTCGCAGTGCCGACGCTACTCGTGGCCATCAGGGGGCGGGGGTACGTAGATCCTTCGGTCGCGCGCCTGTCATCCTGAGCGCCGCAGGCGCGAAGGACCTGCTACCCCACTACCGGGAAGCTCACCGTCACTCGCGTGCCGGTCCCCGGCGTCGACCCGATCTCGATCCGCGCGTCGTGCGCGTCCGCGATCCACCGCGCGATCGCGAGCCCGAGTCCGGTACCGTCCGCCTCCCGGCGGGCCGGATCTCCACGGTAGAAACGCTCGAAGACGTGAGGAAGCTGCTCGGCCGGTATGCCGACGCCCGTGTCCACGACCACCACCGTGGCGCGGCCGTCCTGAGTCGTCACGTCGAGGCGTACGTGGCCGCCCGCCGGCGTGAACTTGACGGCGTTGTCGAGCACGATCACCAGGAGCTGGCGCACCAGCGCGGGATCCCCGGTGATCCGTGCTTCGTCGAACGCGCCGACCTCGACCTGGACGCGTTTCTGCTCCGCCAGCGTCCGCACCGCCTCGACGGCCTGGGAGGCGGCGTCGTCGAGATAGAGCGGCTCGCGCGCGATCGGCCGCTCGCCGGCGTCCGCGCGCGCGAGCGTCAGGAGGTTCCGGACGATTTCGCCCAGGCGGGCCGCCTCGCGCTCGACTGCGCGCAGCGTGCCGGCATCCCGCGCCGCTTCGCGATCCTGCTCCAAGGCGACCTCGGCGCGCGTGCGCAGGATCGTGATCGGGGTGCGGAGCTCGTGCGCAGCGTCGGCCATAAAGCGGCGCATCTGGTTCATCGAACGCTCCACCGGAGCCGTGGACTTGCGGATCAGGAGATAACCTCCGCCCGCGACCAGCAGCAGAGCGGCGAGCGCCGCGGCCGCGAACGTCTCGATCAGCGAGGTGTACTCGTCCTCAAGTTCCAAGCGATCGGCGACGACGGCGGCGATGTAGGGTGTGCCGGTCGTTCCGGTGAACCGCCCGGCGTAGATCCGGAGCTCCCGCCCGTCCGGAGCCTCGAGGTTGCGGTACCCGTGTTTGGACCGTACTGCCTGGTGCGTCGCCTCCAGCACCCAGCCGGGCGCCTCCGCCGGCTTGATCGGCCGCTCGTTCTCATCGAGTAGGTAGAGCGACCGATCGGGGATGTGCAGCTCGTCGACCGCATCGACCACGGCACCACGAGCGCTGGCGCGCTCCGTCTCGCGGATGCGCGCCGCCTGCTCGAGCGCCGCCGCGGCGGCACTGAGCGACTTGTCGACGTGCCGGGACATCTGGTGCCGGATCGTCAAGAAGAGGCCGGCGCCCAACAGCACGAGGACGAGCGTGAACACCCCGGCGTACCACGCCGTCAGCTGCAGTCGCAGGCGGGCGAGCGGCTGCATCACAGGGGCCTCACGTGCCGAACCGGTATCCCGCGCCGCGCAGCGTCGTGATCAGTTTCGGCTCGAAGCCGTCGTCGATCTTGCGGCGCAGGCGGCGCACCAGCACCTCGAGCACGTTGGCGAACGGGTCGTGATTGTCGTCCCACACGTGTGCGGTGATGGTGGAGCGATCGAGCACGCGCCCCTGATGGAGCACGAACAGCTCGAGCAACGCGAACTCCTTCGCGCTCAGCGTGATCGGCCGGCCGCGGCGCCGCACCTGGCGGGCGCCGAGGTCGACCTCCAAATCCGCGATCCGGTGGCGCGCCGGCGTCAACGCGGCACGCCGCCGCGCCAGGGCCTTGAGGCGTGCCAGCAGTTCGCGGAAGGCGAACGGCTTGGTCAGGTAGTCGTCCGCCCCGACCTCGAGCCCGCGCACCCGGTCGTCCACGGCATCGAGCGCCGTCAGCATCAGGACCGGCGTCGTCACGCCGCCGCGCCGCAGCTCCCCGCACAGCTCGAACCCGCTCCCGCCGGGCAGGCGGACGTCCAGAATGATCACGTCATAGGTGCTGAGCGCGGCTCGGTCCCGGCCCTCGGCCACCGTGGCGGCGAGCGTCGGGTCGATGCGCTGAGCGCGCAGCCCATCCCGCAGCAGGCCGGCCAGCTCCGGGTCGTCCTCGACGATCAGTACGCGCACCGGGTCACGCCGCCCCCGCCGCATCGAGCGTGCGCCGCACGGCCCGGAGCAGCAGGCCGATCTCGAACGGCTTGCGGAGAAACGCAGCGTCTTCGTCCAGCAAGCCATCGTGCGCGATGGCCTCCGGGCTGTAGGCCGACATGAACAGGACCTTGATCCCGGACCGCCGCTCGCGCACCCGTTCGGCGACCTCGCGACCGTTCATCTCCGGCATGATCACGTCGGTGAGCAGCAGCTGAATCGGCCCGGGGTGCTCGCGCAGCACGCGCAGCGCTTCGTGACCTCCCGACGCCTCCAGCACGGTGTACCCGTTCCGTTGCAGGATCCGTTTGGTCACGAGCCGCACCGCCGGTTCGTCGTCCACCACCAGCACCGTTTCGCCCGCTCCGGTGGCGGGCGGCGCTTCCGCGGAGCGCGCGGCCTCCGCGGCGCGCAGCGGCGCGTGCCACGGCAGGTAAATGGTGAAGGTGCTCCCCTCGCCGGCCGTGCTCTCCGCCCAGATGTATCCGCCGCTCTGCTTAATGATGCCGTAGGTGGTGGCGAGACCGAGGCCCGCGCCGTGACGGCCCGGCTTCGTGGTGAAGAACGGCTCGAACAGGTGCCCCAGGGTCTCCTCGTCCATGCCTACGCCCTGATCCCGGACGGCCAGCGTCACGTAGCGCGCCGGCGACATGGGGTCGTGCTGGCCGGCGAATGCCGCATCCACCTCGACGTCCGCCGTGGCGAGGGTGAGGCGGCCGCCGCTCGGCATCGCCTCGCGGGCATTCAACACGAGGTTGACGATCGCCTGCTCGATCTGCGCGGGATCGGCCCGCACTGCCCCGATGCGCTGGCCGAGCTCGAGCTTCAGCTCGACGCCACCGCCGACCAACGGCTGGAGCACTCGCTCCATCGCCCCGATCAGCGTGTTGAGGTCGAGCATGCGCGGCGTGAGCACCTGCTGCCGGCTGTAGGCCAGCACCTGGCGGGTGAGCTCCGCCGCCCGCGAGGCGGCGGTCTTGATCTGCTCCAAGTCGTCGCGGCGCGCGTAGGCGGGCGGGAGGTCGTGCAACAGGATCTCGGCCGAGCCGAGCATCACGGTCAGCAGGTTGTTGTAGTCGTGCGCGATCGCGCCCGCCAGCCGCGCCACCGCGTCCATCCGGTGAGCCCGCCGCAGCCGGCTCTCGAGCTGCTTGCGCTCGGTGATGTCCCGGAAGCTCGCGACGATCGCCCCGATCTCCGGCTCCGCGATGCGGTTGACGCCGACCCCCTCGATGGACCGCCACGAGCCGTCGCGGTGGCGGACCCGATACTCCGCTACCACGGGCACGTCAGGCCCCGCTGCCGCCGCCGCGAAGCGCTCCCGCGCGTACTGGAGATCGTCGGGATGGATCAGGTCGAGGGCGCTGCGTCCCACCAGCTCCGCGGGGGGGTAGCCGAGCAGGCGGGCGGTGGAGGCGCTGGCGTACACGATCTTGGCGTCGGCGTCGATCAGGGCTACTGCGTCGTAACTGTTCTCGACGAGCGCTCGGAAGCGTGCCTCGCTCGCGCGCAGCACCTGCTCCGCCCCCTTGGCGGCGGTGATGTCGTGCACCAACGCCAACCCGGCGACGATCGCGCCCTGCTCGTCCCGCAGCGGTCCCGCGTGGACGGCAAGCCAGTCGCCCCCCTGCGCGACCTCCGCTGCGCCCGCTGTCCCCGCCAGCGCCCCCCGGAACAGCGGCTCGAGCACCGCATGCATGTCGGATGGCAGGGCCTCGGCGAGCGTCTTGCCCTCGAGCGCGTCGCGCCAGAAGTCCCCTGCCCCCGTGCCCTCCGCCAGGACGAAGCGGAGCTCGCGGTCGAACAGTGTCAGCGTGCCGTTGGGGAGGTTGCGGGCGAGCGTCCGGTAGAGCGAGGCGACGTCGCCAGACGCTCGCGCCCGCGCGGGTTTTCGGCGGGATACGCCGCTCCGGCTCACAGCTGCCTCCCTCCGGTACGGGACTCCGCGATGGGCCGAGACGGAATCGAACCGTCAACCTAGCGATTAAGAGTCGCTTGCTCTGCCAGTTGAGCTATCGGCCCGAACTACAGAACGACGTCGAGCAAATGCGTCACGCTGAGGCGTCACGCAAGAACGTCACGCGACACCGTAATCGCATTCTCGACGGTCCTGCGCGACGCCTTTGCGTGACGAGTTCGCGTGACGCCTCCGCTTGACGCCGTTCTTGTCGTTTGCCCCCAAGGGGAATCGAACCCCTGTTCCCACCTTGAAAGAGTGGTGTCCTAACCGTTAGACGATGGGGGCGGGAACATAGCGGTAACGGGATTCGAACCCGTGTTTGAGCCTTGAGAGGGCTCCGTCCTAGTCCCCTAGACGATACCGCCGGGCGAGGGGAAGAATATCACTAGCCGTCGAGGGCCGACGCAACTAGCCTTATGCCCACCGCGACGAGGAGCTCCCGAGACGTGCGTCAAGCGCAGCCGAAATCAGTTTGGTACGAGCGCCTGACGAAGGCGGCGGCGTACAGTCTCCCCGAGATCCCCATCATCGTCGCCGCGCTCATCTACACGCAGTCGCGCGGCCTGCAGCGCTCGGTCGGCGTCATCGCGTTCTACTACCCGTACGCCATGTTCGGCGCCGGCCTGCTGCTCGGCTGGCGGTTCCACCGCAGCCGGCTGCTGTTCGCCCTGCTGGTGCTCGCGCTGGTCGACCGCTCGCTGCTCGCCTTTGTGGCGAGCCACGGCTTCACGCGCGATCACGTGGCCTTCCAGGCGATCGCGTTTTTGCTGCCGCTCAACCTGGCCGCCCTGTCGCTCACCGCCGAGCGCGGGGTGTTCACCGCGCCGGGGCTCGTGCGCCTGGGGATCATTCTCGGGCAGGTCGCGCTGGTGGCGATCCTCCAGCGCGGGGCGCCGGGCGCCGCCGCCGCCCTGCTGCACGCGCGCCTCTTGCCGCCTAGCTGGTTCGCCTGGACGCCGCTCGCCGACCCCGCGCTGCTCGCATTCCTGGTCGCGGCGGGGCTGATGGGGGCAGGTCAACTGTTGTCTCCCACCTCGACGGGGCGCTCGTTTTGCTGGTCCCTCCTCCCGGCGTTCCTGGGGCTGTCCGCGGCGCGGGCCGGGAACGCGGGATTCTCGACCTTCTATTTCGCGACCTCCGCCCTCATCCTGATCATCGCGGTCGTCGAGGCGTCCTACCACATGGCGTATCAGGACAGCCTGACAGCGCTCCCGGCCCGGCGCGCCCTGAACGAGGCGCTGCTGCGGCTCGGCAGCCAGTACACCATCGGCATGGTGGACGTGGACCACTTCAAGCGGATCAACGACAGCCACGGGCACGACGTCGGGGACCAGGTGCTCAAGATGGTCGCGGCCAAGCTCGCTCAGGTCGGGGGCGGCGGCCGGGCATATCGTTACGGCGGCGAAGAGTTCGCCGTGCTCTTCCCCGGCAAAGGCGCCGAGGAGTGCCTGCCGGAGCTGGAAGCGCTGCGGCAGGTGGTGGAGGACGCAACGTTCATCTTGCGCAGCCGCATCCGCTCGAAGCGCAAGAAGGAGAAGATCCTCGCCGAGCGGGGGCCGGGAAAGCGCGTGCCGGTCACCGTGAGCATCGGCGTCGCCGAACGAGGCAACCGGTACAGCAAGCCCGATCAGGTCGTGAAGGCGGCCGATCGGGCTTTGTACCGCGCCAAGGACGGCGGGCGCAACCAGGTGCAGACGTAGCGTGCGCTACTGCGCCGTGCGCTTCGCCGTTGGGGGCAACAGGCCGTTCAGCCGCAGGTAAATCGCCATCTGGCTGTAGTGGTCCGCCCAGTCGGCGACGGTGATGAGCGTCGCCAGCCCGCGGGTGGCCATGCGGCCGCCGAAGAACGGCATGCTGTCGCCGAGCTGCGCGTCCTGCATCGCGGCGAGCGCGGTGGCGCAGAACTGGAACGACTCCTTCAAGCCGGCCACCAGCTTGTCCTTGGGGTCCGTCCCCGAGAATTTCGGCCGCTCCGGCGCCTTTTGGCCCGATGAAGCGCTGCACAGCTCGTCGTTTCCCTCGCGGATCAGGTGGGCGACCACGTCCCCGAAGCTCATCTGGGCGGGCGTCGGCTTGAAGCCGTACTTGTCGGCCGGCATCGCTTCGGCGGCGTCGGTGATGTTCTTGGTCTGGCGCTGTGCTATGGATCGGAACGCGTTCGAAACCGGATTCAGGGCGTCCACGCCGCGCCGGAGCACCGGTGCGCCGGCGTCTACGGGCACGCCGTCGACGACGATGATCGGCTGGCTCGTCTGAGCCGTGCTGGCGGCGGGGAGCACGCAAACGGCCAGCAGGATGGTCCCGAGTGTCGCTTTCATACAGAGTCTCCTAAAGAAGGGTAATGGCGGCCGCCGAATTGTGCACTGGAAAAACGCGCTCGTCCAGACTCGATCAGGGCAGGCGTTCCGGCCTGACAACGCCACGCGCGGTCCTTTCGAAATGCGGCTTCTCGACCAGTCGGTAGAACAGCAGAATGGCGATATGATCGATCAGAGCCACGGCCAACCCCGGCCAGGAGCGCGTAACCAGCGCGAAACCGTAGGTCTGGAGATAACCGACCGTGTACATGGGGTTCCGCATGTAGCGATAGGGCCCCGCGGTGCTCGGCCCTTTCCAGTCGTCCGCCACGAAGAAGTCGCGCCAGTAGTACGGGCCGGCGCCCAGCGTGGCCGCGGCCCACAGCTTGATGACCGTGCCGACGATCACGAGCAGCGCTCCCACAATGAGGATAGGGACCCGCGGGAGCCCGTCGCCGAGCGTGCCCCCGCTCGCGAGGCACAGCACCACGAAGCTCGTCGCGTCGTTGTACATCAGGATCGCCGCCATCCGCCGGAACCGGCGAAATGCCCCCTCGGGACCGTGCCGTTCGGCCAGGTACCCGGTCCGCTCCTCGCGTCGCAGCGCCAGCCCGATGTAGAGCACGTAGGCGAGGCGAGCGGCAACGTTGTAGGCGAGGGCGATCACGCCCCAGAGAGGCACCGTCATGGCCACGGAAGCTGCAGCGCCCGCGCGGTACGTCAAGCGCGACACTCACCCCCCAAGGTCGGGCCGCTGCGCGCTCAGGGAGCGCGGTCGTGGCCTTCGCTGAGGAGCTTGCGGATCTGTTCCAGTTCCTCCGGCGTCGCCGGCCGAGTAGAGAGGGCACCTAGGATGAGCTCGAGCGCCGCGCCGTTAAGCCGTAGGGCCGGAGCCTGGACGCGCGCGACCGGGTCGGGGCGCGCTGCGAACTCGGCCAGCCGCGTGGCCTCGGCCAGCAGCGCGTCCGCACGGCCCCGCCAGTTCTCCTTGCGGCGCTCCACCACGTAGACCTTGCCGGCCAGTCGCAGGAGCGCGGCCGCCCGGTGCCAGGCGAGCACGCGCTCGTCGATCAGGTCGGCCGTGCCGGCCAGGAGCGCCTCCTCCGCCCGGGCCACCTCCCCGGCCAGGGGCTCGTGGTCGAACCCGTAACGCCAGATGGTGGCCAAGAACATGCCGGCGTCGAGCTCCAGCGGCCCCTGCCCGAAACGCTGCCAGTCGATCACGCCCACTCCATCTCCCTGGTCGAGAACATGACGGGCGTAAAACGTACCGTGAACGAGGCGCCGCGGGCCATTCTTGGGCAGCGTCCGCGTCAGCATGCGCGCCAACTGCCGCGCCGCGGCTCCGAGCCCGTGGTCCGCGGCGTCGAGCTGAACGACTTCTTTGCCGGCGTTGCACACCATGTCAGCCGCACCCAGGGGCGGCCCGAGCTTGACGGGGAGCGATGCGCTACAACGCAGCCAGCGCGCGGCCAGCTCGCCGGCACGCGCGCCCCGCCGGCGCTTGATGAGCTCGTACGCCGTCGGCCCGTCGAGCCACCCAATGACCAGGAGTTGCAACGTGCTGTCTCGAGCGAGGAGCGGTGGCACGCGGACGGGCCCCACGCCCACCAGCCCGGCCGCGGCCAGGGCCTCGTATAGCTCGGCCTCGGACTCGGCGCCCTCCGCGTATAGCTTGATCGCGAAGTGACGGTCCCCGGCGCGGGCCTCGAACGTGGCGCGCGAGCCCGGCGTGTAGCCGCGCAGCGCGACCTCGACGGGGCGCTCGTCGAGCTCCAAGGCGGGGAGCGCGCCGGCCACGCCGATGGCCCGGATCGCCCTGAGCCCCGGCAACGCGGGGTCGTCAGGAAGCTCGGTCGTGGCCTTCACGGAGCAGCGCGCGGATCTGTTCCAGCTCCGCCTGCGTGGCCGGCCTGGTGGACAGCGCTCGCAGCACCAACTCGAGCGCGGGCGACTTGAACCGGAACGACGCGCGCCTGCGCGGTGCGATCGACTCACGCGGTGCCACGCTCCCGGCGAGCCGGGCGGCCTCGCCCAAGAGCGCGTGCGCCCGCGCCCGCCAGTCGCCCCGCGCGGCGGTCGGGAGGCGCTCCGTGAGCTGCAACAGCGCCGCCGCTCGATGCCAGGCCAAGGCGCGCTCGTCCAGCAGACCGCGCGTCCCCTCGAGAAACGCTTGCTCCGCGAGTAGCGCCTCGCCGGCGTGCGCTGGATGCAGCAGCCGCAGCCGCGACAGCGTGGCCAGGAACATCCCTGCGTCGAGCTCCACCGGCCCCTGCCCGAAGCGGTGCCAGTCGATGACGCCCGGGCCGTCCCCGGCGTCGAGGATGTGGCGGGCGTACAGCGTCCCATGCACCAGTCCGGCGCAGCCGTCGTCCCGGGGCTCGGTGCGCGCCAACGCCTCGGCCAGCGCGCGGGCGGCGGCGCCGACCGAGAGGTCCGCCGTGCCGAGCGTCCCGATCCAGGCGCGGGTCTCGTGCATCATGCCCGCTGCGCCAAAAGGCAGACCGAGCTTCACCGGCAGGGACGCCGTACGCCGGACCCACTGCGCGGCCAGCCCGCCGGCGCGCCGACCCTGCCCCTGCTTGATCAGCTGGTGTGTCGTTGGCCCCTCGAGCCAGCCGATCACCAACACGCGCAAGTCGTGGTCCCACGCGAGGAGCGGTGGCACCCGCGCTCCCGAGTCGCCGGCGAGCCCCGCGGCGCCCAACGTCTGGTACAGCGCCGCCTCCGGTGCCGGATCGTCCGCGAACGCCTTCACGGCGAACCGACGCCGCCCCACTCGCGCCTCGAGCGTGGCTCGCGCACCCGGGTGGTAGCCGCACAGCTCGAGCTCGAGCCCTCCCCCTCCCTGCTCGAGCCCCAAGGCCGGGATCGCTCGAGCCAGGCCGCTGTCGCGGATCGCCATCAGGCCCGGCAGCCGGGGATCGTCGGGGAGCGCCGTCGTCGGTCTCATACGCGCACCTCTAGGGAGCCTCTGGAGACTTGAGCGGCTCAGGGACCTTGCGCCACTGCTCGGGCGTGAGCACGGCACGGGCGCGCTGGAGCCCCAGCCGGAGGCTCTTGCTCAGCACGTCGAGCGAGTCGGCGAGCGCCTGCAGCGCCGCGATCTGTTCCACGGAGAGCCGGAGCGAGTCTCGCAACAACATGATTCGCGCAACCGGATTGGCGGGCGGCTGCCGTGCCGGGGTCTGCGAGCCTGAGACCGGCACGACAGCCGCGCTGTCTGGTCCGGCGGTGACGCGAGCGTCGGACGCGCGCAGCCGGTCGCGCGTGCGGTTCGGGCCCATGGTGAGACGCGCCTGGAGGCCGATCTGGAAGGGCACCGTGACCCCGCCGTTCGCCGCGCTGCTCGCGCCGAAACGGCCGTTCACGGCGTAGCGGAACCGCGCGGTCGCCGGATCGAATCCGCGCACGTACAGCAGGATGGGGTCGGGCGCGGTGGCATACCCCCACCCGTGCAGGTTCGCCGGGCCGTGCAGCCACTCATCCAGCCCGCCCAACAGGTTCACCGTGAGCAGCGACAGCGTCAGCCGGCGCTCGAGCCCGAGCCCGGCGGGGCGCCAGCTGAGCTGCAGATCGAGCGACGGCTGCCAGGGACCGGTGCACGAGTTCCGCGCGGCGACGCGGGCGAGCTGGCTCACGAGACAGCGCCGCACGGCGGCCGGAGCGCCCGCGATCAAGGTGCGCATCGCGTTCCCAACCCCCGTGTCGGGCGCGGTCGCCGGCACGAAGATGAACGCACGATCGTTGCGCGCGCCGTCGCCGTTCACGTCCGACCCGACCAGCGGCGTGAACGGCGCGCCCGACGTCAGGCGGAAGATGGTGCCGAGCTCGAGGGCGGTCGAGATGGGGAGGGTCGCCGTAGCGAGGACGGCGTGTCGCCGCTCGAGATCGCTGGTCGCCCATTCCCGCACGTTCGGGCTCGTGGCGGTGGTGGGCGCGGCGAATCCATGGGACGCGGCACAGCACGAGAACGACGACTGGTCGCGGGCGCGCGTGAAGGTGTACGACAGGCGCAACGCTGCGCCGCGGGTCGAGCCGACGCCCACTCCGAGGATGACCTGCCGCGTGTCCGATTGGAGATCGGACCCGATGACGAGCACCTCCCCGTACTCCGGGTGCACGCGCGAAGCGGTGACGCTGAGCGCGCCGGTGGCGGGGACGATCGAGTCCACCGGTACGTACACCGGGCGGGCGCCTTCGTCGGGGAGCGTGAAGCGCGGCGTCGCGACCAGGTTCACGTCGCGGAAGCCGTACTGGGTGGTGCCGCGCGCGTAGCTCGCATCGAGCGACACCGTGAACGCGTGGAGCAGGCGACGCTGCACGCCCAAGGAAGCGCGCCACGCGTGCGGCGGTGCGTAATCGCGGGCGAATGCGGTGACGTTCGGGTGCGGGCTGATGGCCAGCGTGCTGCCGGTGTCCGCGCACTGCCCCGGAATCGTGGCCGGATCCGAGGCATATGCCGCCCAATCCGGAATCGGGACCGCCGATCCGATGCAGACGAGCTCTGTCTCCGCGTTGGAGAGTCCGGGCGCCCCGAGGGCCGCGCTGTACAGCGCGGTCGGCGTCGGGCTCTGGAAGTCGCCCACGCCACCGCGCAGGATCGTCGGCTCCCCGCTCTCTCCACCCCCACCGGTCCACATGAAGCCCATGCGCGGCGAGAGGCGGGTGTGCTCCGGAATCCGGTCGGTTCGTAACGCGAAGAGTGAATCCACCGCACGATTGTAGGGCGGCGCGCCGCTGAAGCGCGCCGCTTCGAGCCGCGTCCCGTACGTGAGCTGCAGGCCGCCGGTGCGCCAGGAATCCGCGAGGTACAACGCGCCGTTCCACGCGGTGCCGCCCTGGACCACGGGAGCGAAGACGCGCGAGAAGCTCGCAGGGCTGTCGGCCGCGAGGGCGCTGAGCGACGGGAAGACGAACGTGCCGAGCTGGTTCGGCGTCTGGTTCTGGTCCAGGCCCGTGCCGCTCAACAAGCCACCAAGCTTGGGGCGATGCGCGCCGCCACCCGGCAGCCAGGAGAGCTCTTCGCTCAGCTCCAGGCTCACGTTGTCGACCCGTTGCGGCAGTCCGGCATTGCCGCCGAAGCCCAGCGTCGCCACGCCTTGACGGCCGTCCGGGAGATCGGAAGCGACCTGGACCCGCCCGGCCGGCACGGCGACGAGGGCGGTAGCATCCCGTCGCTCCGTTGAGAAGTAACCGCGCACCTCGTTGATGAGGCTCCCCGCGAAATGCGACGTGAGCGACGCCATCACGCCGCCCCCACGCTCCGTGCGCGTGCCGCCGGTCGGCGGGAGGCCGAGGGGGCTCACGCGGGTGGGTTGCTGCGAGTCCCACCGCCCGTCGAGCCGCAGCGTGAGCGTTTGGGCCTCCGACGCCTTCCAATCGAACCGCAGGAACGCGACGGCGTTGTCGGTCGTGCGCTCGTCCGAGAGGCCATGGACCTGCGCGGGCGCGCCGCTCGCCGCGGCGAGCGCGAGGAACCGCGCAGCGGAATCCGGACTCACGCCCAACCGCGCCAGGGTGGCGGGGTCCGCGGAGACGAGCGACGGCAGCGCCTGCCCGCGCCAGCGCCCCTGCAGCGCCCCGAACACGAAGAGCCGGTTCCGGACGAGGGGGCCCCCCATCCCGCCGCTCAGCTGGTTCTGGGTGTACCCCTGCCCGAACGGCGACGCGGTGGCCTGCCCCCAGGCGAGTGAGCGGTCGCGCAGCGTGTAGGTGAACGACCCCTGCGGGATGTTCTTGCCGCTGCGCGTCGTCGAGGCGACGAGGCCGCCGGAGAACTGGCCCCGGGCCGCGTCGTAGCTGCTTGTGACGACGCGGGTCGAGCGGAGGGCATCCTGCGGCACGCTGCCCCCGCCGAGGGACAGACCATCCAGCGTGATCGCGTTCGCCGTGGGGCGCTGGCCCGCCACCGAGAAGTCGGCCTCCGTCGAATCCGTGGCGGCGAGCGCCAGGACACCGGGCACGAGGGTGGCCACCGTCCTCAGGTCGAGCGCGTCGACCGGCAGGCGCGCCACCTGGTCCGCGGACAGGCTGCGCCCCACCGCGCCCGGTCCCACGCGCTCCACCAAGCGGGAGCCGCGCTGGGCACTGACGGTCACGGCCTCGAGCGCGACGGCCGACGCGCCCATTTGCACGTTGGCTACGAGCCGGTCCTCGTCCCCCTGGCGCGCCACGCTGACGGTGGCCGGCGCCATGCCGATGAAGCGGATCGTGAGATCGTACTGTCCGCCGCCGTCGGGGAACACGATGGTGAACCGCCCGCGCGCATCGGTCGTGGCGTGGCGCGAGATCTGGGACTCGAGCGAAACCGCCTCCACGAGCGCTCCGGCGAGCGGCTGGCTGTCGGGCCCAATGACGGTGCCGGTGATGATGTCGGTCGTCGTGCCGACCTGGGCGGCGGCGCGGGACGCCGCGAGCGACAGCGCCAGCGCCAGCACGAGAAGTAGCGGGAACGGTCGGGCGCGCACGTTGCTCACCCCAGGCAATCCCGCGCCGCCGCCACCGCCGCTGCCACCTTCTCCGGCCAATGCGCTTCCTGGCGCCGGAAGATCGCGCTCGCCACTTCGACGAGCGCCCCGGCGCAATGCAGGCCAAACCGCCGGCGCCACGCCCCCGGCACGTGGTCGAAGTACTCCGCCGCGAACAGCCGGGCGGCGGCGCGCGCTTCCTCGACCGGCAACGCATCTAGACCTACCCTGCCGGCGACATACGCGAACAGATGGGCGGGGTCACGCACGGGATCGCCCAGCGCCACCGAATCGAGGTCGATGAAGATCACCCGCTCGCCCGCCAAGAAGACATGATCGGGCTTCAAATCTCCGTGAATCGGCCCGGGCGGCACCTCTTCAAGCCCGGCCGCGACGGCGGCGGTAATCGCCCGAACTAAGGTGGCGAGCTCGGGCTGCGCCCACTCGACGATGGCCGCTCCCAGCCGCAGCTCCTCGAGCTGCGCAGCCAGCGGGCTCTCCGCCACGTTCGCGTTCCCGAGGTCATCCTGATTGAATGCCGCCACCGCCCGGGCCGTGATCCGCAGCGCTCCGGCCGGGTCGTGACCGCTCCGCAGCAGCTGCTGCAACGCGCCGCCGGGAGCCTCTTCCAAGACGAGGGTGCGCAGGTCCTTGCGATAGGCGACGGGGCGCACCACGGCGTAGCGGGTCTCGCCGCGCCCGACACGCTCGTCGAGCGACTCGAGCAGCTCGAACGTGTGTTCGCCGTGATCGTTGCGATACACCTTCACGAAGCACCGCAGCGATGCGGCGCTACCCGTCGCAGCGTCACGAGCCTGTAGCGTGTACTTGAGCGCGGCCCCGAGCTCCGTGCGGTAGCGCGTCGGCTCCATGGTGCGCTCGGTGACGCGCCACTCACCCGGCGCCAGCCGAGCGAGCAGCTGCGGCTCGAGATCGTGCAACGCGCCGCCCAGCACCAGCCTCAGATTCCTGAGCTTGCGGTCGTAGGGAAACACCTGCACCACCATCTCGAGCTCGGGAATGAAGCCCACCGGACGAAACGTCAGCCAGTCGTTCGGTATTCCCTGACAGGGATCGGTGGCTTGCAGCTCCTGCCACAGCCGCTCGGCCGCGCCCGTCTGGGCGTAGATCAAGCCGGTCACTCCCTGCTCCCACCGGCGGCCGGTGCCGGGCTCGTGCAGGCGCAACGTGTACTGCAGCACGCAGCGCGCAGTGGACTGGCGGCACCGGAACCGCACTGGGACGCAAGTCTCGATGCGATAGCGCTTCCCGGCCGCCGGCTCGAGATGACGGCGGAACAGCTCGAGCATCCGCGCCGGATCGCTGGCGATCGCGAGCTGGGGGAAATCAGGGTCGGCCGGGAAGCCGTCCGGGGGCACCCGCGGGAGTTGGCTCGCCACCCGCATCGCCTGGCTCATCGGAGTAGATCGGCCGCCGGCTGCCCGAGATTGAGCTCGTACAGGCGCCGGTACCGGCCGCTTCCCGCCATCAGCTCGCTGTGCGTGCCGCGGTCGATGATGCGACCCTCTTCCAGCACGAGCACGAGATCCGCGTCCGTGATTGAAGGCAGATCGTGCGTGATCATGAGACACGTCTTGCCGGCCATCAGGCGATCCAACGCCTGGCGCACCGTCGCCTCGCTTTCCACATCG
>Ga0209161_10002353_pt1 | contig 15510 bp, 13 predicted proteins | sample GraSoiAngelo_155_FD_186169 | JGI IMG/M metagenome (GOLD analysis project Ga0209161, IMG submission 186169) | Grasslands soil microbial communities from the Angelo Coastal Reserve, California, USA - 14_1009_13_30cm (SPAdes) (version 2) | ecosystem: Environmental > Terrestrial > Soil > Grasslands...
GCGGATGAGGTGTGACAGCAACACGAGGCCCGGGGACAGCGACGCGGCCTCGGGAGCGAAGCCGGAGTTGTACAGGCCGACCGTGCCGTCCCACTCGAGACACACGAAGGAGGCGATGGGGGCCCCGGCCGCCTCGAGGAACCAGAGCGCGACGCCGTCGTGCTCGGCGAGCGCCGGCAGCGCGGCGCGAAAAAAGCGCTCCATCCGCTCGTCCATGAACTTCGCCTTGCCCACGCGCGAGCGCCGGTGCAGCGCCAGGAAGTCGCCGAGCCGCGCGGCCACGGCCTCGGGATCGCGGACGACGACCGCGCGGCCCTCGGGGGCTTCACGCTCGAAGCGTCGGATCTTGCGGGTCAGCTCGTGGCGGTGCTTTCCGGAGAGCGAGGCGAGGTAGGTGTCCCAGGACGACGGCAATCCCAGGACCGGACAGCGCTCCTCCAGCATGACGTCCGCGCCCAGTCCGACGGTCGCGGCCAGCGCAGGCAGCGCGCGTACCGTGGGCGACGGGGCGGGCACCGCGTGGAGCACCCAGCGCGCGCGCTCGGCGGCGCGCGCCGCGAGCAGCGCCGCCCACGCCTCTTCCTCGTGACCGGCGACGGCGATGAGATCGAGATAGTCGGACACCTCGGCGCCGCCCAACAGCTCGAGGGCGCCCGACTCCGTCTCGTAGAGCGGCAGGATGGCGAGCACGCGGCCTTCGGCGTCGCGCACGTATCGCACGTCGAGGCGGCGACCCTCGGCGAACACGGCCGCCCAGTTGGCCTGCCACGTCCATCCGAGGAAGGGGCAGATCAGGCGTGCCGCGCCGGCCACGGCATCCCAGGCGGAAGCCTCCGCCGGGTCGAGGCGGTCGGCGCACTCGACTTTCACAGGCTCGCCTCGGACGAGGACGTCCTGCGGCTTCGCACTCCCATCTTCACAGATCCTCAGACGAGCCGGCGGTGCCCGGGGATTCATCATCCGTCGGCGCCGGGCCCTCGCCGCCGTCACCGGCCTCGGTCATCGCCTCGTCGACGGCGGAGTCGAAGTCGTCACCGAGCTCGTCGCCGAATTCCTTGCCCATCTTCTTCATGAAGCGCGCGACGCTCGCCGGATCGTTCTCGTCGAGATCACCCGCTCCCCCGCCCTCCGCCAGCGACTCGAGCCGCGCCTCCTCCGACTTCACGGTGGCGAAGCGCGACATCAGCCGGCTCAGCGCCGTCGAGCCGCAGCGCGGACACGCGGGGGTCTCGGGCGAGGAGAGGCGGCGGACGAGCAGGCTCACGCGGCGCCGGCAGTCGTGGCACTCGTACTCGTAAATGGGCATTTTTGAGATTTTAGCACGCGCGTTCGGAGTGTTCCGGCGGCGGACACCCTGACGCCCGCGTGTCAGCGCACGCACATCGTACCGCCCGAAACCTGCGGCGCCATTGTCGCCCGTGGGAGCGGCACCGCTCTTGCTCCGGGCAGGGGCCATGGCGCTCAGGAATCCCGCGAACGACCCGGCGCTGCTGGACCGGCTCAGCCACCTCGTCAGCACGCTCGAAGAAGAGCGGCGACGGCTGGCGGGACGTCTGGCCGAGATCGAGGTGGAGTTGAGCCGGCTCGCATCCGTGGTCGCCTCCCGCGAGGATCTGCGCGACCCGGTCTCACCCCGCCGCTGACCGCGCGAGCAGTCCTTCCAGGCGCGTCACCGCGCGCTCCCAGTCGAATGCGCCCGTGACGAACGCCGCGCCGGCGCGCGCCAGCCGCGCGCGCAGTGCGCCGTCGGTCGCCAGCCGCTCGAGTCGCGCGGCGAGGTCCGCGACGTCACGCCGGCGCGCCACCAGCGCCGTCTCGCCGTCGCGCGCGTAGTCGCGGCTGCCGCCGTTGTCGTACGTCACCAGGGCGGTGCCGCACGCCATCGCCTCCATCGGCGGCATGCCGAGGCCCTCGTCCCACGACGGACACAGATAGATGTCGCAGCCGCTGTAGAGCGTCGCCAGCGCCTCTTGCGGGGGATCGGTGTGGAATTCGTCGTAGGGCAGCCGCTCGCGCGGCGGCTTCACGCCGAAGCCGACGAGACGCAGGCCGGCCACGCGCTCCCGGACCCGACGCACCGCCTCGAGTCCATCCGCCACGCCCTTCCACTCGTACTCGTGGTGCAGCATCAGCACGCGTGGCCGCGACGTCGTCACCGTCACCTCGACGCGATGAAAGAGCGCGTGATCGACCGGCGTGACCAGCACGTCGCTGGGTGCGCCGAACTTCTCGCGCATGATGTCGGCCAGCCACGTGGAGATGACGACCTTCCGAAGCGGCAGCCGGTAGGTCGCGTCGACCACCTTCGGCGCGCCGTGATAGAGGCTCTCGTAGTGCTGGACCAGATAGAACTTCACACCGCAGCGCGCGGGTGCGGCGGCCACCACCGGCGCCGACTGCCACGCGGTGGCGAGGATGGCCTCCGCCTCGGGCAGCGCGTTCGCATCCCAGCGCGGGACCCATCGAACGCGCGGCCGGAAGCCCGGGACCCAGGCGGGTCCGGCGCCAGCAATGTTGCGCCAGGCGGCCCGCGCGCGGCCGCGCGCGGGCACGACCATGGTGACCTCGTGGCCGCGGGCGGCCAGCCGGTCGGCATAGGTGAGGATCGCGCGCACGCCGCCGGCGATGCGCAGGTGCGGACAGAGGACGGTGAGTCTCAGCTCAGATCGCCATCGACACCGTCCCCGTGTTCCGGTAGGCGGCCGGATCGAGGACGACGTTGACACACCAGACCTCGTTGCTGCCGAGCGCCTTCTCGAGCGCCGGGCCGAGGTCGCGCGGCTCGCGCACGAGCACGCCGCGCGCGCCGAGCGCTTCCGCAAGCAGATCGAAGCGCGTGACCGGCAGCGAGGTGGCCACCGCGCGCGCCTCGCCGTAGAACGAGAGCTGCGGATTGCGGATCTGGCCCCAGCCGCCGTCGTTGCCGACCACGCAGACGAGCGGCAGCCCGAAGCGCACCGCCGTCTCGAGCTCCATGCCGTTGAGTCCCAGTGCGCCGTCGCCGGCGATCAGGATGACGGGGCGGTCGGGATGCAGCAGCTTGGCGGTCAGCGCGAACGAGGGACCCACGCCCAGACAGCCCAGCGGACCGGGATCGAGCCACTGACCCGGCCGGTGCAGCGCGACGATCTTCGAGGCGCAGCCGACCACGTCGCCGCCGTCGCCGACCACGATCGTCTCGGGTGAGACCACGCGGGCGATCTCCGCGGCGAGCCGGTAGTGTGTGATCGGCACGTCGTCGGCCGCGCAGAACACCGCGAGGCGCTGTCGACTCTGGACCTCCTCGGCGCGCACGGCGGCGAGCCACGGCGCGACGCGCGACGCCATCGAGGTTGGGACCACGTCCAGCGCCTGGCGCAGGACGACGCCGAGGTCGCCGGCGAGGCCGAGCGCCAGCGGACGATTGCGCCCCAGCTCGGCGGCGTCGACGTCCACCATCACGACTTTCGCGTCGCCGGCGAACGTGGGCGGCCGGCCGTATCCGAGCCGGAAGTCCAGTGGCGTACCGAGCACGACCACGACGTCGGCGCGCGCGAGCGCCATGGAGCGCGCCTGGGCGAAGGCGTTGGGGTGGCCGGCCGGCATGGCGCCGCGGCCGGCGCCACTCATGAACACCGGAACGCCGGCGCGCGTCGCGAAGGCTGTCAGCGCCGCCGCCGCGTCGTCCCACCAGATCCCGCCGCCCGCCACCACGACGGGGCGCTCGGCGTCCGCGAGCAGCCGGCCGAGCGTCTCGAGCGCGGCGGGCTCCGCGGCGCCGCGCGGCCGGTGGACGTACGCGGTCGGGATCGGCGCCAGCCGGTCCTCGAGCGTCGTCATCAGGAGATCGACGGGAATCTCGACGAAGACGGGGCCGGGGCGGCCCGAGAGCGCGGTGCGGATCGCCGTCGTGAGGACCGCGGGAATCTGCCGCGCCTCCGCCACCGTGAACGCGCCTTTCGTGATCGGCCGGAGCAGCGCGACCTGCTCCATCTCCTGCAGCGCGCCGAGCCCGCGCAGGCCGAGCGGCGCCGCGCCGCCGATGAGCAGCATCGGGCTGCGGGCGGCGAAGGCGTTGGCCACGCCGGTGACGGCGTCGGTCACACCGGGCCCCGGCGCCACCATCGCGACGCCGATGCCGCGCGTGAGGCGGGCGTACGCGTCGGCGCAGTGCGCGGCCGCCTGCTCGTGGCGCGTGTCGATGACGGCCACGCCCTCGTCGAGGCAGCCGTCGTAGATCGGCAGGATGTGACCGCCGCAGAGCGTGAAGACGTGGCCGACGCCGGCCTGCTTGAGAACGCGCGCGACAAGCCGGCCGCCGGTCAGGTCCGCCATGGCGTCAGGTGCCATGGAGAAGAGGGAGCACCTCGGCCGCGAGGCGCTCGACCTGCTCGCGCTCCTGGGTGGCGGGACCGATCGGATTCAGGATGACGTAGTTGCAGCCGGCGGCGCGGAAGCGCTCGATCGCCTCGGCACACTGCTCGGGGGTGCCGAGGATCCCGTATTTCCGCGCGAGGGGCTCGAAGTTCTGCGCGTACCGCTTCGTGAGCGCCTCGGCCCACACGGCCTTGGCCGACTCGTAGTCACGGCCCACGGTGACGAACGCGAGGTGCGCGGCGGCGAAATGCGCGAGATCGCGTCCGGCGGCGCGGGCCGCGGAACGGATCTTGTCGAGACTCTCCGCGTACCGCTCGGGCTGCACCACGTACGAGACCCAGCCGTCCCCTTGCCGGCCGGCGCGCGCGAGGGCGGCGTCGGAACGTCCGCCGATCCAGATGGGCGGGCCGGGCTTCTGCACCGGCTTGGGATCGAGCGAGACGCCGGAGAACTGCGTGAACCGCCCCTTGAACGTCGCGGGCGTGTCGCGCCAGAGCGTGCGCACGACGTCGATCGCCTCGCTCACGCGGGCGCCCCGCTCGCCGTGCGGCACGCCGCAGACCTCGAACTCCTTCGGATTCTCGCCGCCGACGCCGACGCCGAAGATCAGCCGGCCGCCGGACAGCGCGTCGAGGGTCGAGGTGATCTTCGCCGCGATGGCGGGCGGCCGCAGCGCGAGCAGGTAGACGGCGGTGCCGAGACGCAGGCGGGTGGTGATCGGCACGTAGCTGGCCAGGAGCGTGAGCGACTCGTACATCGGATTGTGGAAGGAAACGTGGTCACCCGTCCACACGCTGTCGAAGCCGAGCGCCTCGATGCGACGGACGAGGTCGAACTGCTCGTGCGGTGGCTTGAGCGAGAGCTGGACGCCGAAGCGCAGGCCCTGGGCGCTCACCGCGGGAAGGCGTCCTTGACGCCGCCGTCCACGGTGAGCGTGCAGCCCGTCGTCTTGGACGCGCGATCGGAGGCGAGAAACAGCACGGCCTCGGCGACGTCCTCCGGCAGGATGCGCGCGCCGAGCAGATTGCGCTTGCGGTAGAAGTCCTCGAGCTGCTCGACGCCGATGCCCTGCGCGGCCGCGCGCTCGCGACGGACGTCGTCGGACCAGAGCTTGCTGTCCTGGAACACGGCGTCCGGGTTCACGATGTTCGAACGGATCGCGTGGGGCGCGCCTTCGAGCGCCAGCACCTTCGCCAGCTGGGCCTCGGCCGCCTTCGCCGCCGAGTACGCGGCGAAGTCCTTGCCCGGGGACATCACGTTCTTCGTCGCGACGAAGACCAGGGCCCCGCCCAGGTCCTGTGCCTTCATGATCCGCATCGCCTCGCGCGCGACGAGAAAGTGGCCGGTGGAGTTCACCGCGAACGAGCGCTCCCAGTCGGCCAGCGCCATCCGATCGACGGGCGCCGAGTGCGCGATGCCGGCGTTGGAGACGAGGACGTCGAGGCCGCCGTAGGCCAGCACCGTCGTCTCGAAGGCGGCGCGCACGGACGTCTCGCTCGTCACGTCCATGGGCAGCCCGATGGCCCGGCCACCGCCGACCGCCGCCGTGACCTCCTCGGCCGTCTTCTTCGCTCCCGCCTCGTCGAGATCCCCCACGACCACGTGCGCGCCCTCGGTGGCCAGCCGCTTTGCCACCGCGCGCCCGATGCCGGAACCGCCGCCGGTCACCAGCGCGATCCGCCGCGCCAGCTCCTTCTCCGGCGGCGCCAGCGTGAGCTTGTAGAGCTCGAGCGGCCAGTACTCGACGTCGTAGGCGTCCTGCGCGGTGAGCGAGACGTAGCGGCCGAACGCCGACGCATTGCCGATGACGTCGATCGTGTGGTGGACGATGTCGTCCACGATGCCGGCCATGCGGCGGTCACGCCCGGCCGTGAACATCCCCAGGCCCGGCACCAGCACCACGCGCGGCAACGGGTCCGTGAGCTCGGCGCCCGGCTCGCGGTGCGCCTGGAAGTAGGCCGTGTAGTCGCGGACGAAGGCCGCGATCGCGCCGTCGACGGCGGACCACAGCGCGTCGGCGGTCTCCGACGCACGCTCGAGGGGCACGAAGCACGGCACGCGCCTGGTGTAGATGGTGTGGTCGGGCGTGGCGGGGCCGACCTGCGAGAGCGCCGGGGCCTCCAGCGACGAGGCGAACTCGGTGACCTTGTCGGCGTCGTCGAAGGTCACGATCACGCGGCGGTCGTGTCCGAGCCGGCCCCGCAGCCGCGGGGCCAGCGCCAGCGCGGCCGCGCGACGCGCGGCGGGATCGAGCACGGGCACGCGCGGGCCGCCGAAGAGCCGGCGGCCTCGCTTCTTCTCGGCGATCGCCTCCTCGGCCCGCGTGATCAGCTCGATGGTGGCCTCGTAGGCATCGCGCACGCCGACGCCCCAGGTGATGGTCCCGTGGCGCTCGAGGACGAGGGCGCGCGCCTCGGGGTGCTCGGCGATGGCGTCCGCCACCTCGCGCGAGATCTTGAAGCCCGGCCGGCGGTAGTCGAGCGCGATGACGTCCTTGCCGTAGACGGCGGCCAGCACCTCGCGCGGCCGATCGTTGTTCGTGAGCGACACGATGGCGTCGGCGTGGGTGTGGACGACGGCGTGCGCGTCGACGAAGCCGTGCAGCAGCGTCTCGATCGACGGCCGCACGCCGCCGGGATCTTGCAGCGCGTGGGCGAGATAACCGACCATCTCCTGGTCGCCCATGTCCTGCCGCTCGAGCAACGCTCGGATGTCGTCCATCCGCACGCCGGGGAAGTCCTTGCGCTGGACGGATTTGAGGTCGGAGCCGCTGCCCTTCACGCGCAGCACGGGGATCGCACGGCCGCGGTGATCGCGCTCGACGGTCTTGATGGAGGTGTTGCCGCCACCCCAGACGACCAGCGAGGTTTCGGCACCGACGAGCCGCGAGGCGTAGACGAGGAGGTCGAGGCCCTCGAGCTTCGCGGCCTCGGCGTCGTTCCAGCGCGACTTCATCGCGCGCTCACCATATCACAGCGCGTGAAAACGCAGGGGGCGCGAGAAGCGCGCCCCCGTCTCGTTCGTCGCAGCGACCGGTGTTACCGGACGCCGTAGACCTGGATGCGGTCGCCGCCGGTCGCGGGCGCCAGCGCCTGCGCCGTGCCCGCGGGCGACGCCGGCGCCGCCGCGTTGAAGCCGTTGGCGCCGCCGAAGATCGTGCCGCACTCGTTGTTCGTCTTGTACGCGCCGTACCCCGTGCCGAGCGCCGCGCCGGCGATGCCACCGAGGAGCGCGCCCTTGCCGGCGCCGTTGCCGCCCTTCACCACCGCGCCGCCCGCGGCGCCGAGGCCGGCGCCGAGCAGCGCGCCGATGGCGCCCGGCTTCGCGATGCGCATGGCGCGCTCGCCGCCGGTGCCGCAGTCCGCCGCCGCCGTCGATGCGACGCGGGTGACCGGGGCGGGAGCCTCAGAGCGCGCGACGGCGGGATATGCGCGCGGCGTCGACGGCGACACCGTCGCGACGTACTGGGTCGCGGGACGCACGGTCGGGGCCGGCGTGGCCTGTGCCTGCGCCTCCGTCGTCGGCCGCAGCATCCACGCCGTGGTGAGGCCGGTGCTCAGAGCCGTGACACCCGTGAGGGCGATGCCGATTGTTGCGAGCTTCCAGTGGTTCCTCTCCATGGCGATGTCCTCCGTCAGCGGATGAGACGGTCGCTTCGAAAACGCTATTCGGCCACATGGCCGAATAGCATCTTTACAATGGGCGCGGGTGATCCGAGAGAGTGGACGGCGACGAGCCTCAAGCCTTACCCTTACCGGCACGGCGAGGGCCGGGATCCGTTCGCCGGGAGAGATGGCACCGGGAGGGCGCCGATGACGCCTCAGCTCGACAACCTGATCATGAACTACCCGCTCACGCTGCCGCACTTCTTCGAGCGGACGCGCCGCATCTTTCCGAAGAAGACGCTGGCCACGCGCGTGCCCGGGGTGGGGCTGGAGCGCATGGACTACGGACGCTGGGCGGAGCGGACGACACGGCTGGCCGGCGCGCTGCAGGCCCTCGGCGTGCGCAAGGGCGACCGGGTCGGAACCTTCGCGTGGAACTCGCACCGCCATCTCGAGGTCTACTTCGCCGCGCCGTGCATGGGGGCCGTGCTGCACACCGTCAACATCCGGCTCTCGGCCGCCGACATCACCTACATCGTCAACCACGCCGGCGACAAAGTCCTGATCGTCGACGCCTCCTGCTGGCCCACCCTCGAGCCCATCCGCAAGCAGCTCAAGACCGTCGAGCACGTGATCGTCATGAAGGACACGCCCAACGCCCGCATCCCTGCGGGCACGCTGGACTACGAGGCGTTGCTGGCCGACGCACGGCCGATGGAGACGTGGCCGACGCTCGCGGAGACCGATGCGGCCGGCATGTGCTACACCTCGGGCACGACCGGCCACCCCAAGGGCGCCGTCTACACGCACCGCGCGATCTTCCTGCACTCCATGGCCTCGTCGATGACCGACCTGCTGGGCATCAACGAGCGCGACGTCATCCTGCACATCGTGCCGATGTTCCACGCCAACGCCTGGTGCGTGCCGTTCGCGGGCGTGCTCAACGGCGCCACGCAGATCTTCGGCGGCCCCAACCCCCAGCCGCGCGACATCGTGGAGATCGTGCACAATGAGCGGGTGACGTTCGTCGGCGCGGTGCCCACGGTGTGGATCGCCATCGACGCGATTCTGGAATCCGAGCCGCGCTGGGACATCTCGTCCATCCGCTGCATCCCGATCGGCGGGTCGGCGGCGCCGCGCACGCTCATCGAGAAGTTTGACAAGAAGTACGGCGCGCCGATGCTGCACGCGTGGGGCATGACGGAGATGAGCCCGCTGGGCACCGTGTGCCGGCTCAAGTCCTACATGGACGCGCTGCCCGACGAGGAGCGCTACGCCATCCGCGCCAAGCAGGGCTACGTCGCGGGCGGCGTGGACATGCGCATCGTGGACGACGCGGGGGTCGAGCAGCCGTGGGACGGCAAGAGCGTGGGCGAGATCCAGGTGCGCGGGCCGTGGGTCATCCGCTCCTACTACGACAATCCCGAGTCGGTCGACCGCTTCACCGCCGACGGCTGGTTCCGCACGGGCGACGTCGCATCCGTCGATCCCGAGGGCTACGTGCAGATCACCGACCGCACCAAGGACCTCATCAAGTCCGGCGGCGAGTGGATCTCGTCCATCGACGTCGAGACGATGATCATGGACCATCCCAAGGTGCTGGAGGCCGCGGTCATCGCGGTGCCGCATCCAAAGTGGGTGGAGCGCCCCCTCGCCTGCGTCGTGCCCAAGCCCGGCATGACGCTCGATCCACGCGAGATCGTCGAGTACCTCCGGCCCCGGCTGGCGAAATTCGCGCTGCCGGACGAGGTCGTGCTCATCGAGGCGGTGCCGAAGACGAGTGTGGGGAAGTTCGACAAGAAGGTCCTGCGCGAGCGCTTCAAGGGCTGGACGCCGAAGGACTGACGAGGATGGCCGACGCCACCGCCGCGTTCGTCGGCAAGATCCCGGAGAACTACGACCGCTATCTGGCCCCGCTGTTCTTCGACGCGTTCGCGGCCGACCTCGTCGGGCGGCTGCCCGTGAGCGACGGCATGCGCGTGCTGGAGGTCGCCTGCGGCACCGGCATCGTCACGCGGCGCCTGGTCGAGCGGCTCGGCGGGCGCGGGACGGTGATGGCCACCGACCTCAACGAGGCGATGTTCGCCCACGCGCGGACCCGGCTGCCGGGCCCGCACGATGCGAAATACCGCACGGCCGACGGCACGAGCCTGCCGTTCGAGAGCGGCTCCTTCGAGGCCGTCGTCTGCCAGTTCGGGCTGATGTTCTTTCCGGACAAGGCGGCCGGCGCGCGGGAAGCGTTCCGCGTGCTGACGCCGGGCGGCGTCTATCTGCTGAACGTCTGGGACGCGCTCGAGCGCAACCCCGTGCCGCGCATCACCCACGAGACGATCGCGAAATTCTTCCCGTCTGATCCCCCGAGGTTCTACACGGTGCCGTTCAGCTATCACGACCCGGGCGTGCTCGCATCCCTGCTGCGTGACGCCGGCTTCGCGGACGTGCGGTGCGAGCGCGTCGCGAAGGAAGGTCAGAGCCCGTCCGCGACGGAGGCCGCCATCGGCCTGGTCGAAGGCAATCCCGTCTACGGCGAGATCATGCAGCGTCGGCCGGAGGCGCTGGCCGAGATCGAGGCCGCGGTCGCCGCGAATCTCGCGCGCGAGCTCGGCGACCGGCCGCTGCGCGCGCCGCTGCGCGCGCTCGTCGCCACCGCGCGGCGCCCGTAGTCCGCTACAATCACGAGCCCATCTCGCGTCCCCCTAGAGGAGGGTCCCCATGACGCTGTCGCGACGTCACTTTCTCGGCACCACCACCGCCGGTCTCACCGGCATCCTGGCTTCGCGCACGGCGCCGGCTGTCGGGCAGACGCGTGAGATCAGCTACCTCTGCTGGAACAACTTCGCCCCGCTCTCGGACAAGAAGCTGGCCGAGCTCGGGCCGCGCTTCACCAAGGACACCGGCATCAAGATCAAGATCGACCACATCGCGGCGCCCCAGCAGGCCGCCAAGTACGCCTCCGAGGTGCAGAGCCAGGCGGGTCACGACCTCGTCGAGATGCGCATGCACGTGCCCTGGCTGTACGAGCAGCAGCTCGTCGACGTCTCCGACCTCGTGAGCGGGCTCGAGAAGCAGTACGGCAAGGCCATCGGCTCGGGCTACGAGGCCGCGTACGTGCACGGCGCGTGGCGCGCGGTGCCGCAGTACCACACGGTCTTCCTGTCGGCGTATCGCGAGGACCTCTTCAAGAAGGCGGGCCTCAAGACGCCGAACACATGGGAGGACCTCTACACCGTCGGCAAAGAGCTGAAGAAGATGGGCAACCCGATCGGCATCCCCATCAGCCAGAACTTCGACTCGATCTCGACGGGCTCGGCCGTCATGTGGTGCTACGGCGCCAAGGAAGTCGACAAGGACGGCAAGACGGTCAAGATCAACGCCCCGCAGACCGCCGAGGTGATCGAGTGGTACAAGAAGGTCTACCGCGACTGCATGGAGCCCGAGGTGCTGTCGTGGACGGACGCCAGCAACAACGAGTCGTTGCAGCAGGGCAAGGCGGGCTGGATCCACAACCCCGTCAGCGCCTACATCGTCGCCCGCGACAAGAAGCTCGTCACCGCCGACGGTATCAATCATCACCAGAGTCTGGCCGGCCCGGCCGGCCGCCACGACACCGACGCGCCGCGCTCGATCGGCATCTGGAAGTTCGGCAAGAACGTCGACGCGTCGAAGGAGTGGATCCGCTACCTGCTCGGCAAGAAGGACGTCTACGACGAGTACCTCATGTCCGGCGGCGGCTTCAACCAGCCGATTTACACGAAGATGCAGGACCACCCCGTCTTCAAGACGGACCCGAAGCTGGCCGTGCTCAAGGGCGAGGGCGTGCAGTACCACACCTACGGCTATCCCGCGCCGGCGTCCGACAAGGTGCAGCTCATCACCAACTCCTTCATCCTGCCCAACATGCTGGCCAAGGCGGTTACCGGCACGTCGACCAAGGACGCGATGGCCTGGGCCGAGAACGAGATGAAGAAGATCATGGCCGGATAGGGCCCTTCGCCTTGACAGGTTGCGCCACCGGTCCTATCCTCGGTCACTCGTTTCGACAAAAATCCCCCGGCCCTCCGCGGCCGAGAGGAGCTTCCATGACACGGCTCTCGCGACGACAATTCGTGATCGGCAGCACCACCGGTCTCGTCGGCATCCTGGTCACACGCACGGCGCCGGCCGTCGGCCAGACGCGTGAGATCAGCTACCTCTGCTGGAACAACTTCGCGCCCAACTCCGACAAGAAGCTCGCGGAGATCGGCCAGCGCTTCACGAAAGACACGGGCATCAAGCTGAAGATCGATCACATCTCGCACATGGGCCCGCAGCAGGCGAAGTACGCCTCCGAGGTGCAGACGCAGGCCGGCCACGACCTCGTCGAGATGCGCATGCACTTTCCCTGGCTCTACGAGCCGCAGCTCGTCGACGTCTCGGACGTGGTGGCGGGGCTCGAGAAGCAGTACGGCAAGGCGATCTCGTCGGCGTACGAGGGCGCCTACGTCAAGGGCGTGTGGCGCGGGGTGCCGCAATACCACGGCATGTTCGTCGCCACCTATCGCGAGGACCTCTTCAAGAAGGCGAGCCTCAAGGTGCCCGACACGTGGGAGGACCTCTACGTCGTCGGCAAGGAGCTCAAGAAGATGGGCAATCCCGTGGGGATTCCCATCAGCCAGAACTACGACTCGATCTCCACGGCGGGGCCCGTGCTGTGGTCGTTCGGCGGCATGGAAGTCGACAAGGACGGCAAAACGGTGCGCATCAACTCACCCGCCACCGTGCAGACGATCGAGTGGTACCAGAAGATGTTCCGCGACTGCATGGAGGCCGAGGTGCTGTCGTGGTCGGACGCGAGCAACAACGAGTCGATCCAGCAGGGCAAGGCGGGCTGGATCCACAATCCGGTCAGCGCCTACATCGTGGCCAAGCAGCGCAAGCTGGTCACCGCCGACGGCATCAACCACCACCGGAGCCTCGGCGGCCCGCACGGGCGCCACGAGACCGACACGCCGCGGCACATCGGGATCTGGAAGTTCAGCAAGAACATCGACGCGTCCAAGGAGTGGATCCGCTACCTGCTCGGCAAGCGGGAGCAGTACGACGAGTACATCATGGCGGGCGACGCCTTCAACCTGCCCGCCTACGAGAAGCTCCAGGACCACCCCGTGCTGCGCAGCGATCCGAAGTACGCCGCGCTGCGGGGCGAGGGGGTCCAGTACCACACGTACGGCTGGCCGGCGCCGCCGTCGGACAAGGTGCAGCTCATCACCAACTCGTGGCTGCTGCCCAACATGATCGCCAAGGCGGTCACCGGCACGCCGACCAAGGACGCGATCGCCTGGGCCGAGACCGAGATGAAAAAGATCATGGCGGGCTAGCCCCACCATGGCCATCGGCACTCTTCCGACGACCGCCGAGCGTGCGCGTCTGCCCTGGCGGACGCGCGTGCGCGAGATGCTCGACCGCGAGCGCGTCCTGGGCCCGCTGTTCATCACCCCCGCCCTCATCCTCATCATGCTGCTGGTCGCCTACCCGTTCTGCGTCGCCGTCTACTTCTCCGTGTCCAACTCGTTCATCGGGCGGCCGAGCCACTTCATCGGCCTGACCAACTTCATCCGTCTCTGGGACGCCGACGCCTTCCGGCAGACGTTCCAGAACGCCTTCGTGTTCACCGGGATCTCGGTGGCCTTCAAGCTCGTGCTCGGCATCTCGCTGGCCCTGCTGCTCAACCAGCAGCTCTGGTTCAAGCGAATGATCCGCGGCGCCGTGCTGCTGCCCTGGGTCATCCCGACCGCGCTGTCGACGCTGGGCTGGTGGTGGATGTTCAACTCGCTCTACAGCGTCGTGAACTGGACGGGCATCGCGATGGGGATCATGGATCCGCCGGGCCCGAACTGGCTCGGCCAGCGGTACTACGCGATGGCCGCCGTCATCACCGTCAACATCTGGCGCGGCCTGCCCTTCTTCGCCATCACGATCCTGGCCGGGCTGGTGGCCATTCCGAAGGAGCTCTACGAGGCGGCCCAGGCCGACGGCGCCGGGCCGGGGTCGCGCTTCTGGTACGTGACGCTGCCCATGCTCAAGCCGGTGCTCGCCATCGTGGTGCTCTTCTCGACCATCTTCACGTTCAGCGACTTCAACATCGTCTACGTCCTCACCCACGGCGGGCCCATCAACTCGACGCACCTGTTCGCCACGTACTCGCGCATGATCGGGCTGGAGAGCGGACGCATCGGCGAGGGCGCGGCGATCTCGCTCTACCTGTTCCCGCTGCTGATGTTCGTCGTGTGGGCGCAGCTGCGCTTCGTGCGCAAGCAGGTCTTTTGATGTCGCGGCGCACGCTCCGGACGAAAGTGCTGATGCACGCGCTGCTGGTGCCGTTCCTGATCTTCGCGCTGTTTCCCTTCTACCACATGCTGCTGACGTCGCTGAAGCAGGACCGCGAGCTCTACGACCGCTTCGCGGTGCCGCTGATCATCAAGCAGGGACCGACCCTCGAGCACTACACCAAGCTGCTCTGGGAGACGGAGTTCCTCACCTGGACCAAGAACAGCCTGCTGGTGACGATCCTCGCCACCGGCGCCTCCGTGGTGATCGGCACCATCGCCGCCTACGCGCTGTCGCGGCTGAAGTTCCGCGGCGTCAACAGCTTCGGCACCGGGATCTTCGTGACCTACCTCGTGCCGACCTCGTTGCTCTTCCTGCCGCTGGCGCAGGTGGTCAACTGGATCGGCCTCGCGGACTCGAAGTGGGCCCTCGTGGTCACCTACCCGACGTTCCTCGTCCCCTTCACCACGTGGCTGCTGATGGGCTACTTCCGCACGGTGCCGAAGGAGGTCGAGGAGTGCGCGATGGTCGACGGCGCCACGCGCATCCAGGCGCTCTGGCGCATCGTGCTGCCCATCGCCATCCCCGGGCTCGTGTGCGCCGTGCTCTTCGCCTTCACGCTGTCCTGGAACGAGTTCATCTACGCGCTGACCTTCACGTCGTCGTCGGAGCAGATCACGGCCAGCGTGGGCGTGACGAGCGAGCTGATCCGCGGCGACATCTACTTCTGGGGCGAGCTGATGGCGGGCGCGATCCTCGGCTCGGTGCCCATCGTCATCCTCTACGTCTTCTTCCTCGACTACTACGTCTCCGGCCTGACCGCCGGCGCCGTGAAGTGACCCGGAGGGGGACTTCGTCCCCCTTCCGGCGGTCGTCGCGCGCCTGACGGCGCGCTCCTCCCTGCCTCCCCCTAGAACAGGATTGCGCCGGCAAAGCCGGCGCTCGGACGCAGTCGGTGTCAAACACAGGGGCGGCGCGCTGCCGGCCGGAGGGTGTTTCGGGTAGCGCGTCGGATCCGGGCGGGAATCGGTGCTCGTAGGCAGGCGCAGCGCGTCGTCGATTTGCGCGGTCGAGGACCCGCGCCGCGCCGGCCGCCGCTTCGCGACGACCGGCGCGACCCGGCGCGCGACTACTTCAGCGCGGCGGCGCCCGCGGCGGCGATCTGCGCGTCCTGCTGCGAGGTGACGCCGGAGACGCCGATGGCGCCGATGATCTTGCCGTCGAGGACGATGGGGATGCCGCC
>Ga0209161_10002358_pt1 | contig 15469 bp, 15 predicted proteins | sample GraSoiAngelo_155_FD_186169 | JGI IMG/M metagenome (GOLD analysis project Ga0209161, IMG submission 186169) | Grasslands soil microbial communities from the Angelo Coastal Reserve, California, USA - 14_1009_13_30cm (SPAdes) (version 2) | ecosystem: Environmental > Terrestrial > Soil > Grasslands...
GATCGTGACCGTCCGGGGCGCCGGCTACCGCCTGGACCCGGTGCGCGACGCGGTCGGTGATGGCCAGCCCGCGGGCGCGGCCGGCCCGGCCTAGGCGATAACGCAACCGGGAATTTTGACGTTAGGTCATTGATGCCTCGTCCCTGGCGGGTGGCCGCCCTACTACTGGTCGTCGTTGTAGCGTCCGCCTGTGGATCCACCGATGGCGGGTCACCCCGTCCGTCCGCGACCGCAAGCACGCCGAGCCCGTCGCCAGCGCCCAGCCCCAGCCCGCCGCTAACCTGCGCCGAACGGGTCCTGGCGATCATGACGCCGGATCAGCGGATCGGTCAATTGTTCGAGCTCGGCCTGGCCGGCGACCGGCTTGGTCCCACCGAAATCAACCTGATTCAGACGGACCATATCGGGTCCGTCTGGTTCGTCGAGCGGAGCTATGCGGGCGTCAACGGCATCCGAGCCGTAGCGTCGGCGGTCCAGGCCCAGGTCTCCGGCGAAACCACAGCAAATGTCCGCTTTTTCGTCGCCGCCAACCAGGAGGGAGGCGTGATCCAGGCGATGCAAGGTCCGGGTTTCTCAGTGATACCGTCCGCTGTCGTGCAGGGCAGCTGGACCCCCACCCTGTTACAGAGCCACGCCGCGGCGTGGGGCACAGAACTTCGCGCCGCCGGCATCAACTTCAACTATGCACCGGTGATGGATGTTGTGCCACCGGGCACAGATGCCCAGAACCAGCCGATCGGCGTGTTGCAGCGCGAGTACGGCCACGACCCGGCGACGGTGGGAAGCCACGGGACCGCCTTTCTCACCGGCATGCGGCAGTCGGGCATCGCGGTTAGCCTCAAGCACTTTCCGGGGCTTGGTCGGGTGGCCGGCAATACCGATTTCACGACCGCGACCGATAGGACGACGACCGTGTCGGATCCCTACCTGCAGTCCTTCCGCCAGGGTATCGCCGCTGGTGCGGACTTCGTCATGGTGGCCCTGGCCAGGTACACCCAGATCGATCCCAACCGCCTCGCGGCCTTTTCGCCGATCGTCATGACGCAGATGCTTCGCGGCTCCCTCGGATTTGGCGGCGTAATCATTTCAGACGACCTTGGCGATACGGTGGCGGTCGCCGCTATCCCCCCCGCCAGCCGGGCGATCGACTTCCTGTCGGCCGGCGGCGACATGATCATTTCGAAGACCTCGGCCCCGGCCGATGCGATGGTGAAGGCGATCAGGTCAAAAGCCGCCCAGGATCCGGCTTTCCGCCAGCGAGTGGACGATGCCGCGCTACGAATCCTGCGGGCAAAGGAAGCCTTCGGCCTGCTTCCCTGCTAGGCGTCGGAACCGCTAGCGGTCGCAGCGATGGCGCGGTGCAGCCAGAGCGTCATGGATGATGCTGCCGATCAGCGCCAGGCCAATGCCAGCGCCAGCCAGGTCAGACGATCCACGCCGGTGCATCAGCCCCCGTTGGCCCCGCCTCCGAAGCCGCCGAATCCGGCTGAGCCCGCCGGGACGATGTTGATGCTGTTCGCCTTGATACTGCCGTCCGCCTCACGCGTCCCCGTCACGGTGATGGTCTCGCTCTCCTGAAGATCAGAGGACTGGCCGACCACCGTCTTGCGCACGATGACGCTTTGATCGAAGGTGACCTTGACGTCGGTGTTGCAGCGGGCGTCATGGACGGTGAGGCTGCTGCCGGTCAGGTTGGTGACCGTGCCGGTGGCGCCCCGGCGGGCCGCCGCTCCGCTCGCGCTCGCCGACGGCGATGCGTTCGGCGATGGGCAGGCAGCCGCCAGCCCACGGCCGCCGGCGATGCCGTTGCCGGCCGTTCGGCCCGCGCCGGTTGCGGTCGAATTGGCCGCGCTGGCCGTTCCGCCGCCGCCGATCTTGTAGCCGCCGTAGAAACCACCGAGTAGCGCGACGACGACGACGAGCGCGGCAATGGGAAGCTTGATCAATGCACGACCTCCTTGGGGTTCACTCGTAACGCAACGCCTCGATGGGGCGGAGGCGCGCCGCCCGGTTCGCGGGATAGAGACCGAAGAACAAGCCGATGCCGACCGAGATGCCGAAGGCCATGAAGACCGAGGGCATCGAGATGATCGGTGTCGGCAGGCTGGAGACGGCGAGGGGGAGAATGCGGGACAGTCCGAAGCCGACCAGGATTCCAAGGGCTCCGCCCAATCCGGCGAGGAACATCGACTCGATCAGGAACTGCATCAGGATGTCGCGCCGCCGGGCGCCAATCGCCTTGCGGATGCCGATCTCGCGGGTGCGTTCGGTGACGGTGACCAGCATGATGTTCATGATCCCGATGCCGCCGACGACCAGGGAGATGCCGGCGATGGCGCCCAGCATCAGGGTGAGGACACCGGTCGTCTGTGAGGCACTGTTCAGGACATCCTGCTGACTGAGGATCTGAAAGTCAGCCTGGGTGGGATCCGAGATGTGATGCCTATCCAGCAACACTTCCGTGACCTCGGTGGTCGCGGCATTCGTCGCCTCGGCGCTCGTTGCCTGGACGTAGATCTGCTGCACGTTGCGGCCGCGGCCGCCGAGCAGGTAGTTCCATGCCGAGGTGATGGGGACCAGCACGACGTCATCCTGGTTGTTGAAGCCACCCGATGAACCCTTCTGGGCGAGGACACCGATCACGCGGAAGCTCTGCCGGTTGATCTTGACCACCTGGCCAATCGGGTCCTGGTCGTTGAACAGATTGGTGACCACCGTCTGGCCGATGACGGCGACTTTGCTGGAGGCGTCGACATCGGCCGCGGTGAAGAACTGCCCACTGGCCAGCTGGTAGTTGCGAACCGAGGGAAAATCCTGCGTCGTACCGGTCAGGCTGCTGTTCCAGTTCTGGTTGCCGAAAGTCAACTGGGCCCGTCCGCCGGCGCTCGGTATCGCGGTCACGACGTCCGGCGAGCTCTGCCGGTTCGCGATCGCCTTGACATCGTCGAGGGTCAGGGTCGATCCGGTGCCAAAGCCCTGCTGCACGCCGCCGGCGCCTCGCGCGTTCGACGGGAAGACGGTGAGCAAGTTCGACCCGAGCGATTGAATCTGTTGCTGCACGGCGACCGACGCGCCGTTGCCGACCCCGACGAGCAAGATGACGGCCGACACGCCGATCAGGATGCCCAGCATGGTGAGTCCTGACCGCAGCCGGTTCGACAGCAATCCATTTACGGCCAGCCGCAGCCCCTCGAGGATGCTCACCGCACCATCTCCGTCGCCAGCGCCTGGCGCTCGTCGCTGACAATCACCCCATCGCGCAGCCGCACCACGCGCTGCGCGAACGCCGCGATGTCCGCTTCATGCGTGATCAGGACAATGGTGCGGCCCTGCTGGTTCAAGTCGCGGAGGAGCTTCAAGATCTCGAGGCTGGACTCGGTATCCAGATTGCCGGTCGGCTCATCCGCCAGCAGGATCGCCGGGTCCGAAACCAGAGCGCGCGCCACGGCGACACGCTGTTGCTGGCCGCCGGAGAGCTCGTTCGGCAGGTGGCCAGCCCGGTCGAGCAGTCCGACCGATTCCAGGGCCGCCATGGCCCGCTCCCGTCGCTGCACGCTATCGCCGGCGTAGATCAGCGGCATCTCCACGTTGTGCATGGCGCTCGCCCGCGGAATCAGGTTGAACGACTGGAAGACAAAGCCGATCTTTCGATTGCGAATCCAGGCCAGCTGATCGTCGGTTAGCGCCGACACGTCGTAGCCGTCCAGGATGTAGCGGCCTTCAGAAGGTTGGTCGAGGCAGCCAATGACGTTCATCAGCGTGCTCTTGCCGGACCCCGAAGGACCCATGATGGCGACGAACTCGCCCTCCGGGATGTGCAGCGAGACGCCTTTGAGTGCGGGGACCTCTACCTCACCGGCGCGATAGACCTTCGTGATCCCCTCGAGGGTGATCACCCTCCGCCGCTCCGGATGCCTCCACCCCCGAAGCCGCCGCCCCGGATCAGGTTATTGCCGTTCGTGTTTGACGTCCCCGTGGTTCGCAGCGCCGGCAGCACCACCTTGTCGCCCGCATTGAGGCCGGCCTTGATCTCGGTGTAGGTATCGCCGACGATGCCGGTCACGACCTCCGTCGACACCTGCTGACCGTTGGCCAGCACCGTAACCGTTGTCGTCCCGCCCTGGGTCTGGACGGCGGCATTCGGAACCCGCACCGCGTTGTCCGCCTGGGCCACGGTGACCGCGGCGTTGGCCGTCATGCCTTCGCGCAACCTCGAGTCCGTCCGGTTGAGCACGAAGCTCACGTAGTAGTCGACCACGTTCGACACCACGGTCGCACTCGGGCTGATGCTCAGCACGTGGCCCGAGATGGTCAGGTTGGGAATGGCATCGAAGGTCAGCGCGGCTGTCTGGTTTCCGGCCAGCCGGGCGGAGTCCGTCTCGGGGAAGGCCATCACCGCGACGTAGCTACTGGTGTCATCGATGACCATGAATCCCGACGACCCACCGGACCCGCTGGCGCTGCTCGACGACGGTTGCGGCGCGAGCGACCCGGGAGCCTGCGCGGTGGCGCCGGATCCACCACCCGACACTGCCTCGCCGGGAACACCGTTCAGGCTGATCACCACGCCGGAGGTCGGGGCGGTGAGTGTGGTCTGGTTGACGGCCAGCTGGGCCGCCGTCACCTGGGCCTGGGCGGAAGCAACCTGCGCCTGGGCGGACGCCAGCGCGTTCGGCTTGACCTGCGTCTGCACCGCCAGGTTGTCGCGCGATGAGGTGACCTGCTGTGATGCGGAGTTGATTCGTGACTGGCCGCTGATCGCGTCCATGTGTTGTTTGCTCTGGTCGTTGGAAAGTTGCGTCTTGTCCTGCGTGCAGGCGAGCGATGCCGGATCGATCCCGCAGTCGGTGTTGACCTTCGACTGGTCGTTGGCGACGGTCGTCGCGTCGGCCTGGTTGGTGGCATTCGCGGAGGCCACCGTGTCGTTGTAGTTCTGCTGGGCGGCGGAAAGCTGATGCTGCAACTGGGTCACCTGCGCCGATGTCAGGGGAGTCTGGGTCGCCTTCAGATTGGCCTGGGCCGAGGCGAGCGACGCCTGCGCCTGGCTCAGGGCAGCCTGCTGCGTGGTCGAGTCCAGCCGCGCCAGAACCTGGCCGGTTTTCACCGTATCGCCGACCCGAACGTCGACCTCGCTCAAGGTGCCGGCGACTTTGAAGTTCACGTTCATCCGGCCGGCAGGCACCAGCGAGCCGGTGCCGCTGACCACCGATGTCACCGTGCCGCGGTCCGCGCTCGCCGTCCGAATCGCGGCGGCCGCCGGTTTCGCCAGGACGGTATCGCGCGCGATCAACCCGACGAGCAGCACCGCGACTAGGGCCAGGCCGGCGAGCCAGGCACGCGTTCCGGTGAGCCAGGCATTCCGGCGGAATTGCGGAAGCGGCTTCAGCGTCGGCGCCTGCCGCATCACATCGCCCCCGACCGCGTCGTGTGGATCATCAATGGTGTCTTAGGGCGTTGCCGTGGGCTGGGCCTGGAAATTGCCCAGCGTGACTCCCACGGAAATGTGCCGTCCGTTGCGCGTCACCGAAAGGGTGACGCGGTCGCCGACTTTCTTGGTATCGAGGTATTGCGTGAGCTGCTCGATGGCGGTGATCGCGTGACCGTCGATCGCGGTTATCACGTCATCATTGGCCGAGGGTTGCCCATCGGCCTGAAGCCCGGCTTTTGCGGAGGGCCCGTTCGGTACCACATCGACGACCAGTACGCCCGACTTCTCGCTGAGGCCGAGCTGGCCGGCGGTCGTCGCCGTCAGCGTCTGGCCGCTGATACCTAGCCATGGGTGTTCGATGGCAATCCCCTTCTCGAGCGATGGCAGCATCGACTCGGCCCGGTTGATGGGAATGGCGAAACCGACGCCGACGTTGCCTTCGACCGGGCTCTGGATTGAATCGTTGATGCCGATCAGCTGTCCCTGGCCATCGAGCAGCGCGCCGCCGGAGTTGCCCGGGTTGATGGGCGCGTCGGTCTGGATCATGCCGGTCAAGGCCCGGTTGTTCGGGGCGGTGGTGCTGCGGTTCAACCCGGAGATGATGCCGGCGGTGAAGGTGCCGGCCAGCCCGAACGGGGCGCCAATGGCAAGCGCCGTGTCCCCCACCTGCAGGGTGTCGGAGTTGCCAATGGCCAGGGGATGGAGTTGGTCAGCAGATACGGAAACTTTGACCACGGCCAGGTCTGCGCTCTGGTCCACTCCCTTCACCTGTCCGCTGGCGGTGTGTCCATCGTTGAACGTGACCTGGATCTGCGTGGCCCCGGACACCACGTGAGCATTCGTGAGGACGTCCCCCTGCTTGTCGACCACGATCCCGGAGCCTTCCGCCTGGCTAAATGAGCGGGCGCCCCCACGCGCGATGGCGGTCGAAATCATGACGACGCCCGGGGCCGTCTGCTGATAGATGGCGGCATACGAACCCGGCGCGGGAGCCGGTGCGGCGACGCCGGCGCCGACCGTCGATGCCGAAGTGGTGGCTGCCGTCTTGTGCTGACTGGCCAGCGCGGCACCGATCGCACCGCCGCCGATGCTGCCGACGACCAGCCCGGCGGCGAGCATGGCCACGGCCATGCTGCGCGCCGGACGGTGGGGAAAGGAGGGAGTCGGTTGAGGCGATGCCGGCTGGGAAGCCGGTGAGGGTGGTTCAGGGGCAATGGGTGTTTCGACGAAATCCGGGCTGAAGGGATCCTGCATATGGCGAGCTCCATGCTGCTACGGGCCGATGAGCCGCCTATGAACGCTGCCTAAGAGGTCGCTAAGACTTTACAACCGGCAGCTCGACCGTAAACGCCGCGCCGCCCTGCGGATTGTTCGCCGCGAACACCCGGCCGCCATGCTCCTGGGCGATCCAGCGGGCGATCGCCAGGCCCAATCCGGTCCCTTCGCCGGAGCGGGAGGCATCGGACTGATAGAAACGTTCGAAGATACGCTCGAGATCTTGCCTCGGGATCCCGGGTCCGTCGTCGCTGACGACCAGCGTTGCCGCCCGGCCTCCCGGCATCAGCCTGACCTGGATGTGCCCATCCGGGTTGGTGTGGTTCATGGCGTTGTCGATCAGGATCCAGAGCAATTGCCTGATCGCATCGGCGTTTCCGTAAACCGGCGCGGCGGCTCCATCGAGCAGTTCGATTCGCCTTAGAGGTCGCAGGGTTTGCGCCTGGCGCGAGACATCCTGCACGATCGGCAGAAGGTCGATCGGTCCTTTTTCCAGGTGGTACCCGGCATCGGCGCGGGCCAGCGTCAACAGGTCCTGCACCATTCGGCTCATGCGCTCGCTCTCGCCGGCGATGTCGTTGAGGGCGGCAATCCGGTCTTCGCCGCTGACATCCTCGCGTTTTAACAGCAGTCCGACATTACCGCGGATCGTCGTCAGGGGCGTGCGCAGCTCATGGGACGCATCGGCCACGAAGCGTCGCTGCGCGATCAAGGCGGATCGGAGACGCTGATAGGCGTCCTCCAGCTGCCGCAGCATTTGATTGAAGCTTCGTTGTAATCGGCCCACCTCATCATTCGGTCCGCCTTCCGGGAGCCGACGGCTGAGATCCTGCGTGCGCCCGATATCTTCCGCCGTGGTTGCCATGGAATCGAGTGGTCGCAGCGCCCGCCCGGCGACCAGCCAGCTGGCCGCACCAGCACCCAGGAGGCTCAGAAAGACGCCGGCAAAGAGGAACAGGCGAAGATCATTGAGAAGGTCCTCGATACCGAACAAGGGCTGGCCGACGAGGACGTAGCCGTTCTCGGCGCCCAGGCTCCGGACATAGACCCGCATGAGTGGTCCGTTTTGGGCCTGGGTGGTTTCGAGGATGCCACGGTTAGAAGGTACGGACGAAAGAACGCTCGAGGGTAATTGGGGATCGATTCCATTGACCTTTCCGGACGAGAAGAGCGACGCCCCCTCGGGACTGAAGAGCTGGATAAACAGCTCAGGACTGGTCTTGAGGTCGGCCGGAAGAAAAAACCGAACCGGAAGCAAGCGACCCCGGGAAGCCACGATGGTGGCCCAAGCGTCATTGCCACGGCGGGTCAGGGTTGTATCTTGCTGCGACACCAGGCTGCGCTCGACCGCCACATACACGAGAACGCTAAATACAACGACCGTCACCGCGACAATGGTGGCGCCGAACAGAGCGATTCGGGCCCGGATCGGAATGCGACGGCGAAATGCCGTTTGCCGGTCCAGCCACATAAATGTGTGATCGAGGGCGGCGCGGACTCGGATAAGTCGGTCAGCGATCCGGCGGCGATCGTCGATAGACGGGTTCATTCCTCCTTGAGGATGTACCCAACTCCGCGCACGGTTTGCAGCAGACGCGGCCGACCGCCTTGCTCCAGCTTCTGTCGCAGGTAGCCGACGTAGACGTCGACGACGTTACTGCTAGCCCCGAAGTCGAAGCCCCACACCGCGTCCAGCAGTTGTTCGCGCCGCAACACCTGCCCCGGATTCCGCATGAAGTGCTGGAGCAGGTCGAATTCCTTCGCTGTGGTCGTGATCAGCTGGTCGGCGCGCCGGACCTCCCGGGTAGCGAGGTCCATGACCACGTCCGCATAGCGAAGCGTGCGGCGCGCCCGGGGCGCCCGGCGGCGGAGCAGCGCCCGCACGCGCGCCAGCAGCTCCTCATAGGCGAACGGCTTCACCAGGTAGTCATCCGCGCCGCTGTCCAGGCCCTTGACCCGGTCGGCCATCCCGTCCTTTGCCGTCAGCAGCAGGATCGGAACGTCCCCCTCCGCGCGCAGCCGGCGGGTGACTTCAAGCCCATCGATGCCGGGCATCATGATGTCCAGGATGGCCAGGTCCGGCATGCGATCGCGCGCCCGAGCCAGCGCGATATGCCCATCGGGCGCGACCTCGACCTGGTAACCCTCGTAGATCAAAGCGCGCCGGAGCGCGGCGGCAATCTTTGCGTCATCGTCAACCACGAGCACGTGCGGTTGCTCGGCCATTCGCCACCATCAAAGCACGTCGGCATGAGAAGAGACTAAGAATTACGAGCCTGGATTCCAGCCCTGGCTCGACGCTGGTTCAGGCGCCGGCAATCGTGCTGCCGAGCAGCGCCATGGCGGCCAGGGCCATCAGCCCGGCGGCCGTCCCGGTCAACGCCAGGCTCAGCTTGCCACTTCCATAGCGGCCCATGATCCGGCGGTCAGCGCCGAGCAGGATGATCAGGATGAGCAGCGGCGGGGCCACGATGCCGTTGACCACCGCGGTGACGAAGAGGGCGCGAATCGGGTCGAGGTGCATGAAATTCATCACCACTCCCGCCGCCGTGGCCGCCGCCAGCATGATGTAGAAGGTGGGTCGGTAGCGTGGCTTGCTCGCCAGGTCGCCGCGCAGACCGAGGAACTCCTTGAGGGCATAGCTGGCGGAAGCCGCCAGGATCGGAATGCCGAGAAGACCGCTGCCGATCATCCCTACAGCGAATAGCACGAATGCGAATGGACCGGCCAGCGGAGCCAGTGCGGCCGCGGCCTGGCTGGCGGTCTCGATGCTGGTCTTGCCGTGAGCGTGTAGGACCGCGGCCGAGGTCAAGATGATGAAGTACATCACGAGGTTGGAGAATGCCATTCCAATGAAAATATCGAGGCGGGCGGCCTGCAATTCCTTGAGCTTCAGGCCACGCCGGCCGGTCAATGGTGTCGTGGCCCCGGCGGCCCTCAATTCATCGACCTCAGAGGATGCCTGCCAGAAGAACAGGTAGGGCGAAATCGTGGTTCCAAGGATCGCCACTAGCGCCATGACGAAGTCCCTGGAGAGTTCGAGATGCGGAATGAAGGTGGCCTTGATGACGGCCAGGAGCTGCGGGTGCGCGAAGAACGCGGTCAGCACGTACGCAAACAGCGCCAGGGTCAACCACTTGAAGATCTTGAAGATCGTCCCGTAGGTGACGAAGAGCTGCAGGCTCAGGATCAAGACGGCCACCGGAATGATGAGCCACAGCGTCTTGACGAGGCCTCCCGAAAGCAGCTCTCCGGCGGCAGCGACGGCGCCCAGGTCAGCGCCGACGTTGAAGGTATTGGCCGCCAGCAATCCGGCGATTGCGAAGCCAACCAACCAGGTCGGAAATTTCCGGCGCAAGCTGATGCCTAGCCCGACGCCGGTTTGCAGCGCAATCCGCGAGCAGACCTCCTGGACCGCGGTCATCAATGGAAACGTAAAGAAGGCGGTCCACAGCAACCCGTAGCCGAACTGGCTGCCGACCTGGGAATAGGTGCCTATCCCGCTCGGATCATCGTCGCTGGCGCCGGTGATCAGGCCCGGACCAAGCAGCTGGAGCCACCCGATCGGTCCCCTCCGCCTGGCCTCGTCGAGCGTGGTTCGCCCAGCCGCGGGCGTCCCGCCGGCCGCAAGATCCGACCTGGCTGTATCGTGTTTGACCAGGGCCGCGTCAGAAGGCTCGGGAACCGGCTTCACGCGGGCTCGCAGCGGATCCTTGATGGTCTCTTTGGGGCGTCCGGGGCGCCGCCGGGACCGTTTGCTGGCGAACATTGCTGGTGTTTGTATATTACGATAACGTGACATTGTCTCTATCAAGATCTAGGCTCCAGGGCGGTAACCGGCATACTGGAGGCTGGTGGTAACCAGCCGCCATCCAGGGCCGTTGTAACAACCGGCCGCAGGGTCTGGCCAGCTGATTCCGTCACTGCTACGATGAAACCAAAATGTCACAGGGAGTAATCAAAATTGCGCTGGCGATGGCATTCGCCGCGCTTCTCCCGTCGTGCTTCGGCGCCCAGGTGAATACCCGACCGGTGGGGCCGGTGGCGCTGGCCTATAACTTTCCGAAACCGACGGCGAGCCCCTCCGCCACACTGGAGCCGGAACCTTCCGTTACGGTCGGCCAGGTGGCCACCAGCCAGGGGGCCGTGGAAGTTCGCGGGTACCACGAGCCGGGTGACTGGGCCCACCGGAACTACTGCGGGGCGGGCGCCACGCAGGTGCTCCTGTCGGCCTGGATGTCGGACGTCCCGGACATCGAAACCGTCGCCCGCGCGTCAAAGCTGAATCCCAACCGCGGTGAGTACGGCGCCGATGCGACCAATGCGATCAATGCCTTTCTCAACCCCATGGTGGTCCCCGTCCTGGGGCAGCCGCGCTACCAGGCCGCGCACGTCACGACGCTCGATGATGTGCAGGCCCGGATCGTGCAGGACATCCTCGACCAGCAGGCGATCATGAACTTCAGCCACGGCGTGCCGGTCATGCTGCAAACCATGACCAAGACCATGCCGGGCTGGAATCGCTGGAACGCCACTCATATGATCACGGTCTTTGCCTTCGACTTCAGCCACAACGATCCGGCGCTCGACACCGTCACCTACGCCGAGACCCCCTCGCCTCTGGCGGGATACCGGGGGCCGGACTTTCAGACGATCTCCGTGAAGGCCCTGTGGGTGGCGATGCAGGCCTATCTGCGCGAATTCCCTCAGGACCCGATGAACGTCATCAGCTGAGGGCCCAGCTGTCGGCTCGGGGTGTGGCTTCTGACCATAATTGAGCCATGGCGCAGGCAGCTGACCATTCCAGCGACGCGGTTTCGATGGAAGCGCTGATCCGGCATCAGCTGATCCTGCTCGGCGAAGATCCCTCACGCGAAGGCCTGCGCGACACGCCGGAGCGAGTCAAGGAAAGTCTCGAGTTTCTCACTCGCGGCTACCGGATGACGCTGGACGATGTCTTCGGCGACGCCGTCTTTACCGAGACCTATAAAGACATGATCGTGGTGAAGGACATCGAAATGTACTCGCTGTGCGAGCACCACCTGCTCCCGTTCTACGGCCGGGTGCACATCGGATACATCCCTAAAGGACGCCTGGTCGGTCTCAGCAAGATGCCGCGCCTGGTCGAACTCTACAGCCGGCGCCTGCAGGTCCAGGAGCGGATGACTCGGCAGATCGCGGAGTGCCTCCAGAAGTACCTCGAGCCGGTTGGGGTGGGCGTAGTGATCGAAGCCGACCACCTGTGCATGAAGATGCGTGGGGTGGAGAAACAGAACAGTCGCGTCTTCACCAGCTGTGTGTTGGGGATTTTTCAGACCGATCCCAAGACCCGCTCGGAGTTCATGGGGCTGATCAGGGGCGTCCCCAACATCTAAAGGCCATCGCTGAATGCCGGCGGGCGCCCAGCTGTTCGTCGGAACCTCGGGTTTTTCGTACACCGGATGGCGTGGCAGCTTCTACCCAAAGGGCCTCAAGGTCAAGGACATGCTCGGCTACTACGCCGGGCGGCTGAGAACGGTCGAAGTAAACACCACGTTCTACCGCACCCAGCCGGAAGACGTCGTGGCCGGTTGGGTCGCCGCGGTTCCGGCGGACTTCCGATTCGCCGTCAAGGCGCACCGGCGCATCACGCATAACCGGCGGATGCCTAACCTGGAGGAAGCGATGCGCATCCTGGCGCTCGAGGCCGCCGGCTTCGGTGAACGCCTGGGTCCGGTGCTGTTTCAGTTTCCACCGACCGCGCCATTCGACGAAAGCCGGCTTCAGCGGATCGCCCCGCTCCTGCCCAGCCACTGGCGGGTGGCATTCCAGTTTCGCCACAGGTCCTGGCATACGCTGGAGGTGGTCGAGTTGATCGAGCGGATGGGCGCAGCACTGGTCCACGGCGATGGCGAGGAGGAACCCGGTCCGCTCGGTCGAGGCTCCTTCATCTACCTGCGGCTGCGACGCGAAACATACTCACCCCAGAGGCTGACCACGTGGGGTCGGCGAATCATCGGCTACCTCGAGGGTGGCCGTGACGTCTTCGTCTATTTCAAGCACGAGCGGCTTGGCCCCCTTTATGCCGAGCGGCTGGCGCAGCGGGTTCGAACATCTTTTCGAGTTCCCGCTCAACCAGCGCTATAATCCGGGCAACTCAGTAAAGGAGGCCATCAGCATGGCCCGGTCCATGTGGCGGGGCGCGATCAGTTTCGGGATGGTGGCGATTCCCATCCGGATGTACCTTGCCACCGAAGCGCACAGCGCGGTTTCCTTCCGTCAGCTCTGCCCGCACTGCCAGCTGCCGATCAAGCAGCAGCGGCACTGCCCCACCGACGATCACGTGGTGGCCTTCAATGAGGTGTTGAAGGGATATGAGGTCGGAAAGAACCAGTTCGTCATCATCGACGAAGAGGATCTGGATAAGTTACCGCTCAAGACCACGAAGACGATCGACATCGTGGAGTTCGTCGAGCGCGACGCGGTTCCGCTCGGTCTATATGTCAAGAGCGCTTACTACCTGGAGCCAGAGGACGTCGGGGTCAAGCCCTTCTTCCTCTTGAAGAGGGCGCTGGAAGACACCAATAAGGTCGCCGTCGCCAAGATCGCGCTGCGCGACCGCGAGCATCTGTCCTTGATCCAGGTCGAGGGCAACACCTTGCTCTGCAACACCCTCAACTGGCCGGACGAGATCCGCTCGACCGCGGAGCTCAATCTGCCGCAGAACGTCAAGATCAGTGACAAGGAGGTCGCGATGGCGACCTCTCTGATCGACAACCTGACAGACAGCTTCCAGCCGGAGCGCTACACCGACGACTACAAGGCCGCCTTCCAGCAGATCGTCGACCAGAAGATGAAGGGGCTGCAAGTCGTGACCCCAGTTCCCGCCGAGGAGCCACGCGTAATGGACTTGATGGCTGCCCTGAAGGCGTCGGTCGAGGCGACGAAGCAAGGGAAGAAGCCGGCCGCTCGGGCGGCCGCGTCGAAAGCCGCGAAGGTCAAGGTAGCCGCCAAAACGTCGGCGGCCCGGCCCGCGGCCCGGCGGCGCACGGCCTAGGAAGTCGTAGTACATTCCGGCTAGCATGCCGGCGCGTCCGCAAACGGTTGAGCTCGACCTGCCCTTCGAGCGGGTGCATCCCGACCGACTCCGGCCGATGCTTCCGATGACCGCGGCGGCGCCCTTTGATTCCGCGGAATATGCCTTCGATGTCGCCTGGGACGGGGTGCGCGCGTTGGCCTCGATCGACCGTGGCCGGGTTGGCCTGTGGGGCCGAACGCTGCTGGACCTGACGGGGCGGTACCCGGAAGTGCAGCTGCTGGCCAATCTGCTTCCGCCTGAAACCATCGTCGACGGCGAGCTGATCGTCACCGACCCAGAGGGTCGACCCGATGCCGTCGCGCTGGCGAAGCGTCAGCAGACCGCGGACCCGGAGGCGGTGCCCCGAGCCGCCGCCGCGCATCCCGTCACCTATGTCGTCCACGATCTGCTCTACCTGCGGGGCCGGTCCTTGCTGAGAGAGCCGCTGGTCCGCCGCCGTCCGCGCCTGAATGATGTGCTCCAGTCTTCCGGCCGGATCTATGTCGTGGAACCCGTTGCCGACGACGGGCTGGCATTTTACGATGCGGCTCGGGAGAAGGGCCTGGAGGGGGTGATCGCCAAACGGTTCGATAGTCCTTACCGGGCCGGCCAGCGCCACCCGGATTGGCTGCTGATCGAAGCAGTTCGGCGCCAGGATTTCGTCGTCATCGGTTTCATACCTCAGGCCGGCGATCGCCTGCTCGAGGCGCTGATCGTGGCGACCCACGATGGGCGAACCCTTCACCCTGCCGGTCGGGTGGTGGGCGGCTTCGACAACGCCACGTCCCAACGGCTGCGCAAGGCGCTGGATGCGCTGGCCGGGAGCCGCGCCCCGGACGATCCGAGGTGGACAGATGACCGGGTCTGCTGGGTCCAGCCCAAAATCGTGGTGGCAGTCAAGTTCAGCGAGTGGGACCTCAAGGGACAGCTCCGCTTTCCGATCTTCAGCGGGCTACGGCCCGAAGTCGCGCCCGAGGAATGCGTCCGCACGGCGATGATCGAACCCCCGCTGCGGTCGAGACCACGAGTCGTCGACATTCAGCTACCACGCCTGCCGCTCTAAAGCGGGGCTCGCAGCCCGTAAAGTAGGGGCGTGTCGACCGCGGACAAGGTGGTGGTGCGCCTTCGCGTCAATGGCGAAGACACCGCGATCATGGCGCCGCCCTATAAAACCCTGCTCGAGGTCCTTCGCGAAGATCTGGGCCTGACGGGCACCAAGCATGGATGCGAGTTGGGCGAGTGCTCAATGTGCGGCGTGCTTGTCGACGGTAAGCCGTTTCTGTCATGCCTGGCGATACCGCTCGACCTGGAAGGTCGCGACGTGACGACCATCGAAGGTCTGGCGCGAGGCCGAGAGCCGCATCCCCTCCAGGTCGCCTTCGCCGAGCTCGGTGCCGCGCAGTGCGGCTACTGCACACCCGCCATGCTGTTGACGGCCAAGGCACTGCTCGACCGAGAGCCGCGGCCGTCGCGCGAGGCGATCAAGGACGCCCTCTCGGGGGTTCTCTGCCGCTGCACCGGGTATCTGAAGATCTTCGAGGCGGTCGAGCTGGCGGCGTCGAGAGGCAGCGATGGCTGAGGAATTTTCCGTCGTCGGCAAGCCGCTGACCAAGCCCGACGCCTACGCCAAGGTCAGCGGCCAGACGAAGTTCGCCGACGACCTGGCGCTGCCACGCATGCTCTTTGGGCGGATTCTGCGCAGTCCCTAT
>Ga0209161_10002361_pt1 | contig 15463 bp, 13 predicted proteins | sample GraSoiAngelo_155_FD_186169 | JGI IMG/M metagenome (GOLD analysis project Ga0209161, IMG submission 186169) | Grasslands soil microbial communities from the Angelo Coastal Reserve, California, USA - 14_1009_13_30cm (SPAdes) (version 2) | ecosystem: Environmental > Terrestrial > Soil > Grasslands...
GGCGCTGTATGTGCTGATTCTGGTCGTGCTCGTGCGTGTATTAGACGATTTTGTGTTCCAGCCTTTTGTTCTTGGCAGCGCGGTGAACGTTCATCCACTGGTGGTTGTTGTCGCGGTTATCGGCGGCGCGCTCATCATGGGTTTGTGGGGGATGTTATTTGCTATTCCCACCGTGGTAGTAATCAAGACTGCGGTGGCCACCTTCTTCAAGGAACTAAAGGCTTATCGCATCATTTGATGGAGCTTTCCGATCGCGACGACTCAGATGATGCAGTCCGACCCAGACCAAATCGTTAATGAGATTTGTTCGCCTACTTTGCTGACACCGTGTACGAGCTAATGAAACGGCAGGACGCGGAAATCCCAAATCTCAAGGTCAACGTCGCAACTACTTCAAAATCTGAATCCTCCAAAACAGACCGCGTGATGCTGAGTTGCTTTGAGTTTTGGGCGGTGAAATTTGGTTTGGGATTTGGAAATTCCGATTTAGAGCTTTAGGCCATGGCCGCACCGTCGCGTCTCATTACTCTGAACATCGGTTCTCAAACAATCGGTCTGGCGGAATTTCGCGTAATCCAAGGGCGCCTGGTGTTGCTGAACTATCGTTTCCGCGAAACGCCGCTTGATCCTGCAACTGGGCAACGTCTTGAGGCCCACGTTGCGCTGCACGAAACCGCCCTGGTGTTGCGCGAAATAATGCACGAAATGCACATTCATCAGGGCGACGTGAACTACGCGGTCTCCGCGCAATCGGTTTTTGCGCGCTTTGTCAAACTGCCGGCACTCGATGCGGAAAAGATCGATAAGATCATCGCATTTGAGGCGCAACAAAATGTGCCGTTTCCCATGGACCAGGTGGTCTGGGATTACCAGCTGGTCGGAGGAGGTATGGGCGAACAAATTCAGGTCGTCATTGTCGCGATCAAGCGCGATCTGCTCGACGAGATCAACAATGCCGTGGAAGAAACCGGACTGCGGACCAGGATTCTCGGTGTGGCGTCCATGGGACTCTACAATGCATTTTGTTACAACTACACCGATCTACAGGGCTGCTCGTTGCTGGTGGACATTGGCGCGCGCACGACCAACGTCCTCTTCATCGAGCCCGGAAGAATTTTCTCGCGCAGCCTTCCGCTTGGCAGCAGCGCGATCACGGCGGCGATTGCGAAGGAATTTGGCGAATCCTTTGCCGCGGCGGAAACTCGAAAGAACAGGGACGCCTTTGTCGCTTTAGGCGGCGCCGCCGAACCTGCCGACCCGAACATTGTCCGCCTCTCAAAGATAGCGCGCAGTACCATGACGCGGCTGCACGCGGAATTGATGCGTTCCGTCACTCACTACCGCGCCCAACAACAGGGAGATCGGCCTGCTCGCATCTTTCTTTGTGGCGGCGGCGCGGGCATGCGGAACATGCGCGAATTCTTTCACGAGAAGTTTGAATTGCCGGTCGAGTTTTTTAATCCGCTCCAAAATGTGAGCGTGTCGGAATCGACGCCTGACGTGACGCGTTCCGCGTATCTGCTGGGGGAATTGGTTGGCCTGGCGCTGCGCAGCGTCGCCGTTTGTCCGATGAAGCTAAATTTGCTTCCGGACAGCGTCGTCCGCAGGCAGGACTTGGAAAAGCGCCGGCCATTCTTCATCGCTGCAGCAGCATGCATTCTCCTGGCGCTCCTCGGCTGGTCGGCGTACTACACGCGCGCGGCGCAAGTAGCGCAGCAAACTGCTCAGGCAATGCGCCAGAAGAACGACAGCATGCGCGGCCCCGAAGCGCAGCTTGATAAATTAAAAAAGCAAATCACCGCATTGGACAACATCGCCACGCCTCTCATCACCGCAGTGAACGATCGCAATTTCTGGCCGCAAATTCTTGAAGATTTAAACGCGCGTCTGCCGGAAGCAGACATCTGGATCACAGAACTTGCCGCAACTTCCGGTGGAAAACTTCTTGGGGTGCCTGAAAAACGAGCCGGGGAAACTGCGCCGGCACCAACGCCGATTGTTGCTGGATCGCCAGCGAAGGGCGGGGCTGCTGCCGGCAAGGTGATCGATGGCATTATGGTGCGCGGCCTTTATCTCTATAATCCCAAACAGCAGGAAATCGTCGTCGACTACCTCCGCAATCTGGCGAAATCGCCGTTTTTTACTATCGATCCAAGAACTCCGGAGCGCGTGATCAAATCCAACTCCGTGCCGAACGACACAGAGTGGGCGTTCCCGTATGAACTTCAACTCACGCTGAAAAAGCCAGTGAAAATGCCATGAACGTCGATTTTAACCACGAATGAACACTAAGAAGACAGCGAAAGCAGTTTGCCCGCGAATTAACGCGAACGATTTTTTTTCCTGGAATTTTTTTTCGTCCATTCGCGTGATTCGCGGGTCTCCCTCTTCGTTATTCTTTCGTCATACGTCATTTGGATTTCGTCATTTTGGCAAATCCCTATCTATCCGCCTGCCACGCCGTAGCCTTGGCGGAGGCGGGTGGTGAAATGCCATGAAGTGGTTTCAGCAAAATCGGGCATTCGGCGTCTTGGTGATTGGCTTTGCAATTTGCGCACTGATTGTCGGGGCGCTGCTTTACTGGAGATGGTCTGTCTGGACGGACGCGAGACAAACATTCGATCAGGTGGAAGCAGAGCGGAGCCGGCTGGAGGGTCTCGATCCGTTTCCGGATGACGCCAATTATCGGAAACTTCAGGGTTACTTGCAGAGCTACACGGAGGCGCTGAATAAATTTAAGGAACAATTGAAAAGCGAGGTCGCTCCCGCACCACCGCTTGCGCCCAATGAATTTCAGTCGCGCTTGCGCCAGGCCGTCGTCGCGACGTTCGACAGAGCGCGCATGAACAACGTGAAATTGCCGGACAAATTTCAGCTCGGCTTCGATGAATTCGCCCGGGCAATGCCTGACACAGCGGTGACGCCGCTGCTTGGACAAGAGCTTTCCCAAATCCAGATGCTCATAAACATTTTGCTCGATGCCAAGGTGGACAGCGTGACGTCGTTTCGGCGCGCGCCACTGCTTGAAGAACGTCGAGCTTCACCAACTCCCACGCCGTCTCCGGCTCGCGGGCGAGGAGTGGCGCCGGCGAAACCAGGCGCAACGCCTGCGCCAACTTTGATAAAGCGCAATATCGTCGATATCAGCTTTAGAGCGGCACCCGGTGCAGCGCGAAAAGTTTTAAACGAAATCGTTGCCTCGACTGGACAGTTCTTCGTCATTCGCACGCTGTACGTGCACAACGAAAAAGACAAAGGTCCGCCGCGCGAGAGAGGCGCAAGCCCAACGCCGACGCCGAGTGCGCAGGCCGGTCCGGCCCAACCCGGGGCAGCCGGAGCTCTAAATTTCATAGTCGGCAACGAGCACATCGAAGTCTCCGCCACGATCGAAATGCTGCGCTTTACCTTTTAACCACGAACTCCGAAGTTTTCGCGAGCAGGTGGACACGAATGAACACCAATAAAACAGAGAAAGCAGGTTTGCCCGCGAATAACGCGAATGATTTCTTTTCCCGGAATTTTTTCGGGTTGATTCGCGGGTTTCCCTCTTCTTCATTCCCTCGTCATTCGTCCTTCGTCATTTTTATTCGTGTCCATTCGTGTTCATTCGTGGTTAATCATTAATTGTGGCGAAGGTCTTGGAGTGGATTAAGGCGCATTACGATCGCACGGCGCTCATTGTTGCGGCGCTATTCCTTTTCATTTGCGCCATCTGGATTTGGTGGAGCGCGATCCAGTTTGGCAATCGGCTTGTCACCCGGCAGCCGTCTCGGCCAAAAGCTGCCTCACAACCTCCGGTCGCGGTCGAACTCGATCGCGCGGCGGAGCAGCTCCAGAACGGGGCACAATGGAAAGCCAGCACGCGCTCAGGGCTGTTCGTTCCGGAAAAACATTTCATCGGCGCGGACGGCCTGCCGGCCACGCTGCAAAACACGCAGGTGCACGCTCCAGTTCCCAATGACTGGTTCGAAAAATACGGTTTGCCAATCGAAGACGACGACGCTCTCGATCAGGACCCCGATAAGGACGGCTTCACCAATCTCGATGAATGGCAGGGCGGCACCGACCCGACGAAAAAAGATTCGCACCCGGAGTACACCACAAAATTACATTTGGTGTCCGCCACCGAGGAACCGTTTCGATACATTTTTTCGTCGCGGATAAAAAACAAATTCGGTATCAACACCATCGACCAGAGCGAGCCGACGCAATTCCTGAAGGTCGGCGACGTCATCCGCGGTACCGATTTCAAGATCATGAAGTTTACCGAGAAACGGGCGCGCAATCAGTACGGCATCAATGAAGATGCATCGGAGCTGCTCCTTGAACATCCGCAGAGCCACGCGCAGGTCACGCTGGTAAAAGGAAAGGTGGCTACCTCGCCGCAATCCGTGGCTACCTTCGTTTATACGTGGGGCGGACGCCTGGAATTTGAGGTGAGAAAAGACCAGGAATTTTCTCTAAAGCCCATAGAAGAGATCAAGTACAAGCTCGTGGAAGTGCAGCCGGCCAAGGCCGTGATCGTGAATACGCAAAAACCAAATGCGCCGATCGAGATAGGTTTCGCCGCGCCGTAAGAGAAGATTTAACCACGAATAGACACGAATAAGGAGGGCAGAACCACGGATCGCACGCCCGCCTGCAACGCTGTAGCACTGCGGGCAGGGATATCACGGATAGCAGAGGCGGAAATGATCAGTAATCTGTGATCATCATCGGTAGAGGAAGCCGTCGTTTTGCGATCCAATCTGTGAAAATCTGTGGCTCTCTTGATCCGTGTCATCCGCGTAATCCGTGGTTGCCTCCTCTGCTCCCAATTCGTGTCCATTCGCCTGCCTCGCAGTAGCCTTGCGCGAAGGCGGGTGGTTACGCCCGAAAAAATCGTAAGAATTTTGCTTGCAGCCGGGGGAGCAAATCAAATACAAGCTCGTGAATGTGCAGCCGGCCAACGCCGTAATCGTGAATACGCGGAAGCCAAATGCGCCGATCGAGATCGGTTTTGCCGCTCCATAAACACCTATGAAAACAATACCTCAGAACTTTGGAAACATCGAACAAAAGGAAACGAAGTTAACGAAGGCTGGATTCCTGCGTGGCTTGCCTCGAATCTTTGTTCCCTTCGTTATCTTCTGTAATTGTCTCTTCTTTCTTTGCGCGACGAGCTTTGCGCAAACGCCAGATAACGTCGCCGAGCGCGAAGTTCAGCGGCGTCAGGCTGCCATGCCACAGGGCGAAGCGGCCCTGGAGCGGGGTAAAACCGCGATGAAAGCGAAGAACTACACGCTCGCGAACGAAGAATTCAAAACTGCCGTCGGGTATTTGCCCGATTCAGTCGTCTCTGGGAAAGCTCACGACGAAGCTGTGGACGGCTTTTGCAAAAGCGCCGTCGTGTTGGCGCAAGCGCGCATTGCGCAGGGCGATTACGCGGGAGCCGAAGCGATCCTGAACCAGGTTTTAAGCAACCGTTACAACCCCAACTGCCGCGAAGCCCAGGAACTCTACAAGCACCTGCGCACGCCCGGTTACTTCAACAAGACGATTACCCCGAACTTCATTAATAAGGTTGAAGAAGTGAAGCAATTGCTCACCGACGCCGACGGCTTTTACCAATCTGGCCAGTACGATCTGGCAATGAAACGATACGATCAGGTGCTCGCTCTCGATCCGTACAACACCGCGGCGCGGAAGGGCCAGGAAAAGATCGACAACACCAAATACCAGTACGGCGAGGAAGCGTACGACGAGACGCGAGCCCGGCATTTATGGAAGGTGGAAGGAGCCTGGCAGCAACCCGTCAGGAAATATGGTGTTGCGGGCGGGCCAATCGCAATCGGAGCGCCAAGAGACTTGGGCGGGTCGGCGCTGGTTAGCAAAAAGTTAAGCAGCATCATCATTCCACATATCGAATTTCGCGATGCGACTATTCGAGAAGCAGTCGATGTGCTCCGAGAACAAGCAGCCGAGAACGATACAGGGCCGGAAGCCCAGAGGGGCGTGAACATTGTGCTGCGCCTTGTGCCAATCGGACAAATTGCTCCCCCTTCGGTGCCGGTTGCGCCGGCAGAGGGTGCTGGCTCTCCCGCCGCGGCGGGCGGTGCTGCTCCTCCGGCCGGTGGAGCCCCTGCAGCTCCCGCTGCGCCCGGGGCGCCCGCGCGCGGACGTCCCGGGGCTCCGCCGGTTGTCGCGCCCGTGACGGGGCCGGCAGGCGCCCGCATTACTGTGACTCTGGACAATATCCCGCTGGGTGAAGCGCTGCGTTACGTCGCTGCGCAGGCCGGATTAAAGGTGAAAGTGGAACCGTATGCCGTTTCTCTCATCCCGCTGAGCGAGCAAAGCAACGATTTGATCACGAAACGCTATCACGTGCCGCCGGAATTCTTCGGCGGCCCGCTCGATGTCGGCTACTACATCGGCAGTAATGTGACCGGTGGTGGTGGCCAGACCGCTGGCGCAACGACCGGAGTCAGAGAGGCGCCACCGGTGGCGACTGATGTTATTGAGAAGGAAGCAGTGAGTTTTCAGACCGCTTCTGGAACGGGTACCGGCGCCGGTGCTTCGAGCCAGGCAAACTTGTTGCAGGGCACTGCCAGTACTCGCCAGACTTTGTTGAACGATCGTCAACTTGTCGGCAGGGCAGACGCGATAACGATGTTAAAAAGCATGGGTGTCTCATTTCCGCCCGGAGCAAGCGCAACCTTCTGGCCGCATAGCGGTACCCTGATTGTTCGCAATACGCAGGATAATCTGGACATGGTCGACGCGTTGGTCGATCAAGCGAATTCTTCAGCGCCGAAGCAGGTCTCGATCGAATCGAAGTTTGTTGAGATTAACCAAAATAATCTCAAGGAGCTCGGTTTCGATTGGTTGCTCGGTCCGTTTAGCTTAAACGGGAAAGTTTTTGGTTCCGGCGGAACTGGGGGAAATGGCGTGCCGGTGAATGCGGCGAATTTTCCGTTCAATAATAATGGAATACCCGTTGGCGGCCCCGGAACCGGAATTCCTAACGACGGTACCGCTGGAGGCCCAGTTACGTCAGGAAACCGCAGCGGCAATTTTGCGATCAGCGCCAGCGCGCTGGATGCGCTTTTGGTGCCCGGTCTTGGGCAAGTCGCTGGTGCCGCTCCGGGAATCTTTGGCTTAGCCGGCGTTTTCACTAATCCGCAATTTCAGGTTGTGATTCGTGCGCTAAACCAGAAAAAGGGAATCGACCTTCTTTCCGCGCCTAGTGTGACAACCAAGAGCGGTCAGCGCGCCATCATCGAAGTTGTCAGAGAACTTCGTTATCCGAGGACATACACTCAGCCACAAGTTCCATCGATTAGCAGCGGTTCCACGACCCTAAATGCAGTCATTCCTGTCGTTGTCACGCCCACGACACCTCAAGATTGGGAGACGCGAAATACTGGTGTGACCTTGGAAGTCGAACCAGTAGTCGGGGGAGACGCGACAACAATCGACCTCAACTTAATTCCGCAGGTTGTCGAGTTTGAAGGTTTCATTAATTACGGCAGCCCGATCAACGCAATTGGCGTCAATACTGTTATGGGAATATCTGTCTCACAACCTGTCGAACTGACGCCAAACGTAATCAACCAACCGGTGTTCAGCACGCGCAAAGTGACCACGAGCGTCAGCGTTTATGATGGCCAAACAGTGGTGCTCGGCGGGTTGATGCGCGAGGACGTGCAAAAAACGGAGGATAAGGTTCCCATCATTGGGGACATTCCACTTGTCGGCAGAGCGTTTCGCACCAATGTGGAACAGCACACCAAGAAGAACCTGGTCATCTTCGTCACCGCGCGCATCATCACACCCGCAGGTCTGCCGTTGAACGAGGAAGAAGAGGAAGGCTTGCTGCCGCCGGCGTTACCCGAGGTGCCAGCATATAAGAAATAAAACCACCACGGATTAAACGGATAGCACAGATTGGGGAGCGGTCGCCGTGGCGACCTAGTGGAGCCTTAGGCTGAGCCGCAGCCGAACGGCGCCCTCGCCGAAACAACTTTTTAACCACGAATTGACACGAATGAGGCTTCGCCTCGCGTGATTTGTTACAGCGGTGAATCCTTACACCGTCAGCTGTAGCCGGCATCGGTGATGCCGGATTCAAGGCTACCAGACGTCGATCCCTAATGGCAGTTGCGGCGAGAGTCTGTACGGAACATTATGTTGCATGGTGCGACCAGTAACAGTTGAGCCGCTCAGTGGATATCGATTACGCGTGCGCTACGCGGACGGCGTCGAAGGAATCATCGATCTTTCAGACCAAGTGGGTCGTGGCGTTTTTGCACCACTTCGTGACGAGGCTTTATTCCGCAACGTGCAAATTGGTGATCGCGGTCAGATTGCCTGGTCAGACGATCTCGATATTTGCCCCGACTCAGCCTATCTGGAAATAACGGGCAAAATCCCGGCACGCGCTAAAAATGCCTGAAGTTTGCCGGTTTTACGGCATCATCATTCGGTTCTACTACCGCGAGCACCCGCCCACGCGTTTTCACTCGATCTACGGCGAGAACGAAGCGCTGATTGAGATTGAAACCGGTGATGTATATCAAGGCTGGCTACCACGAACTGCTTATGATTTGGTCAATACTTGGCGGCTGATACATCTGCAGGAACTTCGTGCCGACTGGGAACTGGCTCGCCGGTGCCAGCCGTTGTTACCAATCCCTCCGTTGGAATAGGATTGCGTCATTTTGTAGACATCCGTGTCATGCGTGCAATCGAGCTGATGGGATCAGCGAGATAGAAGGTAAATCCGCGAGGGTAGCGCCGAGCGAGTTGGGGAAATAGCGAGTTTCAACTCTGTGGTTCTCTCCTCTGTTCCCAACATTCGTGTCTATTAGCGTTCATTCGCCTGGCACGCCGTAGTCCGGCAGGCGCCGGGCGAAGGCGGGTGGTTAAAAAATCTTTGAGAACTTCGTCCGACAATTACCGTAGAAAGAGGTGAAAGGGTATTTCCATGGACTCAACAATAAGCCACCGTTTCGGGCCATCCGTGGTCCTCTGCTTCCCTCATATCCGTGTCATTCGTGTAATCCGTGGTGGTCTGCCTCCAAAAAAAGTAAAAAATAATTATTGACTTTATCTGTGAAGACTGCGATAAGCCCCCATTCTAAGGACCAAAACCCTCAGAACAAACCCCGAACAAAAAACCAAAAGCAAAACCCCAGAATAAAACCCCTCTGAGAAACCCGCCTTCGGTCGCCGTGGCGACCTACGGCGTGGCAAGAACCCTCAGAACAACCGCAGAAACAAAAAACCAATATGAAACTAATAAAAAACAAACTCTCCTCAGCATTTACCCTCATTGAGTTGCTGGTCGTGATTGCGATTATCGCGATCCTGGCCGCACTGGCAGTGCCCGCATTGACCTCGGCGCTGACCAAAGCTCAAATGACCGGCACCATGAACAACTGCCGCCAGCTTTATCTGGCTCAATTCTCAATGTCCAATGACGGCGCAGCAACAGGTTCCTCCGGCTTAGCGTGGCCTGGCGATCTTGCGACCGCTGGCATCCTCGGTGTTGGAACGACGCTTGTTGACTACGCGAACATATTGGTTGCAAACGGTTATCTAAGAGGCGGCGATGCTATTAAGCTGTTTAACGCTCCCGGAGCATCCTTCACCGCCACGGTCAATTCTGGGCCACCGGAGAGCATCACTGGCACTGGCGGAACAGCGTCTATTAAGGTTTACGACGTGCGGGAGTCGGATGTGGCGAACGCGATCTTTTGCGTGACCAACAATTACGTCTATGACACTGACCTAACGGCACCGAGCGTTCCTTACGGTATAAAAGGCTTCGTTACGGTCAAAAAGGGTGGAGACGCAGCAATCTTTAGGGCAGGCCAGGCGGTTAACAACAACCCCCCGTGGGCCGACCCCTATCAGTTCCAGAACGGGGTGGGACTAAAAGGCGGTGCTAATCCGGATGCCGTGGGAACGGTGAGTATCGGCGAGCCGGCGCAAACGTGGGTGTTTCCGTGACCTCCGAAGCTCGCTTCGTTTAGTTTAGTTTAATTCAAAGCGCCCCGCTGGAAATCCCGGCGGGGCGCTTTTGTTTTCGGGGACAACCACGAATAGACGAGGGGAAGCAGGCGACCACGGATGACACGGATGCCACGGATTGGGGAGCGGTCGCCGCGGCGACCTGGTTTGAAAGCCTGGCCGTTGCTGCGGTCGCCGTCGCTATCGCGGACTTGAAATTATCCTTTCGCTCTGGCATCCTGCAAACATGAGTCTGGCTGAGATTAAAGAAGCTGTTGAAACGCTCTCGCATTGCGAATTGGCAGAGCTGGCCGCATTCATTCGCGAGCGTGAGAACGCTGCGTGGGATCGCCAGATTGATGAGGATTTTGCCGAAGATGGGCGGCTACGTCGAGTTCTGGAAGAAGTGCGCGAAAACATTCGCGCTGGCAGGCTTGAGGAGCTGCCGTGACCGGCAAGGCGGACCGGCGCTTCTGGAAGTGCTTTGAAAAGCTGCCCGCGTCCGTTCCCATATCATCGGTCGTTGCAATTCGAAGAACGTCGCAACGGGATTTGCGTGGTTCGCATCGGACAACATTATCGAGCGCTTGGCCTGCGCGAAGGCGATATCATCGCCTGGTTCTGGATCGGCACCCACGAGGATTACAACCGTTTCGGGTTCTGATTCCAAAGTTGAGCGAAAGATTTCTCTCAGTGTTTCTTTGTGCGCGAAGGGGGGATGCAGCGTCTTCAAAGCAAGCCAGGCCGAGCTTTGCCTCAAATCGGGACAGAGAAATGGGCTGGATTTGTTGCAGATGAAATAGACCCGGTTTTAGAAATGGTTTCGCACACACAAATTCCCAGCGATTGTGACGAACAGCTGTCGTGTGCGGAATCACCAGGATTAGAGCGAGCTCATTCTCGGCCGGGTAGTCGCTCATCACCAGGCATGGCCGGACTTTCGCGGTCAAACCGAGATCGACCCGCCAGATTTCACCGCGTGCTGGTCTTGGCATCTTCTTCTTCCATCTTGTCCAGCATACGAAAACGTTCGTCAGCGCGACGATCGCAATCACAAATCCGCATCTTCTTCTAATTCAAAGATTGCGACGGCAAGCTTACGGCGTTCGGTCCGCGACAGCTTTGGAAGTTCAGCGATTATCTCAGATGCGCTCATCTCGTGAAGCTAATTTATCAAGGGCTGATTTCAAACGCGTGTCCTAAGAACCGAAGCCGGGCTCGTTTAGTTTCTTTTGGCGGGGGGCGATGGAAAGCCTGGCCGTTGCTCAGTTTACCCGCCGTGGTGGGCACCCGTTGCAGCGGCGGCTCGCCGAAACGAACTTTTGTCTTCGCGGCTCTGAAGGAATAGCCCGACTTTTCCCAGCATTACAAAAGCTGCCGAAGCTCGTCCGGTGAGAGGCCACACTGTTTGGCAATATTTCCCAATTTTGTAGGGCGTTTCTGTGAAACGCCAGGCGTCTTGGAATTTTGATTGGCCTTCGGTACAGACATCCTACAATTTCGTCTGTATGGCTCGGCCGCCACGTGTCCCTGTGATGTTACCGTGGGAATGTCGGGTGGTTTATTTCTTCACCATCTGCGTCATTCCGCGATGCAACGTGCTGGCGAACGACCATGCTTGGCTTGTTCTTCGCCAAACACTAAACCGCTTGGACAAATGAAACACGTATTGCGTCCTGGCGATGCCGGACCAGCTCCATTTGCTCACTGCGCCTCGCGAGCGAGAACTGAGCGTCGCAGCCTTTCTGAAATGGCTGAAGCGTTGGTTCAATTCAGCCCATGATTTTCCCGCGGGTTGCCAATGGCAACCGGGAGAGTTTGATCGGCTCCTGCGAACCTCCGAATCCATTCGCGAAAAGTGGAATTATATCCGCGAGAACCTCGTGCGTGCCGGCTTGGTTGGACATTGGAAACAGTGGCCGTATCGCCACGGATTCTTCGACGACGAAATCTGAAATTGTCACCAAATGATTGGCGTCTGACACAGACGCCCTACAATCCTAGACGTTAACTTCTTCGTGTCACCCGGGTGCCGAAACGCTTTTTCGATTCTGAAGCGAAGGTGCCTGAGTTGCGAAACAATTTGAGGGTTTTGTGCGTAAACCCTATCTGATAGTCTCGCAAACGGCATGGCTAAACGGACCGCGCAAAAGAGAGAAGACCGGCGTGTCTCCGCACGCCGGCAAGAAGATTCCATTTTCAGCTCCCGCGAACGCAAGCTCGCCACGGCGAGTCCGTCCGGTGGCGGACGAGACGCATGCGCTACTACAACATTCGAGCGATCCGACCTGCTCATCCTGCTCGGTTTGGCGGTAGTGACGTTTGGGATTTATGCCCAAGTGATCGGGCATCGCTTCATCGTTCTCGATGATATTTCGTATGTCGAAGAGAACCCGGCGGTGAATCGCGGTGTTACGCTCGGGGGACTCGCCTGGGCGTTTACCACTTTTCGCGAGGGAAATTGGCATCCACTCACATGGATCGCACATATGATCGATAGCCAAATCTTCGGCACGTTTGCGGGCGGTCATCTACTCGTTAACGCGCTGATTCATACGGCAAACACGTTGCTTCTGTTCTGGCTTCTGTTACGAACAACACACGCTCGCTGGTCGAGCGCGCTGGTCGCGGCCCTTTTTGCGCTGCACCCGTTGCACGTGGAATCGGTAGCGTGGGCATCTGAACGCAAGGACACGCTGTCCACATTTTTCGGGTTGCTATCGCTGATCGCTTACACGCGTTACGCGGAGGCGCCTTCGATCAGGCGCTACGCGTGGACGGCCGTCACGCTCGCTCTGGGACTATTGGCTAAACCGATGCTGGTGACGTGGCCTTTCCTCATGTTGCTGCTCGATTACTGGCCTCTGGGACGGTTTGCTGCTGTCATTCCGAGCGAAGTCGAGGCTGCAACGCAGCCGCCGCAGGCGGCGAGGCCAGGCTTTCAATCCCGCCGAACAACCTCAAAGCTAACACCACGGGGTCCCTCGACTTCGCTCGGGATGACCATAAAGAAGCTTATCATCGAGAAAATACCGTTGTTTGTTCTCGTGGCAGCGTCTGCGGTTGTCACGTCAATCGCGCAATCTCGTGCGGGCGCTGTGCGCACATTCACGGAGGTCCCTGTTGCGCTGCGGCTGTGGAACGCGCTTGTCTCGTATGCCAAATACTTGCTGCGCGCGTTCTGGCCAAATGATCTGGCGGTGTTTTACCCATGGCCGAAGGGGGGCATACCGGCCTGGCAGGTTATCGGCGCAGCGGTGTTGTTGATTGGAATTACGGCGTTCTGTGTTTTCGAACGGAAAATCCGGCCCTACCTCATCGTAGGCTGGCTTTGGTTCATGGGAACGCTGGTTCCCGTGATCGGACTCGTTCAGGTTGGCGGGCAAACCATGGCGGACCGTTACTTTTATATTCCGTCAATTGGTTTGTTCATTGCCATCGTGTTCGGATTAGCGGACATCGCGGAAAGGCGACGCATTGCGCCGTGGGTCGGTGCCGCAATGGCGAACGTGGTTGTGGTGGTCCTTGCTACTCTTACCAACGCGCAGATTCATCGGTGGACTAACAGCTTCACTTTGTTTAAGCACACGCTCACGGTCGCACCGCGTAATTTCGCCATAGAAGGCGATCTGGGGTACGCTCTGCAAAGGAGCGGTCAGCTTGATGAAGCCGCAGCGCATTTCGAGAAAGCCATCCAGATCCAACCCAATGACCAGATGTCGCAGTTGTACATGGGTATTGCCCGCTTTCATCAGGGCCGGGTACCGGAAGCGATCGAACATGCCCAGGTGGCAATCCATTTGCAGCCGGACTCGGCAAAAGCCCACAACCTGCTGGGCATGGCCTTAGCGAAACAGAACCGCAACGAAGCTGCGCTAGATGAAGTGCGCCGCGCGGCAGAGTTGGACCCGAAAGACGCGGAGATTCGGAACAATCTTGGACTGACGCTAGCGCGGCTGGGCAGAGCGCCGGAGGCTGTTGGGGAATTTCACGAAGCGCTGCGGTTGGATCCAAAAAACGCGTCGGCTCATAGTAATCTGGGGTTGCTCCTCCTTGCATCCGGTAAACCCGAGGAAAGCATCCTGGAATTTGAGGCAGCGCTGCAGATCAACCCGGACTTGGAAGCTGCGGCCGACGGTTTGCAGCAGGCCCAGGCTCAGTTAAGCCCGCAAAAGTAACGGAGCGAATTTCAATCGACGAAATGGGGTTTCCGAGATAGGAGGTAAAATCGCGACGGTGGCGAGGACTGAGGCGGGGGCCGAGCGAGTTTCAATCTGAAACCGATGTAACTAAGTAACTATTTAACGAATCACGGCAGCGAAGCCATTATGGCTTCCATCCTGTCGCAACGAAAACCGGCAGGTTCTCAAACGGATTGACGCAATTAGTGGAAGGATCGACCACCACAGCGGAGTGCTGGGAATGAGCTGAAAGGAGTTGACTTACCTTGACACCCGCGTTGAACCAGGACTGCTCGGCGGACGGGTTCCCTACAAACCAGACACGATTCCCCGATTGGAGGGTGGAAACAATCCGTTGGACTACCGGGCCGATGGGGTCCTTTGTTTCCATCTTTGCCTGAAACAGGTCCCAACGCTGTAGGGTGTAATCTTCCAATGGCGGAAGTGTTGTCCACGAAGCCGTGCCTTTGTAATAGCGTTCAAACGTCACGCCACAATAGAATGGATGGACGATCACATAATCGTTTGGAGCCACCTCGCTGGAAAGGTTGGCGGCGACGAGATTCACGTTAGTCATCCGGCATTTCACCGCGGACAGCTCGAAGAGAAAGGTTGTAGAAATCGCTAATGCCGCCAGGATTATCGCTGCAGGTCGTGCCCAACGCGACACTGTGAAAAGTACGGCGTCGAGGCACACTGCCGAAAAAGTCATTAGCGGCACATAATGCCACGGGTGCGTGGGGTACTCCGAGAGCTTTAGAAAGAGAGCGTAACCTGCCGTCCCAAGAAGGAGGCTGGTGCCCGCAAATAGAATAAGGCCCCGGGCATGCTCTGGAAGACGATCGCGGCGCCAAAAGAGCACAGAAATTGCCGCCGCGAGTGCGCCTATCCACAATGCTACCCAAACCGACGTGAAAATCCTCAGTGGGTAACCGGTTGCTGCAGAGAGCTGCATCCATCCGTAAGAAAAATCAAAACCAACCTTGTACATGGCGTACCAACGCGCGCCCGCGATCAACGGAACGTAAGGCAGCAGCGAGGCTGCTGCAGCGACTCCCACGGCGAGAACTGGAAGCGTGTCGCGCCACCGTCGTTCCACGGCGCATAACACAAATCCGCCGCAGCACGCGGCGAATAGCAAGAAGGCATTTTGGTAAAGCGACTGAACACTTAATACTGCTAGGACGGCCGCGCCGCAAAAAGTTGCGAGGCTGGGACGGCGAGCCAGACGCCAGATAACTGCCAGCGTGAGCACCGCTAACGCTGAACCCAGACCGTAACCGCGAAGC
>Ga0209161_10002363_pt1 | contig 15451 bp, 10 predicted proteins | sample GraSoiAngelo_155_FD_186169 | JGI IMG/M metagenome (GOLD analysis project Ga0209161, IMG submission 186169) | Grasslands soil microbial communities from the Angelo Coastal Reserve, California, USA - 14_1009_13_30cm (SPAdes) (version 2) | ecosystem: Environmental > Terrestrial > Soil > Grasslands...
TATGCGTACTTGGGGAGCCGCTTCGCCAAGCCGTCGGCCCAGCGGTCCGGCATGAAGGCTTCGGGATCAGGGAAGTAGCGGGAGCTGCGATGTATCACCCACTGACTCATGAAGAGCGTGGTGCCCTCCCCGTCATGCCAGGCGGCCAGGACCTGGGCGGTGAGGTCCACCATGACCGTTCCGTAACCGGCGATTTGCTCGCGATGGAAAGCCGGTTGGCATAGGCGGCGCTCGCGCAGCCAGAATTCCCCTTCGCTCGTGAGGAGGCCGCTCCCAAACACCGCTTTCACGTGGCGCCAAAAAAACGAGTTCTTGACGAAGTTGCGGTGATTCGTGACGAGGACGTACTCCATGTAATCGGGGTGATTCAGGAGATAGGCCACGCGGTTGGCAAGCCGCAGCCTCACGATATCCCCATACTCGCGCGCACACTGGGTGATGAAGCCGAGCAGATCCTTGCCAAACTCCGGCAGGTTGCCGAGGAGGAAATGCCCCTTCGGTCCGGGCGGGAGGCGACGCGTGCTCTTATCCATCGGTCGTGCAGCCTCTTCAGAGAGCTAACCGCGCACCTGCCAATATGCCCGCCGGCACTCGGCTCGCAATGACTCACCCGGGGCGCGAGCCCGGGGTTGATTCCCTATATTGCGTCCCCCGGCCCAGAGCCACGGCATGACGTTACCCAACCCGCTCCCCCAACCCGACGCCTCCTGGGAGGTCGACGAGCGTTCTCTCACGCTGTTCGTCGAAAAGCTCAAGGAGCCACCCGCCGATCGCGCCTGGTACGAGCTGCGGCGGGAGGCGGAGCGGATTGCGCTCGTTCCCGGTTTTGACCGACTGATCACGCTCGACGCCAACGCCATCAAGGAGCTGCCGCACCAGATCGACGTGGTCCAACGCGTCCTGCGCGACATGGGCGGCCGCGCGATCCTCGCCGATGAGGTGGGCCTCGGGAAGACGATCGAGGCGAGCATCGTCTACAAGGAGCTCGCCGTCCGCGGGCTCGCCCGGCGCGCGCTGATCCTCACGCCCGCGTCACTCGTGGGCCAGTGGCAGGGGGAGCTCGAGGAAAAGTTCTTCGAGCGCTTCGAGACTCCGACCGATCCCGACGACTGGCCGCGCGTCACCAAGGCGATCATCTCGCACGACCGCGCGCGCTCGCGCCGGCACGCCGAGGAAATCTTGAGACACCGCTGGGATCTCGTCATCGTGGACGAGGCGCACAAGGTGAAGAGCCACCGCGGCGCGACCTACCAGTTCATCGAGAAAATCGAGCGGGATTTCATCCTGCTGCTGACCGCCACGCCGCTCCAGAACGACCTGCGCGAGCTGTACAACCTCATCACCCTGCTCCGGCCCGGGCAGCTCGGCACCTGGCAGGAGTTCAAGAGTGAGCACCTGGTCTCAGGCGACCACCGCCAGCCGCGCGACCCCGCAGCGTTACGCGCCCTGACGCACGAGGTGATGATCCGCACCCGGCGCTCGAGCGTGGTCGACGACTTGAACCTGCCGCCGCGCCGGCCGCGGCACCCGGAGGTGAAGCTGACGCGCGCCGAGGCGGACCTGTACCAGCGCACCACGGACTTCTTGAGACGGCTGTATCGAGAGGGCTTCATCCAGCCCGCCGAGCAGGAGGAGACGGAGGACGGGGCGCCACGCCGGCGTACCAAGAAGGGCATCCTGCAGCTCGCCGTGATCCACCTGCGCCAGCGGCTGTGTTCCTCGTCGCGGGCGCTCGCCGAATCGCTCGCGCACCTGGCCGAGAGCGAGCGCATCAGCCCCCAATATCGCGTCATCGCGACGCAGCTCGCCAAACGGGCGGAGCGCATCAAGACCCACGCCAAGCTGGACGTGCTGACCAAACTGTTGAAGGAAACGCCGGATCGCGTGGTGGTCTTCAGCGATCACCGGCCGACCATTCAGCTGATCGAAGAGCGCGTGAAGCAGCTCAACCGAAAGCCCATCGTCTACTGGGGCGCGCACTCGACCGCCGATCGGGACAAGCGTATCCGCGCGTTCCACGATGACAAGCGCAGCGTGCTGATCGCCACTCGCGCCGGCAGCGAGGGACGGAACCTCCAGTTCTGCAACGTGCTCGTGAACTACGACCTGCCGTGGAACCCGATGGTGGTGGAGCAGCGCATTGGACGGCTGCACCGCATCGGGCAGACGCGCGAGGTCCACATCGTGAACCTCGCCGCGGCGGGGACGATCGAGTCGTACATCCTCCAGCTGCTCGATCAAAAGATCAAGCTGTTCGAGCTGGTCGTGGGCGAGCTGGACCTGATCCTCGGCGAATTCGGCGGCGCACAAGAGTTCGAGGGCCGGCTCGCCAAAGAATGGCTCGCCGCCGAGAGTGAGGAAGACTTCGCGCGCCGGGTGGAAACCATGGGCGTCGACATCGAGAAGAGCAGCGCCGCCGGAAAGGAGCAGGAGGAGCTCAACTCCCTCATCGCGCCGGACGACAACGCCATGCGGCTCGAGCGCCGGTTCGAGACCCTGTCGGTCCCGGGGCGCCTGCGCCTCGGGCTCGGCACGAGCCAGGTCGTCAAGACCACGCGCTGGGAAACAAAACGCCACCGGCTCGGCGTGCACGTGACGGAACTGCTCGAAGCGCTCGAGTCGATCGAGCCGATCGGAGGCGTCACGACCGAGCAGCAGCCGGCCGGCACCCACCCCGAATATGGAGACCTGGTCCGGCTCACCGGCTTGACCAGCACCGGACGCGCCATCACGCTCGTGGCGCAGGTGGACCGTCTTCCGCTCGCGCTCGTGGACATCGAGGCTGACCCCGCGTGAAGCGTCCTCGCAAGCGCCGCCCGAAGCGCGCGAGTAAGCTCGCGGCCGTGGCCGCTTCAGCGGCAGGGCCGAGCCGCGGCTTCAGCCGCGACTCATCGGTCGCCGACGTCGCTTCCCTCGCCGACGCCGATCCCCTCGCCGACGCCCGCATCCGGCCGCTGCTCGAACGCTACTGCGGCCTCGCCGGTGTGAAACAAGCGGCGCTCGGCTCCGATCACGTCAAGTTGAGCCTGCCCCAAGCCGAGCAGCCGTTTTTCAGGGACCGCGAACGCTTGAGTGTGGCGTTCTCGCTCGACGCGCTCGAGCGCGACCCCGACGCCGAAATCGCCGTACTGGGGAGCCCCTTCCTCTCCCAGCTGATCGAGGCGATCCGCACCCGGGCGGCGCGCCTCTCGCTCGGCCTGATCGCGCCGTCCTCACCCCCGGTCCCCATCTCCCCTCGGGAGACGGGGGACCATGGTGGAGTCGACCTGCCGATTCCCGTACGGGACGGCACGGTCCAGTCGAGCAAGGCGAAGCTCGCCGTGCATCCGGTGGGGCGGCTCGTCGCGCGCGTCGTGCTGCGCGCCGGGGCCGGTGTGGAGGAAGCCGTAGTCGAAAGCGACGTGTACGACCTGGCGGCCGGCGCCAGACTGAGTGATGATCTGGCCGGCGCGTTCCGGGACCTGGAGGCGGGCCGGGTGGAGCCCGCGAATCCGGCCGACGCGGGCAAAGCGTCAACGGTCCCGGCCCGGGAGCCGGGGGACTTGCTCCGGCTCCTCTTGAACCATCTCCAGGAAAAGTCGGCGGAGCGGGTCGCGGCGCGACGCGCGGCCGCGGAGCAGGCCCTGGCTACCGAGCTCGGTCGCCTGGACCGGTACTTCGAGTCGATCCTCAAGGAGCAATCGGACCCCGAGGCCATTGGCACGGTGACGGCGCTGGCCGAGCGTCGCCGCACCGAGGAGATCAGGCGCAGCCAGGTGAAGGCCGTCGTGCATCCGGTGCAGCTGATCGACGCGACCGTCCTGATGCAGCGCGCCGAGTGGCAGCTCGAGTCCGCGCACGGGCGCCGCGCGCCGTTCAGCGCCCAGCGGTCCCTCAGTGGTGGGTCGGCTTGGGTGCTCGCGTGTCCGCATTGCGGTCGTTCGCCCACGGCCCTGGTGATCTGCCGGCACGACCACTGCGGCTGCGAGGCGTGCTCGTCTCGCTGCTCGGTCTGTGCCGAGGACTTCTGCAGCGACCACGGTATCGCGCAGTGTCGCGTGGACGAGCAACCGGCGTGCGACGAGCACGTGCGCGTCTGTCCTTCGTGCCGCTTGCAGCATTGCACGGCCCACGAAGGGGTCTGCGCCGAGGACGGGCACACCGCCTGCTCGGCGTGCCTGGCGCCGTGCGGCAGCTGCGGCCGGGTCGTGTGCAACCGGCACGCCGAGCAGAGCGGCGCGGATGCGCCGAAGGGAAGCCGGCGTCTCTGTACGGCGTGCCTCAAGTATTGTGAGGGCGGCACCAACGAGCCGGTGGGCGCGGACGAAGTGACACAGTGCGCGAGCTGCAGCAAGTCGGTCTGCACGGCGCATCAGGCCGTGTGCGTGGTCGATGGGCAGGTCCACTGCTCGCGGCATCTGCGCCGCACCGATACGTCGCGGCGCCTCGTCTGCGGACGGCACCGGGCCGGCTGTGTCGAGGAGGCAATGACACTGTTCGCATCGGACGAGGTCGAGCAATGCCCCGTGTGCGGCAAGGACGCGTGCGCCCAGCATCGCGCGGCGTGCGGCTACTGCGGCCGGCACGTGTGCACGGCCGACCTGGAACAGCCGTCCCGTCGCTGCGCCACCTGCGCGCAGCTGGCGACGATCGCCGACCCGCCGGAGCACGTGGTGACCGCCGCGCGAGCCGTGATGGGCGGGGGCGCGCCAAGGGCGTCCCGCGCCTGGCGGATCGCCCGCGACAAGAGCCATCTGGTGGTCGAGCTCGATCTCGGATTCCGCCGGAAGGCAGTGTTCACGGTGCGGCACGGTGACCAGGTGCCGGACAGCGTCGTGAGGCATTCGTTGCTCGGATCGAAGCGGCGGAAATGAGCGCGTCGTTCGGGATCCTGCGCGTCGCCCCCTTCGCCGGATTCGTTCAACGGTTCGACGACCTCATCGGGTCCGCGACCACGATGTCCCTCTACTTCATCCATTCGCGCCGCTGGCGTGAGAATCACGACTCCGCGATCAAGGCCTTCGTTGCTCGAGCGGGCACCACGCTCGAGGTTTTTCTGCCCGATCTCGAGAATCACGAGCTCATGTACTCTCTGGGCAAACACTTCGAGGACGGTCCGCTGATCCCGGCCCTGGTCGGGGATGCCTACCGCTACTTCGCGCGTCTGGCGAGGGACTTCGGCAAACCCGCCCACGTATGGCTGTTCGGGCGTTACCCGACGTACTCGTTCTACAAGTTCGCCGACGGCGCCGTGATTGCCCTCTATTCCAACACCGCTGCGAAAAAGGAGTTGCCGGCGTTCGAGATCACCTCGGACTGCATTCTGGCAGAGTTCCTCGCGGCGGATATTGCGGACCTCCAGAAAGAGTGTCGGAAGCGGGCGCCGCAGGATCTGGAAACCGTGATCGCGAATGCCGTTCCGGCCTAGCGACAGAGACATCGGCGGACGTGGGTAGACGCGGAAAGACCGGCCATCCCGCGTTCGACTCGCGCGACCCGCTGCTCGACGCACCGGCGGACGGCGAGCTCGACCTGCACGGGTTCGGCGCGATCGAAGCGCGGTCCGCCCTGCGAGCGTTCCTCGAGAGCTGGCGGCGCCGCAAGGCCGGTGCCGTGGTCCATATCATCACGGGGAAAGGGAAGGGATCGACCGGCGGGCCGGTGCTGCGCGGCCTCGTGAAAACACTGTTACAGGGCGAGCTGCGCGGGATGGTGAGCGAGTGGGGGTTGGACGATGGCGAGGGAGGATACCGGGTGAGGGTGCGGTGATCGCCGGTCGAGGCATAGCGGGGTAAGAACGACCCATGAGTCCCTCACGGAGACCGCGCTCAGAGCGGTCCACGCAACGCCGCCCCATTCGCGTCGTCCCGATGCGCGGTCCCGGCGGGCTCGTCGCGCCCGCGGCCCGGGTGGCTGCGCCCCCGACGGCGCAGTTGACCTATCGGGGTGGCCCGCTCTTGACCGCCGTCGAAGTGGTCACCGTGTACTGGGGAGCGGCCTGGAACGAACCAGCGGCGCAGGCCACGGCGCAGAGCCTGAACGGGTTCTTTCAATTCGTGGTGTCCAGTCCTTACATCGACCAGCTCGGTGAGTACAACACGCCGCAGCAGAAGATCGGGCGCGGCCGCTACGCGGGCACGGCCCGCGTCACCGACGCGGCGCCCGGCGCGAGCGTCACCGACAGCGCGATCCAGCAAATGCTCGAGGGGGAAGTGGCGCGCAAGTCCGTCCCCGCGGGGACGGCGAACACGCTGTACTTCGCCTTCCTGCCGCCGGGAGTCACCGTGGTGGCCGGGAGCGAGCGCTCCTGCCAGGCGTTCTGCGGTTATCACGAACGCTCCGCCGGCGGCCTGTTCTACGCGGTCGTCCCGTACCCCAATTGCGCCGGGTGCCTCGCCGACCTGCAGCCGCTCGACGCGCTGACCTCAGTTTGCTCCCACGAGCTCGCCGAGGCGATCACCGACCCGGTGCCCGGTCAGGGATGGTACGACGACACCAGCGGCGAAATCGGCGATATCTGCGCCTGGCAGAACAAAAAACTCGGCGCCTACGAGGTGCAGCTGCTCTGGTCGAACCGTGCGAAGGCGTGTGTCTGAGTCATCCATACAGGTCCTGCGTATCGGCCCTGGCCAGGTCCACCAGGAACCCCGCGATCTTCTCGCTCACCGCGTCCACGTACTTGCGTCCCTTCTCGGGCGTGGCGGCCGCGGGATTCCCGACTCCCGTATCGTCCGTCACCTGGCGCCACTGCCGCGGCGCCCACGCCCAGCCCTCCCGTAGCCCCGCGATCGTGAAGCGGCGCGCCGTGCCGGGACCGGCCTCCGACAAGGGCCGGACCAGCTCGGGCGCGAGGTGCAGCATGACGCTGGTCTCGAGCTCTCCCGCATGGTCTCCGAGATCGGCGAAGAACGCCTTCGGATCCACCACCTGATACCAGTTGACCACGCACAAGAACAGGGACACTGCCGGCTGGAGCTCTCGGATCATCTGACGGAAGTCGTTCCCGCCGTGTCCGTTCAAGATCACGAGCTTCGGCACGCGCTGGCCCCCGAGCGCCGTGGCCACGTCGCGCAGCACCAAGGCCTGGGTGCTCGGGTTCATGTTGAGACACAGCGGCAGGTCGAGCTGGCCGGTGTTCACGCCGAACGGCACCACCGGCAGCACCACCACCCGCGCGCCCCGGTCCCACGCGATGCGCGCCGCGAGCTCTGCGATCCGCTCGGTTTCGACGTTGTCGGTCGAGTAGGGCAGGTGGCGGTTGTGCGGCTCGCACGCCCCCCACGGCAGCACCGCGACCTCGTAGCGGGCGTCGCCTACGTCCTTCCACGTCAGCTCGTTCAGGATGTACGGACGTGGGGGCATCAGCGCTGCACGGCTCGCGCCTTGGCCAGGTCTCTCCAGCTGACTCGTACGAAGCCCTGCTGGCTCAAGAAGTTCCGGAAGGCCTCGCTCTTGACGAGGTCGAGGTCGGCCTGTCTCCAGGCGGCGCCCCAGTCGGGGTGATCCCACGTGGCGCCCCGCATCTCCTCGTCGTCCCAGGCGAGGTGCACGATGAGCTGGTACACCCCCGGCGGCAGCGGGGAGAGCATCCGCTCGTACGCCGCCTGCCATTCGGTGACCGGGACCCCTGGCGTCATCTCGAGGATTCGGTCCACCAGCACTTCCGCGTCCGGGACCTCGGCGCCCGGTGGGTACGGACGGCTGCGGTCGAGGAGCACGGGCACTTGGTACTTCCGCCCTAGCCCACGGTAGACCTCGATCAGCGCGGGGGTGCCTCCCACGGTGCCCATATGCGCGTCCAGGTGCGTGATGCGGATGCCGGCCGCGACCGCCCGATCGATCTGTGACCGCAGCTCGCGCTCCGCTTCTTTCGGCCTGGCCTTGGCCAGCACGGTCTCCTCGACGAGGGGGAGGTACCCCTCCTCGTCCAGCAGGCTCGAGACCTTGTCCACCGGGCTCACGGGACCCCACCGAAACGGGGTCCACTCGCTGTTCAGCGCCAGGTGGATGCCCAGGTCGGCGTCGGGGTGAGCCCGGGCCCAGCGGGCTACCTCCGGGAACCAGGGACAGACCACAAGGATGCTGGCCGACGTGATCCAGCCCTTCTCCAGGGCCTCCACGGTCGCCCGGTTCACGGAGTGGGCCATCCCCGCATCGTCGGCATGGATTACAAGGAGGCGGGCGTCCCGCGGATACCCGAGTCGCTCCTGAGTCGTGGTCGTGGAGGTGGGCGCCTGGCCGAGGGCGCGCGCCGCTACGAGCGACGCCAGCACCACCCAACGGGCGCAGCAATGGAGGTGCGTCGCAGTTCTCAACACATGAAAAAGATCGTCGTCCGAGCTGGGGTCGGCCAGACCCGACCCGCCCGGGGCCCCTTGCGAGGTTTCCATTCGAGGCGTATTTCCTAACTCCGTTGCCCTGCAGCAATGGACTGTGTGCGCCGTAGGAGGGCAGGCGTATGGCACTGGGCCGTCACCTGGTTGCACAGCACATCGGTAGTTCACGATGGGCCGTCGCATTTTTTGTCCTCCTTCTTTTCTCCTCCCCGACTTCTGTTGATGCGCTCACTTCACAGAGATGCACCGGGACCGTGAAGGCCCGGAACGTGGTGCTGATTACGTATCGCGACCTGATCACCAAGCAGGGCCTCACGGCCATGCGACGACCCGCAGGAATGAGGGCGCCCCCATGAACGACATGCTCCAGCGTCAGCGTTGGTCCGGGACCAGGCATCTCCACTTCCTCAGCGCGGTGGGGATGAGTGTGCTGTTCGCCTTGGCCGTGTGCGGAACTGCACTTGGCCAGGAGCCCGCGGCGCAAATCGAGGTCTCCGGCAAAGTCACCACGCCGGAAGGTCATCCCATTTCCGGGGTGACGGTCCGCGTCCGGGGTGGTTCGACGAACACCTCGACCGATGCGCAGGGGAACTATTCCATACTGGCTCCGTCGGATGGAGTGCTGACCTTCAACCTCATCGGGTTCCGCGGCACCGGGCTGGGCATTGCCGGACGTACCACGATGAATGTCGCGCTGGACCGGGCCATGGCGGTGTTGCCGGAGGTGGTGGTGACCGGGTACACGTCACAGCGCCGGTCCGATATCACCGGCGCGGTCGGCACTGTCGATGTCGACAACCTCCAGAAGCAGACCACGACCAGTGTGCTGCAGCGGCTGGATGGCAGCGTGTCCGGTGTCACGGTCGATGCCAGCGGCTCGCCCGGCTCGCGCAGCACGGTCCGGATCCGGGGCATCACCTCGTTCCAGAACAACGATCCGCTGTACATCATCGACGGTACGCCGGTCCAGGACTCCTACCTCAACTGGCTGAGTCCCAACGACATCGGAGAAATCCAGGTCCTGAAAGACGCGTCGGCGGCGTCGATTTACGGGTCGCGGGCCAGCAACGGCGTGGTGATCATCGAGACGCGGAAGGGAAAGCCCGGACCGCGCAAAATGGAGCTGGATGTCAGAACCGGCGTCGCGACGCCGTTCCGTGGCTACGACGATTTTCTGATGGCCGACGCGCTGGAGTACTACCAAGTCGTGAAGCGGAGTTATCGCAATGCCGTGTGTGACAGTTGCGTAGGCAAAAGGGATACGATCCCCGATGCCGTGAAGGCCATCTACGGCGTGGATCGCCTCGGCAACAACCCATCGATTCCGGCGTTCATCTTTCCGAACAACGGTCACTCGCAGACCACGGATACGCTCAACCTGAGTTCGTACGCCTGGCCAGGGCCTGCCAACGGAGGCTCGACCTTGATCATGCCCGGCAGCGCCGGGACGAATTGGTGGAAGGCCGTGTTCAGTCCCGCCCAGGTGACGGACGCCAACCTGCGCGTGGCGGGCGGGGGGGCGGACAACGCCTACAACGCGTCTTTCAATTTCTTGAATCAGGAGGGAACGGCGGCCTTTAACCGGCTGCAGCGCGGCACCCTGCGCGTCAACACCGCGTTCAACGTGGATAAGTTCGTCGTGGGCGGGAACATCGCGCTGTCGCGCGAGCAGTCCTTCGGCGGAATTTCGAACGATGACTTCGGCGAAGACAACATTCTGGGCAAGAATATCCTGATGCAGCCGGTCGTCCCGGTCTACGACATCGACGGGCACTTCGCCTCCGGCAAGCCCGTCAGCCTGGGGAACAACACCAATCCGCTCGGCTACGCCTCGAACCGCCAGTTCGATCGCAACACCAACGACCGGATGTTCGGCAGTGTCTACGGCGGCCTGGACCTCATGAAGGGCTTGTCGGTCAAGACCAGGCTCGGGTTCAACCTCTCGCAGGAGGTGTTCCGCGGGTACAATCCGATCACGCCGGAGAACTCCGAGCCAGGTAGGGCCAATTCCATCGACGAGACCAATCAGCAGACCACCGATTGGACGTGGAGCAACACGCTGAATTTTTCCCGGACGTTCGACCGCCACAACCTCGCCGTGTTGGTAGGCCAAGAGGCGAACGAAATCACGGGACGGTTTCTGTTCGGGCACATCGGTAGCCTCCTGGATACCGACCCGAACAGCCGATACATCAAAGATGCGCTCGCCGACCCGGACACCAAGAACGACAGCAGTGCGGGCAGCAATTCGCGATTGCTTTCGTTCTTCGGCAAGGCGGACTACAACTACGACGGGAAGTACTTCCTGAGCCTCACGGTCCGGCGGGACGGGTCGTCCACCTTCAGCCCGGGTCAGCAGTGGGGCACCTTCCCGGCGTTCAACGTGGGTTGGCGGTTCTCTCAGGAGCCGTTCATGGCCGGGAAATTCCTGACGAACGCCATGCTGCGGTTCGGGTGGGGGGTCACCGGAAACCAGAACGTCCCACTTCGCCTCGCTAGCACGTTTGGGGGCAACGTCGGCGACGTCTTCTACGATATCGGCAACACCGGGACGACGGTCGTGAAGGGATACCGACTGACATCGATCGGCAACCCGGACTTGAAGTGGGAGGAGAACAAGTCCGCGAACGTGGGCGTGGACCTCGCCGCGTTCGACGGCAGGGGTACGCTCTCGCTGGACGTGTACCAGCGTCAGACGGATAACCTGCTGTTCCCCGCCTCCATCCCGGCCACCGAGGGAAGAGGGAATCCTCCCATCGTCAACATCGGCTCGATGAGAAACCGCGGCATCGATTTCTCCATCGGCTACCGGGGCACGCTGGGCGAGCAGACCTCGTACAGCGTGAACTTCAACGGCAGTCACTACAAGAACACGATCATCCGCCTCGACAATGCGGGGACGCTGTCGTTCTTCGGTCCCAATCCCACACGCCTGACGAACCACGTCATCAACCAGGTCGGCTCCCCGATCGGGTCGTTCTATGGCTACCAGGCGGACGGGTACTTCAACAGCACGGCGGAGATCGCGGCGCTCGACGCAGCGGCCCAGGCCGCCGCGGGAGGAGATACCAGCGTCCGGTATCAGGCGGGCGAAGCGCCCGGTCGCCTCAAGTTCCGCGATATGAACGGCGACGGTAAGGTCACGCCGGCCGACTTCACGATCATCGGGAGTCCCCATCCGGATTTCACCGCGGGCCTGGATTTCTCCCTGCGGCGGGGCGCCTGGGACCTGAGCTTCACGGTGTTCGGCACGTTCGGGAACCAGATCTTCGATGACCAGAAGGACTTCTATATCTTCCGCGACTTCTCGACGAACGTCCGCAACGACCTGCTGACCAATTCCTGGTGCATGACGGGGGACGACGGGTGCACCCACCCGGCTGACCCGAACGCGAAGTATCCGAGAATCGACAACAACGACGCCTTCAGCCGGCAAGTCAGCAGCTATTACGTCGAGAGTGGCTCCTACGTCAGGCTGCGCAACATACAGATCGGGTACACGTTGCCCCCGGCGTTCATTCGCTGGGTCCCGCTGGCGCGCATCTATGTGCAGGCGGAAAACCTCTTCACCATCACCGGCTACAACGGCCTCGATCCGTCGCTGCCGACGGCGGGTGGCGCGACGGGGACGGGATTGTCAGGCGAAGACATCAGGGATCAATATCGGGGTGTCGACCGCGGGTCGTACCCCACCAGTCGCATTTTCACCGTCGGCATCACCACGAACTTCTAGGGGATCGCCTCTTTTCGGGAAGGGAACACGATGAACACGCTCAATCGTCACAGACTGCTCGTCGGGACAGGGTTCCTGATTCTCTTCGGGGGCGTCACCTACAGTTGCAAGGATTTCCTGAACGCCCTGCCCCAGGGGGTGCTGAATCAGGCGACGCTCACGAACGCGGCCGGGGTCGAGGGCAGCCTCATCGCCGCGTACCGGGCGCTCGACTGCACCAACTCGACCAATGCCGACTGGGGATGCGCCGCGAGCGACTGGGCGTTCGGCAGCGTCCCCAGCGACGAGGCCTACAAGGGATCCGAGGCGTCGGACCAGCCCGGCGTCACCGACCTCGAGCTCTACAACTGGACCACCGGTTCGGCCGACGACTACTTGAACACCAAGTGGAGGGCCGTTTACGAAGGCGTCTTCCGCAGCAACGCCACATTACGGCTGCTGCACCTCGTGCAGGCGGAGAAGCCGACAGAGATCGACACTGCCACCGCCCACCGCATCGAGGGTGAGGCCAAGTTCCTCCGGGCCCACTATATGTTCGAAGGCATGCGGATGTGGGGGGCGGTTCCGTATTACTACGAAAACGACACTTCGGATTTCAAGAAGACCAACGTCGGAGTGAACGACACGACGCTTATCCTCGCGGACTTGGACTCGGCCATCGCGTTGCTTGGCCCGGCGGGGGCGGTGCCCCGCAACGGCGAAAAGGGACGAGCCACCAAGTGGACGGCGACTGCCTACAAGGGCCGGGTGCAGGTCTACGCCCACGACTACGCCGGTGCGATAACGACCCTGCAGTCGGTCGTGGCGAGTAACGTTTATGCCCTGGAAACGAGCTTCGATCACGTCTGGACCGGTTTCCACCAGTTTGCCGACGGGCCGGAGACCATCCTGGCCTACCAGGCCTCCGCCAATGACGGCGAGCCGGACGGCAACAACGCGAACTATGGCGAGCGCCTGAACTTCCCGCACTCGGACAGCCCGTTTGGGTGCTGCGGCTTCCACCAGCCGTCACAAAACCTGCTCAATTCATTCGTGGTGGACGCCAACGGCCTGCCAAAGGCGGTGACGACCCCGACGTGGAACGCGAGAAACGCCTTCTACGTGGCGTCGATCAACGATACCCTCGACCCGCGGGTGGATTGGTCGGTGGGCCGGGACAGCGTGCCGTACAAGGACTGGGGACTCCATCTGCCGAAGTGGATCCGGGCCCCCGGCTACGGCGGTCCGTACAGCCCCAAGAAGAACGTGCATGAGCATTCCAGCGGCGCCGAGAGCAAGGTGGGTTGGGCGACGGGGCAATTGAACTCGGTGCACATCCATATCTACCGGTATGCGGATCTGCTGCTGCTGCTCGCCGAGGCGTACGTGGAACAAGGGAATCTTCCAGCGGCTCAAGCGCTCGTGAACCAAGTCAGGACCCGCGCCGGGGGCCCCTTGGCGACCGCGCAGGGGTGTGGGAGTGGCGTGACGGCGAAAGCCGAGTCAATCCTGGTAGCGAAATATCCGGGATGCGCAGCGGATACTCGCATGGTAGTGCCCATCACTGATACGGTGATTAAGTGGGCCACCTACAGGGTCGGGACCTACACCACTCCATGGCCTGATCCAACCTTCGCGCGCGCTGCCGTGCGAATCGAGCGCAAGATCGAGCTGGCGATGGAAGGCCAGCGGTTCTTCGATCTCCGGCGCTGGGGAATTGCCGATACGACGATCAACAACTTCGTGGCGGTCGAGAAGAACCGGAGGTCGTTCCTCACGGCGGCTACGCCATTCGCGGCTCGGTATCGTCTGTACCCGATCCCGTCGCTCCAGATCGAGTTGAGCAAGGTCGGAGGGACAAGCACGCTGCAGCAGAATCCCGGGTGGTAACCGGGCGCTTCACCGGCGCCTGATCGCAAACGCCTGCAGGGAATCGCCGTGGTTCGCGACGAGCACGGCCTTCCCTGTGGGCGTTTTGATCAGCGCCAGCCCCGTGACGTCCAGCGGTGCTAGGAAGCCACTCTCGACTGCCGGCGCCGGCGTGAAGTGGCCTTGCCCGTCGCCTCTCAGCCACAAGCCGTTGCCGGCGTCGGCGCGGGGTGTGTTCGGCTCCGCCTCGTACAGGTTGCCCGCCACGATCAGATCGAGGTTACCGTCACCGTCCACGTCGTCCACCGCGATCCCCTTGATCGGAGAGATTTGCGCGAGATTGGGGAGTGACGACAGGGTGAACGTTCCGTCCCCCCTGTTCTGCAGATAGACGCTGGCGAGGGTATCCGTCTGATAGTGGACCGCCTGCTGCAACTGAGAGGCGCCGAACATCTGCGGAATGGACGCTTCTGAAAACGCCGCGTAACTGGGGAACCTGATGGCGAGGGGATAGATTGCTTGACCTAACTGGGCCAACCCCCACACGGGATACTCCGTCCCGTTGATTTCCTGTGTCAGCACGATGTCCGTGGTTCGGTTCCCCGTGAAATCGGCGGCATAGACCCCGAACCTGCTGCGCTGCGAGCTCGTGTAGCTGTAATTCAGCCCCAGATTCCCGGCCACCAGGTCGGGGTGGCCGTCGTGGTTCCAGTCCGCGGTCGCGAGGGTGTACCACCACCCGCGCAGCGGGGGCAGGCCCCGCGTTGCCGTCACGTCGCGGAATCCCGTTCCCTCGTTGTGATAGAACTGGAGCGGCATCCATTCGCCGGCCGTGACCAGATCCAACCGGCCGTCGCCGTCGAAATCCATCCACACGGCCGCGGTGATCATGCCTCCGGGATGCACCAGCTCCGGAGCCATCGCTTCCGTGACGTCCGTGAAGTGGCCGCCGTCATTGCGTAACAGATAGCTTCGGGTCGGATTGGGATAGTGTCTGGGTGAGAGCCGGCCTCCCACGAACAGATCCACTTTACCGTCACCGTTGAAATCACCCGCCGCCACCGCTGCGGTACAGGTGTGCATCTCCGGCAGGGCGCGCGGATCCTTCGCAAACCGGCCGCCCCCTTGGTTGATGTAGATGCGGTCCTGCAGCAACTCTGAAGTCGGCGCGAGGGCGTACCCACAGCTCGCCACGTACAGGTCCGGGAGTCCGTCGCCGTTGGCATCGAAGAACAGCGCGCCCCAGTCTTCGTACTTCTTGTCCGTCACCCACGGTTGCCCCTGTGAGGATTCGACGAAGCTGCCGTCCTTTTGCTGAATGAACAGCTTGCCCGGGACACCGGCTGCCCCGCCGATGAAGACATCATCCAGTCCGTCGCCGTTGACGTCGGCCACGGCGAGCGGCGGGCCCTGGCTCGACAGCAGGTACGGTAAGAGGGGTTGGGCATTGTAGTCGAGGAGCGTCCCCGTCTGGTGCTTGTACTTCAACGCCCGACGGGGATCCACAGGCTCGAAGACCCGGGATGCGTTAAGACGAGATGCGGGATGCGAGATG
>Ga0209161_10002364_pt1 | contig 15446 bp, 15 predicted proteins | sample GraSoiAngelo_155_FD_186169 | JGI IMG/M metagenome (GOLD analysis project Ga0209161, IMG submission 186169) | Grasslands soil microbial communities from the Angelo Coastal Reserve, California, USA - 14_1009_13_30cm (SPAdes) (version 2) | ecosystem: Environmental > Terrestrial > Soil > Grasslands...
GGGTAAGAAACCGTTTCAACTCTACGGAGGAGAATATTTTGCGATCATCGGCGAGAAGGATGGCGACTATCTCATCCAAGATGCCGCGGGCAATCAGGGCTATGTGGCAAAGGACTTCGTGGAGACAGTGCCAAAACCGATCACGGAGTCCGCGATGCTGTTGCCATTGATGGGGCTACACTACATGCGAGTGGTGAAAGGGACGCAGAGCGAACGCGGTTATTCCCCCACGCAGCGTTTGATGTTGTCGCTGGATCTCACTGGGCAATCCGGCGCGGAGCACGCCAGAAACTTGGAGAAAATGCTTGCTCGCCAGGACGCTCTTTCGCTCCTGCTAAAAGAGTTTTCACCCGCTCGCGTGAAAGCCATCCGCGCCATGCTGCTGCAAGGCAGGGCCGAAAATGACAAGGCCGAACTGATAAGGAAATACCCGCTGATCTTTCACAGCGATGCACCAGCCAAGAGTGTTGCGAAAAAGAAATCATAACTTGCCTATCGGACCGAGAAGCTCGCCATGGAATCCGCTGCGTTAGGCATTTACGGAAGAAAACCAAGTGAACACAAGAACTAGCCTGCTTCTCCTTGCGCTGTTTAGCTGTTTGTCGGCGCCCATGACTCTGTTAGCTGCTTCCCCGGAGGAAAAGTATTTTGAAACTCGTGACAATTTCATCCGCGAGTTTGAAAAAGCAGCATCGACCCCGATTGATAGCCTCACTGAACAAGATCAGCACGCCCTCGATGAACAAGATAAGCGCGCCCTTGCTGAACTTGAGAAACAACTGAAGCCAATTGTAGGGGCGGTTAATGTCGACGGATTTCCGAAACAGGGCAAAATAAACCTTGAAACTCTCCAAAACGGCGACTTGGGGTTTGGTCAGGTCGATGGGCTTAGATTCACTGCCAATCAGGAATACCTTTTTGTCACAACCGATAACATTTTAAAGAAATATCTGGCTGGACAGCCAGAGCTACCTAAAGACCTGGCTGAACTTTCTAAGACTGGTGAATTTTATACTCTCGCCATTACGGCGGAATCGGCTGTTACGTACTTTGCAGAGATCCCGGTCAAAAGCCCAAACGAAAAATCTTATGTTCGCGCGTTTCTCGGTCTAACTGCGCAAGATATTGGCCCCTTCATTCCAAAAGATATCTTTGTGTTCGTTACGAAGGGAAATCGAATACTCGCGGTCCAGTCGCCAGCGGCAACTGAGATCACAGAAATTCCGCAGTGTAGAAGCGAGTGGGAAAGGTTTGCGAGGAAGAAGTCAGACGCAGATGAAGTTTATCGATCCTCGGGCTTGACCAACGAAAAGGCGTTCGATGAAGGAGTTCAACACATTGAGCAGCAAGGATTCGAGGCATACCAGCGCTGTTACGACAGAGAGGCAAAGAATCAAAAATTCTTCGCTTCCCTTAAGAAGCAGGCCCAATCGATTGTTGATCGTTTACTGAGAAACTGAGCATTGAATTGCGACGGCAGCACTCATCAACTGGAAAGTCACAAGGAAGTTCGAGGTGCCGGAAACTGGAGTCAGCGGATTGAACGCGGAGAAGCGCAAAGAAATTAACAGGATCGAGAATGAGGACCTGGAATGGAGAGGTAAATGGAAAGACTATTTGCCGCCCTAACCAGGAAACGTTATGAGATTTCTCATTGTTCTGAGAGGTGGTGCGATCGCAGCGATCCTCGCTTCGCTTCTCATTTCGCAAGTTCATGCGCAGACGCAGGCGGACATGAACGCGCAGGCGCGCACTGAGTTTGAGCGAGCCGATGCGGACCTTAACAAAACTTACCAAGCGCTTTTGGCAAAGCTTCGGGATACTGAGAGCAAGCACAAGCTCAGGGAGGAACAACGAGCATGGGTTGGATCCCGCGATGCCGAGGCAGCACGCGCCGCTAAGGAGGCAGATGGCGGCTCGATGGCGCCGACACTCCGGTATGAAACGATGACGCATCTGACCCGAGAGCGCATCAAGGAGCTGAACAATATGTTCGATCACGGAACTCAGAATGGGCCGAAGCTCGCGGCCAGTAGTGCGACAATGTCACCGTCGTCAACGCCTGAATCGACGAGCGCACCAGCGCAATCCGTTGCGGACACAGGCCGCACTTCATCATCGAGCGCGAGCTCCGTTTCTCCGGACAAACAATGGGAATACAAATGCGATGACTATGGCCTTGGCCAGTGTGCGCCGGAAGTTGTAAAAGCCGGCACCAGCGAAGTTGTTGTGGATCTCGATCAAGATCTGACCGTGAGTGGTAAGGATGCGAAAGAGACCGAGGTGATATGGGCGCCCGATTCGAAACGGTTCGCCTGCAATTACAGTCCGCTGCATGCGCACCATACGGTATTTCAATCGGTCGCCTTTTATCAACTGCGTGGCGACAAATGGGTAGCGCTGCATTCACCGGCGGACGAAGCATCAGAGCGCGTTCAGTTAGCGCAACTTGGCAAGGGCCATTTGCCAAAAGACTTTAACCCGCGCCGTTGCGCGCCGGACCGTGACGTTTTGAAGGTGCGCAACTGGACCGATGCTAATACTGCGATCCTTTATGCGCCTTGTTATGGGCGAACGTCGGGCGAGCTGGAAGCCGCTTTCGTTTTCACGTTGGAGTTCGACACCGCCGGCAACTGGAAAATTGTCAAAACACATCAGGTGCCGAAAAAGGAGCTTGAAGAGCACGAGAAGTACGACGCACCGCCAGGCCTCTTTCAATGAGCACAGATTTCAAATGACAAAAATCATGAGAGTTGTGAGACCAAGCTTCCGACTGTTTCTTACCTCCGGTGCGACGCTGGCGCTTGTTTGTTCGACGACAATCAGGGCCCAGGAAGCAACGATGGCTACGATTAAGGGTGAGGATGAATACACGATATCTGGTTCCACCGAATGCGGCCGTGAAGCAACCTCCACCATAAAACCAGGCGAACGCTTTCTCGCCAGAGAATTGAGCTACGGCAAAAAGGACTGGGCGGTGTACCTCAGGTCGGGAGTCAGTGGCACCATTCCTCGTAATAGGATTCGTGTCCTGCAGGATGAGCCGTTAACAAAACTGAACTTCGCTGGCTGCAAGGAAAAATGGCGAAAATTGCAGTCTAAACGGATTAAGGACGATACTGCCGCTCAGGCAGGGTATCATGGCGTGGCAAACTATTATAAGACTCTAGTGCAAATTAGTGACGGGGATGTAAAAGCATTCGCGCAGTTTAATTCTCTGACCCCGTTCATGGATGGAGCGGCCGGCGAAGGGCATTCCGAGGATAAGTGGGTGCTTCTTCATGTCGCCGGCGATGACACTTTCGCCAAGCTCCTTGCAGGACAGTCTTCCAAGGTCCGGGAAGAATACGCAACGCATTTTGCCGAAGGCGATACCTACCCAATTTCAAACCCGAAGCCGTACATTAAACTACATTTTCCGAAAACCTACGCGATCCTATATGGCAAGTAGCCTAACGGAATGAGAAGCAGCTAGGAGAGTTTACGAAACGTGTTTCTCAATTATTACTGCTGGGAGCACTCATACTGCTGGCAGTTAAAGGTGTCCAGGCAGAAACTCCCAAAGATCCAATCTACATAAAAGCTTCCAACGGGTGGACTGGCGCGTATGCACACGGTAACGAGTACGCTGAATTTCGCGTAATAGGGAACGGCGCAAAACTTCAAGACCCTTATCATATCCTGCTACAAAAGAATGTTGGAATGATGGTTTCCTTTGTCGATCAAAAGGAGCTTCAAAACGACAAGGATGTGTTGAGCGCTCACGCTCAATGGGAAATAGATTACTGGCATCAACGTGCCAGCAGAGTTGAAAGTAACAACCGAGCAGACCTAATAGGAACAAGAAAGGACGTTAAGGTGACTGAGATAAGAGTGTATAACGACAAAGGCGCACAGCTGTCATCTTGTTTGATCGGGCTTGCGGCGAAAGATGGGGTTTTTGCCCTTTCAGTTTCACCAGCCAAAAAGGATATAGATCCGTTGGTAAAAGAATTAGTCAGCTCGTTCAAACTTGTTCCTCGAACGCTCGATGCTGAAGAAACCAAGCGGCTGTCATCGGAAGCCAAGGCACAGCGCTAAACCTACGACTAACAAATCGATGAAATGCGGTGGCAGAACTCATCAACAGCGAATCAAACAGCTAAAGGCCAGGCTTGCGGAGTAAGAGAGCCACCTCATACAGATCAACTTTACCACCAACTTGAACGCTGAAATGAAAAGATTATTTGTAGCAGTAACAATCGCCTGCTTGGGAACGATTTTGGTTTCCGTCAGCGCCCACGCCGCCCGTAACCTGGCCGTTGACGACAAGGGCAATCTTTTTGTGGCGGACACGGACTCGATCCTCAAATTCACACCCGATGGAAAGAGGAGCACGTTCGCCTCCGGGCTTAACGACGCGAACGACATGGCTTTTGACGACAAGGGCAATCTCTTTGTGCGGGATGGTAACACGATCTTCAAATTCACGCCCGAAGGAGTGAAGAGCACGTTCGCCTCTGGGATTGTGCCTGAAACGTACGATCCTTACCATGTGGCGGAGGTGTTCACAGGCCTGGCTCTTGACCGCTCGGGCAATCTCTTTGTGGCGGAGCATGTCAGCGGCTCGATCCTCAAATTCACACCTGATGGAAAGAAGAGCACGTTTGCCTCCGGGGTTAGTCCTTACAAAATGGCCGTTGACGGAGCGGGCAACCTCTTTGTGACGCAGGACGTCAGCAGCAACCTCTTTGTGACGCGGGACGTCAGCCCCTCGATCTTTAAATTCACGCCCGAAGGAAAGAAGAGCACGCTCGCCTCCGGGGTTAGTCCTGACAAAATGGCCGTTGACGGAGCGGGCAATCTCTTTGCGGCGGATGGTAACACGATCTTCAAATTCACACCTGATGGAAAGAAGAACACCTTCGCCACCGGGATCAACCCCGGCGACCTGGTCTTTGACCGTGCGGGCAATCTCTTTGTGACGGACCCGGGCAGCGATTCGATCCTCAAATTCACACCTGATGGAAAGAAGAGCACCTTCGCCACCGGGATCAGCTACCCCGGCGACCTGGTCTTCGACCGTGCGGGCAATCTCTTTGTTTCTGGCAGTGGCTTGATCTTCAAATTCAGACCGGATGGAACCCGAAACACTCTCGTTTCGGACCGAGTCTCACCGGACAAACAGTGGGAATATCACTCTGCGGGGCGCGAGCGCATTGTTAAGGCAGGCACAAGTCAAACGGTGTTGGATCTTTCCGAAGGGCTGCCTGACCTCGAGAATGCAAAGATAGTCTGGGCGCCCGATTCAAAACGCTTTGCATTGAATTATAAACTGCCGTGCAAGCATTGCACGTATGACACAATCGCGTTTTATCAGCTGCGCGACGACAAATGGGTCGCATTGCGTTCACTCGTGGACGAGAGGTCAGAGCGCGGCCAGTTGGCGCAACTGGCCAAGGACCACTTGCCGAAAAGCGCCCACGAACGCCGCATTTGGCGTTCCCAGCCGACACATGACCTTCTAAAAGTCCGGGAGTGGATCGACGCAAACACCGCGATCCTTTATGCTTATTCCCAGTGGTTTGTGGGTGGTGACCAGGGAGACTTGGAGGCGAATTTTCTTTTCACATTGAAGTTCGATGCAGACGGCAACTGGAAAATCGTCAAGACCCATCAGATGTCCGATAAGGAGATCGAAAAGAAAGATGCTGGAGAAGATGTTTCTGGATCGGGGCAAACAACTGAACAGGAGGGGCTCAGTGCGGATGCGAGTTTTCGTGAGGCGGATCGTCAGCTTAACGAAGTTTATAACGCGCTGCGCGGCCGCCTTTCCCCACCAGAGCGCGATAGGTTAAGGAAGGAGCAGCTCGCCTGGATTAATCGGCGGAATGCGGCGGCTCAAGTTGCCAAGGGAAATGCCGAGGGAAACCCAACCCATGCCGGCGATGGTGACGTGACAAAAATGACTCTGGCTCGGGCGGCCGAGTTAGAAAAACGGCTCAAGAAAGCGAAATAGATGTTCAAGGTTCAGAGAGCGTTTACGGGCGAATGGCTCAACGCCACGCCACGCGGGCGTACACGGCGTGTTTTTTCCAAAGCTATGAAACTTCTAAATAGATTACTTATCATCGTAACAATTGTCGGCCTGGCAACAATGTTGACCCTGTCAGACGACTCGAAGGCAACCGTTATAAGGCAAATCAGGTGAACGAAAAATGAAAAACCATCTATTCATCGCAAGCGTGTGTATCACTTTAACTTCCATTATGCATGCGGAGTCGTTCGATAGCTTTGAGCAAGCTTTTGTCGCGCCTGAAAAAGTGACAACTCTCTCCATAACGAAGTATGACCCCGCAATAAAACACCTTCCATCACAATTGGGTACGCTGATTAACTTGGTGGAATTAGATATTTCTTGCCTGGAAAATTTAGAAGATCTTCCCAGTGAAATTGGAAACTTAAAGAAGTTAGAGAAATTGATTATTGATAATGGAAATGGTTGTGGAATGAACATCTCACTGCCGGAATCAATAGGTAATTTGAGTAACTTAAAGGTACTGAGACTTTACGGGGCACTAGACCCGACAGACTTAAGTGACACGAATAAACCCATCCCACCTTCTAAGGTCAAGAGCTTGCCCGGCACGATTGGAAAGCTTCAGAATCTTGAAGAATTGGACTTGGGTAGAAATCGTATCAAGAGCATTCCTTCTCAAATAGCTTCACTTCAAAAATTAAAAAGATTAGCGCTGGACCATAATGACATTGACGAGCTTCCGGCGTTCGTCGGTAATTTAAAAAATCTTCAGGAACTTTCAGTATGTGACAATGGAGGCATAAAATTGCCGACGTCTTTATCCAATTTAAATGGCTTAAAGATATTCATGGGAAATAATTCTTTAAAAATTAAAGACCAGAAGAAATTGCGCCGTCTTTTTCCCAAGGCCACCTTTTCTTTCGAAAACGAGTTTGACGATAGCGCAGCCAATGAGGAAACCCCTAAATGATTTGCCTTATAACGTCGAAAAAGGAGCTCGAAGAGGAAGAATGAGATCGTCGGGATTACATTCATTCGCGTCTATTCGCGCCTGCCGCGCCGGAGCTTTGCGAAGGCGGGTGATTCGCGGGCAGAGTTTCTTAGCCGGAGTTTTAATTCTGTTGTTCTCTTCAACCGCTTTTGCGCAGAGCGACTTTTCGGCGTTCTGGAAAACATTTAAATCCACCGTCATAGCTGGCGATAAAGCGAAGGTCGCGGAGATGACGAAATTCCCACTGTCGATGCCCTATTTGGTAAAAGCCGTAAAGAACAAGGAGGATTTCTTGCGCCGTTATAACGAAATTTTCAAAGGTGAGGCCAACGCCGCGCAATGTTTTGCGAAAGCCCAGCTGCAAAAAGAATCCGCTGGGCAATATGAGATCTATTGCCCTTTTAAGGGCACTCCAAACGACTGGGAAAACGCACCGATTCGCTTCATTTTTGAGTTGACCAAGAGCGGCTGGAAATTTGCCGGTCTCGACAACATCAATGAATAAGCGGGCATGACTCTTACGAATTTACCACCAATCAGCAAAACGCTTGACCCAAGCTTCATGAGTTCGGCACGGTTCGTGCACTTGGCGTCTTTAACTAAACGTATGAGACTTCTATTTGTCCTGACCGCTTGTGCCGCCGCAGTGACCCTGCTTCCCGTGGAGGTACGCGCTGATGCGCTCGGTTTTGATGCAGCCGGTAATCTCTTTGTGGCGGACGAGTAAATGAAAAAATTCTTTGTCAAAGTGCCGTTGCCGATCGCCGCGGCGGTGGCGATAGGCTCAGTGGGCTTGGTGACTGCCGCAGACTGGCCCGAACGCCTCACGCTTCATGAGGAATCGCGTTCGCCCGACGGCCACTACGGAATCGTCGTTACGACCTCATCACACGTTGATGATGGCGCGACGGTGCTGCTACCTGAGGAGGGCGAGGAATTCGTCGATTACTTCGCCGATCTACAAACGCACCGGTTGCTGGGAAAAATCAAAGGCTTTGAATACGTCGAGCACGAGAATCATGCCCATTTGGATGCGGAGTGGACGCCTGATTCGAAACTATGTATCGCGACTTATTGGGAACGCTACGGATTCGCGTCTGCCGTAGTATTGCAACCGAAAGGCGACAGTTTCACCCAAACGGACACCGGCCAGCACATTCGCAAAGCGATCGATGCGATAATCAAAAAGCAATCGCGCGATGTGGATGCAGATGTATATCCACAATTTTATGTCGAGCCGGGGCCGAAAATTCGCGTTTACGCCGAGGCCAGTAACAATCCCAAACAACTTGAAGGCACCAAGACCTATTATGCCCTGTTTCAGGGTACCTTCGATCCAATATCAAAAAAATGGACTGCCTCCTCGCCGCGAGCGATTACCGCGAAAGAGAATGAGCTTCTGCAAAGCGCGTCCGAGGCTTCTTGCTGTTTCGAGACTTACGCTGTCTCGCCAGATCCTTTCAAAGAGTACCCCGATGCCGAGGAACCATTTGCTTACGAAGAGAAATCGTTTTTTCGATCCGATGAATCGAAATTCAAGTATTTGGACGAGCGGATGAACGACGTTTACAAGGCCGTTCATTTCCTCCTTTCACCAGCACAGTTTCAAAAGGTTAAGCAGGGGCAAATCGCGTGGTTAAAGCAGCGCGATGCTACGAAGACCCTGGCCGAGAAATCCGAGCTTACCCAGCAAAGGATTAAGGTATTGCAGGAACTTGCCTGGCCTGGCAAAAAGGAACTTAAGGAAGAACAATGAGATCATCTTTCACCTTCGTCGCAATGGTCGTGTGCACGATTAGCAGGAAATCCAATCGAAAGGAGAACACCATGATTAAAGGAACAGTCAAAGTGTCGGAATTAAATTCATTCGTCTCCATTCGCGTTTGCGGAGTCCGACTTTTCGGCATTCTGGCAGAAATTTAAGTCTGCGGTTATCGCCGGCGATAAAGCGACGATCGCGGAGATGACGAAATTCCCACTGTCGATGCCCCATGGGGTAAAAGCGGTAAAGAACAAGGAGGAGTTCCCGCGCCGTTATAATGAAATTTTCAAAGGCGAGGCCAATGCCGCCCAATGTTTTGCCAGCGCCAAACCGCACAAGGAATCCGCCGGGCGGTGTGAGGTCTACTGCCCTTTCAAGGAAACTCCAAACGACTGGGAAAACGCACCGATTCGCTTCGTGTTCGCATTGACCAAGAGCGGCTGGAAATTTGTCGGCCTCGACAACATTAACGAATGACGCGGATTAACGCTAAAACTCCAGACACGAATTCCACGAATTCACACAAATGATCCAAGAACTGATCCAAGCCTTATGCAGTTCCTGACAATTCGTGAAATTAGTGTCTTTGTCGCAATCGTTAGCTGTGTGGCCAGCTGCAGTTTTTCCAACGCGCAGCAGTCTCCCCCGACGCAAACCCCCGAAGTAGCAGCGACGCCGGAGGTAACAGCGCAACCGAACCCGAGTTGGTTTTCTCCGGATAAGAGATGGGAATATCATAGCTCGTCACAGGACGAAGCAAAAATAGTTAAAGCCGGCACAGACCAGATGGTATTAGATCTGGCAAAAGCATTGGATTCGGCGAATGAATCCTGCTTTGGGTGTGACGAGGCGAAACTGAGTTGGGCGCCGGATTCAAAACGGTTTGCATTAAACTACGGCCGCGGACGGTCCCATCAGACGGCACTCTTCCAACTGCAAGGCGACGAGTGGAAAGCGCTGAAGTCACCTAACGACGATGTGAACGAGATTTTAAACAAGACCATAAAAAGGGGGTTATCCAAGAAAACGCACCTACGGTTGATTTGGGAGACGGTGAAAGTGCATCAATGGGTCGATTCTAACACCGCCATTCTCTATGGCGGTCTGGAAGTGGACGAGGCCTTCGGCGCTCACTTCCTCCTCACTCTAAAGTTCGATGAGGCGGGTAATTGGAAAATTATCAAGACGCAACGGCTCTCATTGAAAGAAGCCGAGAAACTATGAGATCCCTTTTCACCTTTGTCGCCATCGTCGCGTGCACGATTAGCTGCGGTGTTTTCCATTGCTGCTGCTGATGAGGATCCGTAGCAACCATGTCGATCTTGCAATGAGAAGAAGCAGGACTGCTCGTCTTTTGCTGGTGGCGGCGTTGATATCTGCTTTGCACCTTGTGCGCGGCGAACAGCAGGATTCCGAGCTTATTCATCCTACCGCCCTGGCATTCGACAGTTCGAGCAATCTGTTTGCCGCCGATCACTCTGCCGAAACAATCTTTAAATTTACTCCCGATGGGAGGAGAAGTGTTTTTGTCAGCGGCGTTCGCTTATCGGACGGTAATGGGCTTGCGTTCGACGCGGCGAACAATCTTTTCGTGTTAAGTCCAAGTGGCAAGTACCATGTCGGCGGCACGATCCTCAAATTCAGTCCGGATGGTACCCAGAGCACGTTTGCCACCGGCGTGGGCCTTCCTTACAGTCTGGCAATCGACCCGTCAGGCAACCTCTTCGTCTCCGATTGGGATACTGGCTCCATCTATAAATTTACTCCAAAGGGAGATAAGAGCGTCTTCGCGACGACGGAGATCGCAGCTAAGATCCTGGCTTGTGACCAGGCGGGCAATCTTTTTGCCGGAGTTCCACTGAAGCACAGTATCTTCAAATACGAACCTGGCGGGACTAAGAGCGACTTCGCTACGGGTATAACAACCTATGCGCTGGCTGTTGATAAGGCAGGTAACGTCTATGTCGGCGATACGGGAAACACGATCTTCAAGTTTACGCCGACCGGCGCTAAAAGCGATTTCGCTGAGGTAACAACGTCACGCCGCAGCTTTGCCTTTGATGCCTCAGCCAACCTGTTCGTCGTAGAAACCTTTAGCGGAGCCATTTCAAAATTCGCTTCCGATGGTGCGGAGAGTGTGTTCTTAGCCGGTCGGCCCCCACCCGAACAGGAGGAGGAGGCAGAATCCGAAACTGATTCCTCGACTGGCCTGCCGGATAAATACGCAAAGAATTATCTCATCGCCCGTAGTACGATCTCGCCAAATAAGAAGTTTGCTGTGATTTATCCGACGAGCGATTACGCCCAATCATTTGATGCTGCGAAAGATTACCTCGTTGCCCTGGAGTCCTTCAGGATTCTGGGTCCGCTGAAAACGGAACGGCCCTACCATCAAAACCAAAGTCACGGCGGACTCAGCGCTGAGTGGTCGAATGACAGCTCAGTTGGTCTCATCACCCTCGACAGTAAATGGGGACCCGGGGACGTTCTTCTCGTCGAGCTTCGTGATGGCAAGCTCAGTCGGATGACGAATATCCTGCGCAAAGCGCACGACCTATTGTTGGCAAATTATCGCAAAGCAAAGGCTGAGCGGTACAACGATTATTACGATTTCATTTTCATCGAGGATGCGACGTTCAAACTCGACGGCACGAACCGCGTCCTTATCGAAGGACAGGCAGACACCACCCCGAACGATTTAGGCTTATCCGATCGCGCATGGCGGGGGTACGTCGCAGCTATCTGGGATATTCCACACGCAAGGTTCACGACTACAAAGGTATCCGGGCACCGACGCAAGAAACGTGAAGCGGAGCCGGACGAGGCGGGGATGTATGCTGCTAAAGGCGAGGACAAGAAGAGCGAGAGTGATTTCGAAGGGGCAATCACCGACTACACTCGGGCTCTTGAGCTTTATCCAAAATACACTGAAGCCTATCGCGAACGCGGCGTTGCCAAGGCAAGCAAAAAGGAACCTGATTTACAAGGAGCGATCGCCGACTTGGATCGCGCCATCGAACTGGATCCGGACGATGCCGTCGCCTACGCCGAGCGCGCCGACGTGCAAGCTAAAAGGAAGCAGTATGGTGCTGCGATCAAGGATATACAGGAGGCTATCGATTTCGACCTTGTAAAGGGGCCTTACTACTCGGACCTCGCGTGGTATCAGCTTTTCAATCGAAATCCACGAGAGGCCATCGCAGCTTCGATCAAATCTCTTGAGTGGTCCCCGGATAACGCGGTGACGATCAAGACCAACCTCGCCCACGGTTATCTCTTCGATAACCAATTCGATAAGGCGAAGGCCATTTATCTCGAAAACAAAGATGCCAAGCTTCCCGACGAGCGAACCTTCAGTCAGGCTGTCCTGGAGGATTTCAAAGAACTCGAAGAAGGAGGCATCACTCATCCCGACATGGAGAAAATCAAAGCGTTGCTCAGTACCGAAACAGATGCACGATAAGCGTCTCGAAGGAAGAGGATGCATGAAGGCTAGAAGGGACCGATACTTATTAGCGCCAATCAGGCGCGCTTTGTTACTAGTTGCTAGCTTGGGAACGATTTTGGTTTCCATCAGCGCTCACGCCAGTAACCTGGCCTTTGATGACAAGGGCAATCTGTTTGTGGCGGACGATCGCAGCCACTCGATCTTCAAATACACGCCTGATGGAACAAAGAACACCTTCGCCACGGGACTTCGGATGCCGCTTGGCCTGTGCTTTGATGGCAAAGGGAATCTATTCGTCTCAGACGGGGCAGCCAATACTGCCAGAAGCCAGCGCTCGATCCTCAAATTCGGCCCCAACGGAAGAAAGAGCACGTTCGTGAGTGGCATCAGCTCTTTCGGCATGGCCTTTGACCGTTCGGGCAATCTCTTTGTCTCTGACAACGTCGGACAGGCCGAAAAGAACTCAATTTTCAAATTCACACCCGATGGAGTGAAGAGTACCTTTGTTTCCGGAATTAGTAATCCGGGCGACCTGGCCTTTGACGGAGCTGGCAATCTCTTTGTCGTGGATTATCCAGTGATGGCCGGCGGCGGGGGCCCAATCTTGAAATTTAGTCCCGACGGAACCAGGAGCACTTTCGCGAATGGGCTTCATGGTCCGGATGCCCTGGGTATCGACGCTACTGGCAATGTCTACGTCGCGGAAGTGACGGCAGCCGATCGCAGCAGCCACGTCATCCTCAAATTTAATCCTGTTGGGACGAAGAGCACCTTTACTTCAGCGCTTGGCGCTGGCTGGGATTGGGGTCTGGCTGTTGATCGTTCAGGCGATGTCTTTGCCTGGAACGGCCACGCAGTCTTGACAATCGATTCGAGTGGAACTCCCAGGACCTTCGCTTCAGACTGGGTGTCACCGGACAAGCAATGGGAATACAAGTTGGTTGATGGTAACTCCCCGGAAATTAAGTTTCCGGAAATTGTAAAGGCTGGCACGACTCAAGTTGTGCTGGACCTTGATAAAGAGTTGAAGGTGTCTTCTCCTGAAGGGTTAAACTGGGCACCGGATTCAAAACGCTTTGCTTTCACTTATTCTAGTCCACCCCACGCGCGCCATACGACCTATGCAACGGTCGCGTTTTATCAGTTACGTGGAGACAAATGGATCCAATCGCGCTCGCCTGTCGATGAGTCATCGAATCGCAGCCAATTGGTGCAGCTTGCGAAAGAGCACCTATCCAAGAGCGCTTACCCGCGGCACGCCGAACCGTTCCGTGATATTTTGAAGGTGCGTGAATGGACTGATGCCAATACTGCAATCGTTTATGCTTATTCGGCTTGGGACGAATTGGAGGTCGGCTTTCTGTTCACGCTGAAGTTCGACGACGCTGGCAACTGGAAAATTGTCAAGACGCATCAGCTGTCGAAAAAGGAGCTCGAAGACGAACGATGAGATCGCCTTATACGTTCGTCGCAATCGTCGCGTGCGCGATCAGCTGCGGTTTTTCGATTCTTGCTGCTGACGAAGAACCCAGGGCTTCCGAAAATCCATCCCAAGCATCGCCCTCGGCAACGGTGCAAGCAGAAGAGAAAACCGAAGCGCAAACTAGCCCTAAGGGAACTTTCAAAATCGAATCAAAAACTAAGTCGCCACCGCCTGGCATTGAAGGCACCGATGTGGCGGACTTCGTCGTTTCAACAACTGATCCCAAAGTGCGCGAACCGCTCGACGACCACCCCGATACGACTGCCGTGTCCTACATCATTTCGCCAGACGAGAAATGGATTTATGAAGAGAAGACCTACGGTCATCTCATGAAGGGTGGGGAATTATACGAGCACGGCAAAGGTTTGAAGTTTCGAGCAGCGAATAAATCCCAATCATTTGCCGAGATGGCGTGGCGTTTTTTTGCGAAAGAAGAACGGGTCGAGCCCGACGACGTGCCCTCTTCAAGTGGTGGGAGGGACTGCTGCGAAGGGGGCCTTATCGATTTCGTAGCGTGGAGTCCGGATTCCGGCCGGCTACTTGTCGATCTTCGCGCCCGCGATTTCGGAGGCAAGCGCGACCGCGGTGTCCACGAATGGTACGTCTATTTTAATACCAAAACCGGAAAGCTGGAGCTAACCGACTACCTTCGCCGACTCAACAAAGGCGCGTGGAAACGATTCAAGGACGAAAAACTTCGCGAGAATTTTGGCGAAGCAGCTAGCGCGGAGCCCTTAGGTGAGTTGCCATCCGAAGCCGAGTCGAAGAAGCACTACGAGGCCGCTGATCGGCGCGTAAAAGAGTCGTTCCAAAAGCTGCTCGATATTCAGGAGAAGCAACTTCAACAATCGATTCATGACGAGCAAACGTCGCCGACACAACGGCAAATCTTCGAGGAGCAACTGCAGAGCTCTCGTGACATGCAACGCAGTTGGATTAAAACACGTGAGATTGGCGCCAAGCTATATGTTGACTCTGGCAACAAATCGACAGCGGCGCGGCGTTACTGGCAATACATGGCCGATAGCACCGAGGCACGCGCATCTGAGATCGAGAGAGAGTTGGAGTACGCACCGGCAAGTGAATAATCTTCGAGAATGAAATAAACCATCCCCTTAAATGAAAACAAAAATGTGCATTCTCGCGTTGCTCGTGGTCATTGCATTCTCTCCGAGCATGCTCGGTCAGGAAAAAATTCCCGCCGGAGTTGTTCATGGCCCGAAAGCTGGGTTTAAAATCAGTGCGCCAGAAGGTTGGGTTGTCGATAATGAGGCCGGTGTAAATCAGGACTTGCCGTGCGTTCTTTACCCGAAGGGCTCATCGTGGGCGGATGCGAAGACGGTGATGTACGCGAAGGTAGCCAGCCCTCAATGGGAAGGTGTAAACGCATTCGTGGCATGGGCCATCCAGGGCATGAAGGAAAAGCGGGGCACGCCGAAGGAGAAAATTGCGTCCGGCAAAACGAAGGACGGCCACGATTACTTCATCAACGAATATCCTGCGACAAAGACTTACTCCCAGTGGGAACGCGTCGGCTACGTCCAACTTCCGCAGGGAGTCGCTTATATCGTCCTCACATCCCGCGATCAAGCCAGTTACCAAAAAGATTCCGGCGTGCTCGAGAAAGTTCTGAAAACCCTGGTCTACATCGAGCCAAAGTCCGAAGTGGCGAGTGGCCAGGAATTCGCTCATCGTTACAGACAACTGCTAGATCAGCATGCGGAGGCGCAGATCGAGCCGCTG
>Ga0209161_10002366_pt1 | contig 15443 bp, 16 predicted proteins | sample GraSoiAngelo_155_FD_186169 | JGI IMG/M metagenome (GOLD analysis project Ga0209161, IMG submission 186169) | Grasslands soil microbial communities from the Angelo Coastal Reserve, California, USA - 14_1009_13_30cm (SPAdes) (version 2) | ecosystem: Environmental > Terrestrial > Soil > Grasslands...
GCCGATCTGGGCGCGCGCACCGCGCTCGCGCCCGCAGAGCTGCCGGTCGGTGTGATCACCGGCCTCGTCGGCGCGCCGTTCTTCCTCGCGCTCCTGGTGCGATCGCGCCGGGTGATCGTTTGAGCAGCATCGTCGCGCGCGCCGTCCGGGCGGGCTATCGCGAGCGCGAGGTGCTTCGCGGTGTCGACCTCGTCGCGCATGCGGGCGAGCTCGTCGCGCTCATCGGTCCGAACGGCGCGGGAAAGTCCACGCTGCTGCGCGTGCTCGGCGGCCTCCTGCGAGCCACCTCGGGTAGCGTGACGATCGACGGCGTCGACGCGACCACGCTGGATCGTCGCGCGATCGCGCGTCACATCGCGGTCGTGCCGCAGGTCTTCGAAACGCTCTTCCCGTTCACCGTCCGCGAGATCGTCGCGCTGGGGCGGACCTCCCGGCTCGGACCGCTGGGCACGCTCGGCTCCGACGACGCGCGCGCCGTCGCCCGCGCGCTGGACGACATCGGCGCCGCGGATCTCGCCGAGCGCCGGATCGATCGCGTATCGGGCGGTGAGCGTCAACGTGCGGTGCTCGCCATGGCACTGGCGCAGGAGGCCGGCGTCTTGCTCCTCGACGAGCCGACCGCGCATCTCGATCCCGCGCACCAGCGCGCGACGCTCGAGCGCGTCGCGACACTGGCGCGGACCCGCGGCATCGCCGTCGTCGCCGTGCTGCACGACCTCAATCTCGCCGCCGCGTTCGCGTCGCGCGTCGTGCTGCTCGCGGACGGCGCCGTCGTCCGCGACGGCGACGTGAGCCAGGTGATCACGCCGGAGCTCGTGGCGCAGGTCTTCGGACCGGGGCTGCGCGTGATCGCGCACGACGGCCGGCCGTTCGTGATCCCCGAGCCCGCCGCCCTGCTGGAGCGCCACGCGCGCGCCGGCTGACCGATCTCGTGTCAGAGCGGTCACCGCCCTTAGATTTTCCAAGTGACCGTGTCTGGTTTCTCGAAGCGCACCGCCGCGGCGGTGTTCCTGCTGTCGTGCTCTGCGCTGCTCTTTCAGGTCGCACAGACGCGTCTCTTCAGCGCAACGCTCGGCTACCACCTCACGTTCGTCGCCGTCTCGATCGCGCTGCTCGGCGTGGGCGCGGGCGCGGCTGCCGCGACGCTGGTCGATCGGCGTTCGAACGCACCGAGCACGTCGCGACTCGCCGCGTTCGCCAGCGCCAGCTACGTGCTCGCGATGGCCGTCGCGACCGTGGTCGATCCGGCGGCGCTCGACGTCAGCCTCGCCATCGTGCTGATCTACGCCGCGAGCAGCCTGCCCTACGTCCTCGTGAGCTGGGTCGTCGTTCGCGCGCTCGCGGCGAACCCCGCCTCGGCCGGCCGGACCTATGCCGCGGACCTCGGCGGCGCCGCGGTCGGCGGGGTCCTCGCGTTCCTCGCGATGCCGATATTCGGGGCGCCGGGCGAGTACGGGGCAGCCGCGGCGCTCGCCGCGACGGCGGCGCTCGTGCTGGCGGCCCCGACCGCACGGCGTCGCGTCGCGCTCGCCGCGGTCCTCCCGACGGTGCTGCTCACGCTCGCGCTCGCGTCGGCCGGTGACCAGCTCGCGCCGCTCCGGCCGGCGGCGTTCAAGCCGATCCTGGAGGACCTGCGGCGAGGTGCCACCGTCGAGGCCACGCGCTGGGACGTGCAGGGTCGGGTCGATGTCGTTCGCTACGGCGCGGATGGGGCGTCGAGCGCGTACGACTTCCTCGTCGATCCGGCATTCGCCGGTGCGCGGCCGCGCTCACTGATCATGCGGATCGACCTCGACGCGTCGACCCTGATCGTCGAGGGTGGCGCGACGGCCGATGGTGCGGTGTTGGACGCGTCCGTTCTCGCGACGCCGTATCTGTTGGTCGACCGGCCCAACGTTCTGGTCATCGGACCCGGCGGGGGCATCGACGTCCTCGTCGCGCTGCGTCGCGATGCGCGGGCCGTCACCGGCGTCGACGTGAATCGCGCGGTGATCGCGACGGTGCACGACAGCTACCGCGGCTATGGCGGCGCTCTCTACGACGATCCGCGTGTGACCGTCGTCGCTGACGAAGCGCGCAGCTTCGTGCGGCGCTCGAGCGACCGTTACGACGTCATCGTAATGACGGTCGTCGATAGCTGGGCCGCGCTCCAGAGCGGCGCGTACGCGCTCTCGGAGAGCTACCTCTATACGGAGGAGGCGTTCGCCGACTACGTCCGCCACCTCACGCCGGGTGGGACGCTATCGATCGGTCGCTGGTACCGCGATCCGCCCGCGGAGATGGTCCGGGCACTGGAGGTCGCGAGCGCGGGCCTTCGTCGCATCGGCGCCGCGCATCCCGAGCGGCATCTCGCGGTCGTCCGCAGCGCGGAGTTCGGGCTGATGCTCGTGCGCGCCGAGGAGTTCGACGAGGCGAGCATCGCGACCGTCCGCGCCTTCGCGGCGACGCACGGTTTCGAGCTGGCGTACGACCCGGTCCGAGGGAGCGGACCGCTCGCGTCCGCATTCTCGTCCAGCGGTCGGCAGGCGCCGTCGACCGACGACCGCCCGTTCTTCTTCGACAGCGTGCCTCTGGGAGAGGCGCTCGCCGGTCGCGTGGCGCTCCCGCAGGGACAGCAGACGCTCGTGGCGGCGCTCATCACGGCTCTGCTGCTCTCGTTCGCGCTGATCATCCTGCCGCTGCGCCGGACCGTCTCGCGCCGCGACCCGCGCCTGGTGCGCTGGGTGACGGGCTATGCGCTGCTGCTGGGGACCGGCTTCATCGTCGTCGAGATCGTCCTCCTGCAGCGGCTGACGCTGTATCTCGGTCAGCCCACGCTCGCGCTCGCCGTCGGGGTCGCCGGACTCCTCGCCGGCGCCGCCGCGGGCTCGGCCAGCATCCGTCGACTTCCGGGCGGCCTCCGCGGCGCGACGATCGGCAGCACCATCGCGCTCGCCGCGGTCCTCGTGATCCTGCCTCGCGTCGGAGACGCCACGCTCGCGGCGCCGTTGTTCGTGCGCGTGACCTTGGCGTTGCTCTTCGCCATCGCGCTCGGCCTTCCCCTCGGCACGGCCTTTCCGCGCGTGCTCGACGCCGCGGGCGCGCATGAGCGGAACCTCCTGGCGTGGGCCTGGGGTGTCAACGGCGTCGCGTCGGTGATCGGCTCGATCCTCGCCGCCGGACTCGCGCTCGAGACCGGCTTCACCGGACTGGCGTGGCTCGCGATCGCCTGCTACGTCGTGGCGACGTTCCTCGGCGAACCGCCGCGCGTCCGTCAGTCCGCGGAGAGCGCGACCGGAGCGGTCCAGCCCCAGTCCCAGCGCGCGAGCTCCTCGAGCAGCGCGTGATTCGTGAGATCGAGCGCGATCGGCGTCACGCTGATCTTCCCGGCGCGCATCGCAGCGACGTCGGTGCCCGCCTCGGCCTCCTCGCTGACCGCGGGCCCGCCGACCCAGTAATAGGGATTGCCGTACGGGTCGAGCCGCTCGACGAGCTGATCGCGGTAGGTGCGTTTGCCGAGCCGCGTCACCTCGACGCCGGCGATCTTCGCGCGCGGTAGCGGCGGCACGTTCACGTTGAGCAGGGTGTCGGGCGCGAGGCCGCGGCCCAGGATGTTGCGTGCCAGCAGCGCCGCGAAGCTCGCCGCCGGTCCGTAGTCGATGTCGCCGCCGAATGCGCCGATCGAGATCGCGACCGAGGGGACATTGGAGAGCAGTCCCTCCATCGCCGCGGCGACGGTGCCCGAGTACGTGATGTCGTCGCCCATGTTCGCGCCGCGGTTGATGCCGCTCACGACGATGTCCGGCCGGTGCTTCAGGAACCCGAGGACCGCGAGGCGCACGCAGTCCGTTGGCGATCCGTCGGTCATGTATGCGGCGTGGCCGTTGCGCAGCTTCGTGGCCCGGACGCGCAGCGGGCGGAAGAGCGTGATGCTGTGGCTCGCGCCGCTCCAGTTGCGCTCGGGGACGATGACGTCGACGTCGCCGAGCTCCGACAGCGCCTCGGACAGCGGCGGCAGCGCGTCCGAATCGATCCCGTCGTCATTGGTGATGAGGATGTGCCGGCGTGGGGTCACTGTCCGGCGGCTCGTGCCTCGCGATCCTCGATGAGCGTGGCGGCCTGCACGCGGGTGCGTCGGCCGGCGGCGAGCTCGTACGAGTAGCGGAGGAAGATGTTCGCGATGCCGGCGACCGGCACCGCGAGGAATACACCCCAGAAACCGGCGAGCTTCGCGCCGAGGAGCAGCGCGAGGAAGATGAAGATCGGATGGATGCCGATGCTGCGCGACATGATGCGCGGACTGACGACATTCAGGAGCACCTGCTGCACCACCAGCACCAGGATGAACACGATCACGAGGCGGTCGGGAGCGCCGACGAAGGTGACCGCGATCACCGGGACCATCGCGATGATCGGCCCGAAGAAGGGGATGATCATCGTCAGACCCGAGACCAGGGCGAGCACGCCGGCGTACGGGACCCCGAGGGGGACGAGGATCGCGAGCGTCGCGATGCCGTAGATGAGACCCAGGATCAGCGACCCGCGGATGAAACCGCCGAAGGAGCGGTCGGCGCTCTGCCGGAGAAGCTCGGCCTCGCTTCCGAGCTCCGGCGAGAGCACGCGCGTGAAGCGGTGCCACATCTTGTCACCGTCGATGAGCATCAGGAACGCGATGATGAGGATGAGCGTGACGTTGAAGAAGATCGCGGCCGTCGCCGACACGACACCCAGGATGTCCTTGGCGTAGGCCGCGGCGAGATCTCCGAAGCGCTGGGGCAGGGTCCCGTAGAAGGCCGTCAGATCAACGCGGATGCCGAGCCCGGCCAGGGTCGACTGGATGCTGGCCGCGAGCTGCGACGCGCGCTCGCCGTACTCCGGCCCGCGGGTGACGAGATCGTTGAGCTGCGCCACGAGCGGCGGGATCGCGAGCAAGCCCACGCCGACGAGCACGAGCGCGATCGCGATGTACACGACCACGACCGAGAGCGTGCGATTCAGCGGCGTCACCATGTCGATGCGGCTCACCAGCGGCGACAGGAGATACGCGAGGGCCCACGCCGCGACGAAGATGAGGATGACGTCCGCGACCTGCGCGACCGCGAGCCACCCGAAGGTGAAGACCTGGATCGCCAGATACAGGATCGCGAGCACCACCAGCACCTGGAGCAGCTGATGTTCCCTTGCGCTGAGCCTCACGGCGCCAATGGTATTCGGCGCATTCGCGCAGCTTCGCTGCGCTCATCTGCTTGGCGTTTGCGCTTCGCGCACGCCACAGTAGGAGGGCTAACATCCCGCCGTGACACCCGCGCTCTGTCTCATCGATCGTTACGCCGCCCATCTGCCGGTGACGTCCCGCACACCGCGCCTCACGCTCGGAGAAGGTGGCACGCCGCTCGTGCGTGCGCCGTCGCTCGAACGCGAAACGGGCATCGACGCGGTGTGGCTGAAGGTCGAGGGTGCGAACCCGACCGGCTCGTTCAAGGACCGTGGGATGGTCGTCGCCGTCGCAAAGGCGCTCGAGGAACGCTCGGGGGCGGTCCTCTGCGCGTCGACTGGCAACACGGCTGCATCCGCGGCGGCCTACGCGGCGCGCGCAGGCCTACCGTGCACGGTGGTGCTGCCCGCGGGGTACGTCGCGCTCGGAAAGCTCGCGCAGGCGATCGCCTTCGGCGCGACCGTCGTGTCGGTGCGCGGGCCGTTCGACGCGGCCCTCGCGGTCGTGAAGGAGCTCGCGGCGCAGGGCGAGGCGACCCTCGTCAACAGCGTGAATCCGCACCGCATCGAGGGTCAGAAGACCGCGGCGTTCGAGATCTGCGAGACCCTCGGCGACGCGCCCGACGCGCTGTTCATCCCCGTTGGCAACGCCGGGAACATCACCGCCTACTGGCGCGGCTTCGTCGAATCCGTCGCCGCGGGATTCGCGACGCGGCGGCCGCGCATGTACGGCTGGCAGGCCGAGGGCGCGGCGCCGATCGTGCGGGGTGTGCCCGTCGCCGAGCCGGAGACGATCGCGACCGCCATCCGCATCGGTGCGCCCGCGTCGTGGCAGGGCGCGCTGCGCGCGCGCGACGAGTCCGGCGGCGCGATCGAGGCGGTGAGCGACGCCGAGATCATGGATGCGTATCGCGACCTGGCGCGCCGCGAGGGTATCTTCGTCGAGCCCGCGAGCGCGGCGTCGGTCGCGGGGTTGCGCAAGCGCGCGCAGGGAGCGGGACTTCGCGGCGCATCGACCGTCGTCTGCGTCCTCACCGGCAGCGGTCTCAAGGACCCGGACACCGCGCGCTCGCTCACTCGCGACGTCGCCCTGGTGGACGCGACGGCCGACGCCGTCATGGGTGCGATCGCGCACGCGTCGCGCGCATAAGGCCGGGTCGTGGGCGAGATCCGCGTCCGCGTGCCCGCCTCGAGTGCGAACCTCGGCCCGGGATTCGACTCCTTCGCCGTCGCGCTCCCGTTGCTCGCGGAGTACGACCTTCGGCCCGCGAAGGTGTGGTCGGTCGCGATCGAGGGTGACGGACAGGGGATCCCGGGGGACGACGAGAACCTCTTCGTCATTTCGGCGCGCGCGACCGCGAAGGCCGCCGGCCGCGAGCTCGTCGCGCAGCATGTGACGCAGCGGTCGGCGATCCCGATCGCGCGCGGTCTTGGCTCGAGCGCCGCGGCGATCGTCGGCGGCGCCGTCGCGGCCAACGCGCTGCTGGGCGAGCCATTCGACCGCCGCTCCCTGCTGCGCATCGCGAGCGAGGTCGAGGGCCACGCCGACAACGTCGCCGCCGCGCTGTACGGCGCGTTCACCGTCGCGCTGCCGGACGAGGGCGGTCCGGTCGCGACGCGCCTGGTGTTCCCGCGCACCTGGCGGGTGTGCCTCCTTATTCCGGGGCGGCTGCTCTCGACGGAGGACGCGCGCGCGGTCCTTCCGTCACAGGTCTCGCGCGAGGACGCGGTCTTCAATGTTGCGCACGGCGCCGCCCTCATCGCCGCGGTCATGCGGGCGGACGGCGCGTTGCTCGCGCTCGCGATGGCGGACCGTCTGCATCAGGCGGCGCGCACCAAGCTCGTGCCGGCGCTCGGCGAGATCATCGCCGCGGCACGCGAGGCGGGCGCGTTCGGCGCGGCGCTCTCGGGTGCCGGACCCAGCGTGCTCGCGGTCGCGCCGACGCGGCTCGCCTCCCGTGTCGTCTCTGCGATGGAAGAGGCGGCCGCGGCCGCGGGCGTTCCGGGCCGCGGTCGCGTCGTGCGGGTACGCGCCGCGGGCGCGCAGGTCTTGAGATAGCGCGGCTGGCGCTCCTAGCGGATCCCGCCGTGCGTTCGTCGTTCGCCGGAGAGCTCGGACGCGAGATCGAATATCACGACGTGCTGCCGTCGACGCAGACGCGCGCGCGCGAGCTCGCGGCGCAGGGCATCCCGCGCGGCATCGTCGTGGCCAACGAGCAGAGCGCGGGTCAGGGAACGCGCGGTCGCGTGTGGGTCGCGCCGAAGGGAACGAGCCTCCTCGCATCGTGGATCGTGCGGCCCGCACCGGTCGCGCCCGCGCTCTTCGCCGCGCTCGCCGGTGTCGCGATCGCGCGTGTTCTCGAGAGTCTGGCGCGCGCGGATGCCCGCCTAGAATGGCCAAACGACGTACACGTCGGGGGAAGGAAGGTCGCGGGTGCGCTGGCGCATGCGACATCGGATGGCGACGGCGGCGTGCTCGTGCTCGGTATCGGCATCAACGTGCATCAGCGACCCGAAGACTTCCCCGCGGAGCTGCGCGAACGAGCGATCTCGCTCGCGAGCGCGGGCTACCCACTCGACCGGCTCGCCCTCCTCGCACGTCTGACGCGCGAGCTCGATCGCCTCGAGGACACCAGCGAGCGAGGCGCCGCGCTCGACGAATGGCGTCGCCGCTCGACGTTCCTCGGCAAGGCGGTCGAGGTGCGCGCCGGCGAGCGGCCGCCGCTGCGCGGCATCGCGACCGCGATCGCCGACGACGGCGCGCTCGTGGTGCGCACCTCGACCGGCACGGAGCGCGTCGTCGCCGGTGAGGTCGCCCTCACGTGAGCGAGCGCTTCGCCATCGTCGTCGACGGGACCGCGTGTCTCACGCCGGAGCTGCAGCGCGAATTCGACATCCGCTGGCTTCCGCTCCATGTCGATATCGGGTCGGAGACGTTCACCGCGAACGTCGACCTCACGGCCGACGAGTTCTACCGTCGCATCGCCGCACCGGGCGTGCTCACCGGGACGTCGCAGCCGAACATGGGCGAGTGTCGCGATGTGTACGACGCGATCGTCGCCGAGGGGACGAAGCACCTCCTGGTGCTGACGATCGCGACCGAGCTCTCGGGCACGTACTCGGTCGCGAGCACGACGGCCCAGGCGATGCCCGGCGTCACGATCGAGGTCATCGATACGCGATCACTCGCCGGCGGCATCTCGCTCATCGCGACCGCGTGCGCGCGGCTGCGTCGCAGCGGCGGCTCGTTCGAGCAGGCCGTGGCGCTGGCCCGGACGCTCTCGGGGAAGATCCCGATCTACGCCGTCGCGGACACCCTCGAGTATCTGAAACGGTCGGGGCGCGTGAGCGGCGCGCAGGCGCTCTTCGGTTCGATGTTGAAGATGAAACCGATCCTCGAGGTCGCGAACGGCGTCGTGCATCCCGCCGATCGCGTGCGGACGCGCGAGAAGGCCCTCGAGCGGATGAAGGAGCTCGTGGCCGCGCGGGTCCCCGAAGGCGCGCGCATCCACGCCTGCACGCTGCATACGAACGCGCCCGACCGCGCGCGCAACGTCGCCGACTGGGTGCAGGAGCGCTACCACTGCGTCGAGCACTGGATCGCTGAAGCCGGGCCCGTCATCGGCGCCCGCGCCGGTCCCGGCGTCGTTGGACTCTGCTGGTACCGTGAGGACGACGCGAAGTGAGTAGTGAGGCGGGTTCTCGTCCCGGGGTTGCAGGGGCGGAGCCCCTGCGAGAGATAGGTTCTGCTCTCATGTCGGCGAAGCCGACATGAGATTACGGATGCCGTTCGGTCGGAAGCCGAACGAGTTCCCCTCACACCTGTGGACGCAGTGTCCCAGCTGCAACGAGATGCTCTTCAACAAGCAGCTCGCGCGCAATCTCAACGTGTGCACGAAATGCGAGCACCACTTCCGGCTCGGCGCGCGCGAACGCATCGAGCTCCTCGTCGACAAGGGCTCGTTCCACGAGCAGGACGCGGCGCTGACCTCCGGGGATCCGCTCGGCTTCACGGATAGCAAGCCCTATCCGGAGAGGGTCGCGGCGGCGCAGACGAAGAGCGGCGAGAAGGACGCGATCATCACCGGTGAGGCCACGATCGGGGACAACCCGGTCATCCTCGCGGTCATGGACTTCGAGTTCATGGGTGGATCGATGGGCGCGGTCGTCGGCGAGAAGATCACGCGCGCCGCCGAGCGCGCGCTTGCGGAGCGCCGAGCGCTCGTCATCGTCTCCGCCTCGGGCGGTGCCCGCATGCAGGAGGGCACGATCGCGCTCATGCAGATGGCGAAGATCCTCGGCGCGCTCGCGCGGCTCGACCAGGCGCGCCTGCCGTATGTGAGCGTCATCACCGACCCGACGACCGGCGGCGTCCTCGCGTCCTACGCGTCGCTCGGCGACATCATCGTCGCCGAGCCGGGCGCCCTCATCCGCTTTTCCGGCGAGCGCGTCACGAGCGGGACGGTGGGCGAGAAGCTGCCGACCGGCTTCGGCAAGGCCGAGTTCCTCCTCGAGCGCGGCTTCCTCGACCAGATCGTGCCGCGGCCGCAGCTCCGCGAGCGGATCGGATTCTTCCTCACCGCGTTCCGGGCCGCGTCGCAGGATCTGCGCTGGAGCCTCTAGCGGTGTCGATGCTCGATCGCATCACCGGAACGAAGCGCACCGTGGAAGGCAACGGTCACCTCCCGGTGGACGCGAACCTCATCACCGAGCCCGCGCAGCTCGTGTCGCGCGTGAGCGCCTGGGAGGCGGTGCAGGCCGCGCGCAACATCCAGCGTCCGCACACGCTCGACGTCATCGGGCGCGTCTTCGATCGCTTCAACGAGCTGCACGGCGACCGCGGCTTCCGTGACGATCCCGCGATCGTCGGCGGGATCGCGGACCTCGACGGACGGCCGGTCGTCATCGTCGGCGAGCAGAAGGGCGCATCGACCGAGGAGAACATCGCGCGCAACTTCGGGATGCCGCACCCCGAGGGCTACCGGAAGGCCATGCGCCTCTACGGCCTCGCCGAGAAATTCCACCTTCCGCTCATCACCTTCATCGACACGCCCGGCGCCTACCCGGGACCAGAGGGCGAGGAGCGCGGGCAGGCGGAGGCGATCGCGCAGTCGATCCTCCTCATGGCGCGACTGCAGACGCCGATCATCGTCGTCATCCTCGGTGAGGGTGGCTCAGGCGGCGCGCTCGCGCTCGGCGTCGGCGACGTCGTGCTCGCGCTGCAGAACGCGATCTACTCCGTCATCTCGCCCGAGGGGTGCGCCGCGATCCTGTGGCGAAGCCCGGCCGAGGCCGAGCGCGCCGCGAAGGCGATGCGTCTGTCGGGTCCCGACCTCCTCGAGCTCGGCGTCGTGGACGCGCTCATCCCCGAGCCGCCCGGTGGCGCGCATACCGATCACGCCGCGACCGCCGCTGCGATCCGCACCGCGCTCGCGGCGCAGCTCGCGAAGCTCGAGCGCGTGCCGGCGGCCGACCTCATGTCCGCGCGCTACGAGCGCTTCCGCGCCTTCGGCGCGCTCGAGGAGCCGGGCGTCACGGCGCCACCGCCGGCGCCGGATTCGTGGTGGCGACGCATCGTGAAGCGAGCGGGCTCTTGAGCGAGACCGACCACGTCCTGGGCCTCCTCGACGACCTGATGCGGCTTGCCGACGGCTCGCCGGCGGTCACGATCGAGGTCGAGGCCGACAACTTCGCCGTCTCGGTGACGCGCCGTGGCACCGCGCGACCCGACGCGAGCCTCGCAACGACCGAGCGGCCCGCGGCCACCGGCGACGCGCGACCGACACGCCTGCCGACGCAGCGCGTGCACGCCACGACGGTCGGCATCTTCAGCCCGTCGAAGGAGTGGCACGCCGGCGACGCGGTGTCCCGCGGCGACGTCCTGGGCGGGATCAAATCGCTCGGTCAGGTCGCGAAGATCATCGCTCCGGCCGATGGCGAGGTCCGCGAGGTGCTCGTCGCGGGCGGCGCGCCCGTGGAGTACGGCCAGCCTCTCCTGGTGATCACCCTCCGCTGATGGCGACGCGCAAGATCGAGATCTCCTACAGCGAGTCGGGAAACGGTTGGGTCGCGCACGTGACGACGACAGCGCCCAGGAAGACGTCGCACGTCGTGCGCGTCTCCCGTGCGGAGCTGGAGCGTTACGGCGGCGGCGACGTGCACGAGCTGCTGCGGCGCTCGTTCGAATTCCTGCTCGATCGTGAAGCGAACACGTCGATCCTGCCGGAGTTCGACCTCGGCACGATCGAGCGCTACTTCCCGGAATACGCGGCGGTGATGAAGCGCACCTAGGGCGCGGCCCGATTAGCATTCCGCGTCCATGGCGAGCGGTGTCGCGTGGCTCTTTCCCGGTCAGGGCTCGCAGATCGTGGGCATGGGCCGCGAGCTCGCGGAGCGCTACGTGGGCGCGGCGCGCGCATTCGAGGAAGCCGGCGACGCGCTCCGCTTCGATCTGCGAGCGCTGTGTTGGAGCGGGCCGCAGACCGATCTCGACCGCACCGCGAACACACAGCCCGCGCTCCTCACCGCGTCCATCGCGGCGCTCCGCGCGGCGGAGGAAGCGGCGGGCGATCTCGACGAGCCCGTCGTCGTCATGGGTCACTCGCTGGGTGAATTCACGGCGCTCGTCGCGGCGGGCGCGCTTCCGCTCGCGTCCGCGGTCGTCCTGGTGCGCCGCCGCGGCGAGCTCATGCAGGAGGCCGATCCATCCGGTGGCATGCTCGCGGTCATCGGCCTCGACGCCGGCGCGATCACGACGGCGATCGCGGGGACCGGCCTCGTCGTCGCGAACGACAACGCGCCGGGACAGGTCGTCATCTCCGGTCCGAAGGTCGGCTTCGAGCGCGCGACCGCCGCACTGAGGGACGCCGGCGCGAAACGCGTGATCCCGCTGCGCGCCTCAGCGGCCTTCCATTCGCCCGCGATGCGTCCGGTCGGACCGGAGCTCGCGAAAGCGATCAGGGCCACGCCCTTCGCGACGCTCCGTTACCCGGTCGTCGCCAATGTCGATGCACAGGTGCACGAACATGCGGCGGATTTCGCGTCATTGCTGGAGAGACAGGTGTGGTCTCCGGTACAGTGGGTCGCCTGCATGCGGCGCGCGCACGGGGAGGGCGCGACCGCATTCGTCGAGTTCGGTCCAGCGAGCGTCCTCACCGGACTTGCGAAACGGATCCTCCCCGAGGCGCGGACCGCGAACGTGTCTGACGTGAAGACACTCGAGGAGGCACTCACTGTCCTTCGATAAGATCCTGATCGCCAATCGCGGCGAGATCGCACTGCGGATCATCCGCGCCTGTCGCGAGCTCGGCATCCAGACCGTGCTCGTGTACAGCGAGGCCGACGCGCACAGCCTGCCGGTGCACCTCTCGGACGAAGCCATCTGTGTCGGTCCCGCGTCGTCGCGCGAGAGCTACCTGAACATCCCGTCGATCATGTCGGCCGCGCTCATCAGCGGCGCGCAGGCCATTCATCCCGGCTACGGCTTCCTCGCCGAGAACGCGGACTTCGCCGAGGTCTGCAAGGAGCACGGCCTGGTGTTCATCGGTCCGCCGCCCGAAATCCTGCGGCGCTTCCACGACAAGGTCGCGACGCGCGTCGCGATGAAGAAGCTCGGCCTGCCGGTGATCCCGGGTTCCGACGGTCCGGTCAAGACGATGGCCGAGGCGCTGCGCATCGCGGAGGCCGTCGGATATCCGGTGATGCTGAAGGCGCGCTCGGGTGGCGGCGGTCGCGGCATGCGCAAGGTGACCGCTCCACAGGAGCTTCAGCGGCTGTGGGACCAGGCGAGCTCGGAGGCCAAGGCGTCCTTCGGTGACGCGGGCCTCTACGTCGAGCGCTGCCTCGAGGGCGTGCGTCACGTCGAAGCGCAGATCGCCGTCGACGAGTACGGGAGCGGCATCTGCCTCGGAGAGCGTGAATGCTCGATCCAGCGCCGCAATCAGAAGATGATCGAGGAGGCGCCGTCCGCGTCGATCAGCGAGGAGCTGCGCCAGGAGGTCGCGCGCCGCGCGGTCGATGCCGCGGTCCGATGCGGCTACCGCAACGTCGGTACGTTCGAGTTCCTCGTCGATGCCCGCGGCGAGTTCTACTTCATCGAGGTGAACTCGCGGATCCAGGTCGAACACACCGTCACCGAGATGACCACCGGCATCGACCTCGTGAAGGAGCAGATCGCGCTCGCGTCGGGCCGGCCACTGTCATTCAGCGAGGAGCAGATCTGGGTCAGCGGCCACGCGATCGAGTGCCGCATCAACGCCGAGGACAGCGAACAGAACTTCGCGCCGTCCACGGGCGTGCTCACGACCTGGCTGACGCCCGGCGGCCCCGGGATCCGCATCGATACGCACTGCTTCCAGGGCTACGAGGTCCCGCCCTATTACGACTCGCTGCTCGCCAAAGTGATCGCGTGGGGCCGCGATCGCGCCGAGGCCGTCACGCGGATGCAGCGGGCACTCGACGAGTTCACGATCGTCGGGGTGACGACGAACATTCCGGCGCACAAGAAGATCCTGGCCAGCGAGCTGTTCCGCTCGGGTCAGGTCACGACGCACCTCATCGACGCCGTCGGAGTCGACGCGCTGAGCGCTTAGCCGCCACTAGACTCGCCGCGTGACAACGCTGGATCGCGCCGGCATCGAAGCGCTCATCCCACACCGTGATCCGTTCCTCCTCATCGACCGCGTGACCGAGCTCGAGCCCGGCGTGCGTGCGGTGGCCGAGCACACCTTCACGGGCGAGGAGTGGTACCTGAAGGGCCACTTTCCGGGCAATCCGATCGTGCCGGGCGTGATCCTGGTCGAGTCGCTGGCCCAGGCCGCGACGGTGATGGCCATGGCGCTACCCGAATATCGCGACGGGCTCGGCCTCTTCGCCGGCATCGACGAGATGCGCTTCAAGCGCATCGTGCGGCCAGGTGAAACGGCGCGTTTTGAGGCCGTCGTCGACAAGATGCGGCGCGGCTTCGCGCGCGTGAAGGTGCGCGCGTTCGTCGGCGACGAGCTGGCTGCCGAGGGTGTGATCCAGGCGATCTTCCAGCCGCGTGCCGAGACCGCGGCGAGGCAGACCGCCCGGTGAGCGGAGAACGTTTCCTGCGTCAGCCCGATCCCGAGAAGATCCGCCGGATGGAGGGCCGTCCGGTCATCGAGATCGTCGGGATGCCGATGGATCTCGGCGGCAATCGTCGCGGGGTCGACATGGGTCCCTCCGGCATCCGCTACAGCGGACTCGTCGCCAAGCTCTCCGAGATCGGGTTTCGCGTGCGCGACCGCGGCAACATCCGCGTCGCCGATCCCGACGAAGGTCTCGCGACGCACGCGTACAAGAAGGTCGACGCGGAGCGGATGTTCAAAGGTCCCAGTGCACACAACGTCACCGAGATCGTGCGCGCCTGCGAAGAGCTCGCGAGCGTGGTGGCGGACATCGCGCGCGCCGGCAACATCCCGCTCGTCCTCGGCGGCGACCACTCGATGGCCATGGGTACCCTCGCCGGCCTCGCGCGTGCCGGGAAGCGGCCCGGCGTGATCTGGATCGACGCGCACGCCGATATCAACACTCCCGAAACGACGCCGTCGGGGAACGTGCACGGCATGCCGTTCGCGGTCGCGCTCGGGCTCGCGGGCGATCCGTTTCCCGCCGACCTGCGCGGAACGACAAGCGGCCAGCACGGCGTGCTGCTCGGGCTGCGCGATGTCGATCCGGGCGAGCGTGACAACATCACGAAGGCTGGCGTGACCGCGCTGACGATGGCCGACATCGATCGTCTCGGGATGGGGCCGGCGATGGAGAAGGCGATCGCGGTCGCGGGACGGGGAGACGGCATCCATCTGTCGCTCGACATGGATGCGCTCGACCCCGACGAGGCCCCCGGCGTCGGGACGCCGGTGCGCGGCGGCCTCACCTACCGCGAAGCGCAGCTCGCGATGGAGATGCTCGCCGCGTCGGGCAGGCTGCGTTCGGTCGAGATCGCCGAGGTGAACCCGATCCTCGACGAAAGCAATCGCACCGCGGCGCTCGCCGTGGAGCTCGTCGCGAGCGCGCTTGGTGAGACGATCCTCTGATACGTCGCGCCAGTCAGGTTCGCTTCCGGTTGGTGACGGCGCGATGCAGGAGTGCCGCCACGGGGGCGCCGTGTCGATCGCGCGCGATGTCGAGCGGCGTGCGGCCCTTCGGGTCCGTCGCGTTCGGATCGGCGCCGTACGCGAGGAGCAGCTCGGCGCTCTCAAGATCGCCGGTGAACGCGGTGGTGTGAA
>Ga0209161_10002369_pt1 | contig 15429 bp, 25 predicted proteins | sample GraSoiAngelo_155_FD_186169 | JGI IMG/M metagenome (GOLD analysis project Ga0209161, IMG submission 186169) | Grasslands soil microbial communities from the Angelo Coastal Reserve, California, USA - 14_1009_13_30cm (SPAdes) (version 2) | ecosystem: Environmental > Terrestrial > Soil > Grasslands...
CTGTTTCTAAACTATACTTCATCGGATTCGTTGAGACCTCCTTGTAGAGTCTAGCGAATAGTTCCTGTTTAGGTGGAGTTTCTTCGGCAAACTCTGTCTCTGAATACGCTGTGCGATTGAATTCTTCGCGTCGCTTTTCGTATTCATGGGCTAGTTTAGGAATCCGCAGAGACACCTCTCCAAGATAGGGCTTCCAGAAGGGCGGGCTGCCGAAACGATTTCTTTTGACCCTATGAATCTTGGCTATTCCTGCTTCTTTCATCTGAGCTTCTAATACCATGATTTCTCTGAGTGCAATGTCAAGATCATCAAACGATGGTAGTGCAAAGCCTAGGTCTCGTCGACGATATCTACTGGCTGTCTTGGCGAATGAGGTTACTGTCTTATTGACTTCCTTGTACCAGTCACGTTTCTGTAACCCTTTCGTCGGATCATCCCAGAGTATGCCTGCCCATTCTCCACTGGGTAATTCGTTGAGGACTTGCCAGAACTGTTTAGGCACGAAGACAACCTGGTCGACTGTGAAGTCCGGGTACATCTTTTCGAATGCTGAGAGAAGCCAGTACGTTTTACCAATACCTAGCGACTGGCCAGTTGCACATAGTAAGACATTCTTATTCTTCTCATGTCTACGCCTCCATGAGTCAAAGAACCATTGATGAGGTTGATAGTATGGTTCAGGTTGGATCCAGTGGTCCTTCTGAACAGTTTCAGTCATCGGCAAAGTCTCTTGGAGGTTTGAATCTTAGGTGTCCTTTCCGGTGAAGGAACGCTAAGACTGACCGGTAGACGATTCTAGCCCTCTCCACCCCTCGGAGATCCGTTGAGATTGATTCACAGTAGAGATCATCAGCCTTCTCTATTGAGAGGACAGTATCCTCCAGAAGCCCAACCTTTCTAACATAGATGTCATCGGGAGCATGAGTAATTGCAGCGGATCCCTGTCCAGGCTCCATTATGCTCTGCATCTCTACCATGTTGTAGGCGTTGATGACGTTGTAGATTGCTTGCCAGATTAATCCGTTCATCCAGAGCTCGAACTTTGGAGTATATGCGTAAGCACTCTGGAGAGTAGGGATAGGAAAGTCTGACTTTGACGATTGTTAAACCTCTATGTTTTACCATCTAGAGAGAGATTGTATACTGTTTAAAACTCTGTTCCTCTGAGCATGAAAGAGGCTCGCTCACGCTCAAATTCTGGTTTCCTCAACAAAACCAGAGGGCTGTTTTCTTGCTGGACGACTTTCAGAAGAGGCTCGGATTATCCACCAAGAATCGGAATGTACTGATCGAGTTTGTTTCGCGGCAGCCTATTCTGGTTCATGGCAGCATAAAGTCTGCGATATGCTTCCTTGTCTACCCTTCCTTTTGAATCATAGAATCGATTCTTTCTCATCTGGCTAATGGGCGTGGAGGTTCCGTTATCTGCAAAGGCGTTGAAGATGGGCTTCCAAATCCGGTAGACCCATTTTCTTGTTGTTGACAACCAATAGACGTAGAGAGGGTCTTCCTCGATTAGGTAGTTTGGCTTCTTTCTCTCTGATGGTTTGAGTATGGCTGCCAGTTCAGGATTCATCTTCTGGAAGTCCTCGAGACGAGTATAATCTATGTCAGGGAAAACGGCGGGATGTCTCCAGTAGATGTCGTCGATGTGAAGGCATTTTGGGCATTGTCTCAAACTTAGGTCCTCGAGGACTCGGGTTTGTATGCCAAATTCCGAACCTTATCCTCAGCGACTTCCTTGGCCCACTCTTTCATCATCTTAGAATCAGTTCCATGAGCAGGGCATTTATGGTCCCAGTCGGCAATAAGACATGAGCACATATTTGTCATTCTGGTTTTGCCATCTCAATCTCTGCCTGAGGCTTTTCCCTGTCAGTTATGCGCGAACATGAATCGCGCTTATAGTTCAGTTCGCAGTAGCCACACAGCCCAAATACTGTCTGTTCCAAATATCTGCAACATTCACAAACTGTCATGGTTTCTCACTGTCATCGTCCTCGTCCTCCTCCCAAGTCCCCTCGCCTTGACAAACGGGGCATTCGAAATCATCATCAACCATCAGATCACCCTCGAAGATAGGATAGGAACCTTGGCCATGGCAATTCTCACACCACTTCATGGTTTCTCCTCGGGCTTCGCATCGGAAACCTTTGCCTCATCTTCTAGTTCTTGAGCGTCTAGTGTTTCCTGGGGCTCTGCTTCATCGATTTGTTTCTCGATGTGCCGTCGGCTTAAGAATACCCAGATGATATGTCGTCCAGAGTGTTTCGGATCATGCTTCATCCATTCAACTATTCCCATGATATTGTCACAGTCTTCGCAGTAGAAGCCCTCCATCTACTGTCTCCGAGACTTGGCATATTGGTCAGGGTTGAACATGGCAAATCCTTTCTTGTCCTTGTGGTCGCCCTTATGATTCTTCAATAGGTCGCAGACGAAACGGTTGCCTTCAAATCGGAAATCACACTTCTTCATTTCTTCTCCGCAGATTGTTCGGTAGAAACCAGATGGTTGTGCAGTGATTCGACAACATCGCCTAGTTTGCTGGCTATTACTTCATCAGGAGTATGCTTCAATACTTTCCCTAATGCTTTGAAGCTCTGAACTTGTCGTGCAAACTGGCCAAATGTTTCTTGTTTCTTTGCATCCGCATCGAGACTCTCTCTTACTTCCGCGATCCATTTGGCCTCTGCTTTCAGTTCCGCAAGACGTTTCTTGCGTTGCTTATGTTTCCAATCATCAACTCTCGTTTCTTCATCCTTTGTCAATTTGCGACCTCGGTAATAATAGTGGCTCTCATAGTCTCCAAACCCGGCGTGGGAGCTTTCCGCGTGAAGAAACATCATGTCTGGCCTAATATGGTACCCGTCTTTTTTACAGACTGCGTAGGTTCCTTCGATTCTGATTTTCAAACAGAAACAAGCTCCTCTTGCTCTGTCATGATCTTCCGCTTCTCCTCCTCCGGCAGCTCGGCGATGTAACGATTCGTCGTCGATATGTTAGCATGACGAGCAATGTCTCTGGCTGCCAAGACCCCGAATTTCCTAGCGATTTGAGTAGTGGTGAAGTGTCGGAAACGGTGGGGATGGACTAGTTTCCAGTCAATTACCCCGGCCCTTTTGGCGTAGAACCTCGTCATCTGCTCAACCCTGCTCTCTGAGATCTCGAATATCCTACCATTTTTACGGGTCCCAATGAACTCTCTCAATGAATTCACATGTTGCAGTGGAAGCGGAACGAGCTTAGGGGGGGCAGGATTCTTCTCCTTTTTCCATCCCTTTCCCTCAACCCAGATACCGTCATCATGCAAGTCCTGGATCTGTAATCCTCGGAGGTTTGGCTCTGCAGGGGTCCAGGTCCGATCGCTCTTGACCCATCGTCGAGCTGCCGACCCTACGACTTCACCGACTCGGAAGTCGCCGATCGTCATGGTCTTCAGGAGAAGATAATCTCTGAGACTGTGGTTCTTGGCCTCGAGGAGTATGGCTTTGACTTGTTCAGGGGAGAGATTGATCTCACGCTTCACTTTGATTCTTCTCCGAAAACCTTAGCGATAGACCTTGTGAACATGTTTGCATTTCCCACACCAATAGTAAGTGAATCGTGTTGTACGGTTCAATGCTCTCATTCTGTGACCGCAAGATGGACACATGTGACTTGCCATTCAAACACCTCCTTTCAAAGACCGCATTGGCCCTGAGGACATTGGCTTGTTCCTCCCCAACTGCAATCTTTGGTTGAAATAGCTTTACGTTTTTCTTGGAGACTAGTGATTCTCGAATATTCATCAGGATAGAAGGCTTGGATTAGGCCAAGCTCATTCGGATCCGCGAACGCTCCGCAGAGACAATCTCCACTAATGTGAAGGGCTTGATAAGCTGGGCTCACTGGCAGATTATTGTCTCGAATATATGCCCAGACTTGTTCTGTTGACCAGTCTAGTATAGGTGCGTAAACCTTCACCTGTTCCCATTCTCCCCATTCTTGAGCCTGTCGGAGTCTGCGCTTACTCTCCTTCTTTCTAACCCCTGAGGCCAAGAGTCCGTCAGGATGTGCTTTCTTGAATTGTCTTACTCCCCTCCCTTTGAGATAACTGACGAACCATGCGTGAGATTTTTTCCTCCCTGGAAACCCGTATTTTAGCACAAGCTGATCATAGTCATAGGGGGTCCGATAGATTTCTAATGGCCACCCGAATCTTTGGCATACCTTTTTGACATGTGGGAGAGTATCAAAGGTTGCTACCCCTGTATCGAGAAAGACCGCGCCCTCGAGTTCGCCCTTCGTGTGTAAAAGGAATGTTGTCACCATCGAATCTTTTCCTCCTGAAAGGAGTGAATAGTATTTCATTCCGATTTCTTCTCCTTAATCGGACCCCATCTCTGCTAGCATCTTCAATCGTTTAGGAACAAGTTCAACGTGTTTTTGGCAAAGGAAGAGAATGACTGAATGTGTTCCAGGCTCCGCGCATTCGTCGCATTTGGTCATTTCTTTGATGATTCGTTGCTTGAGCGTAAGACTCATTCGGGTTTCTCCTTCTTAATCGGAGGGAGTATGTGGCGACCGAGCAAAGATGGACCCTTAGCTCGAACCGCAGCCGAAGCTGTCGAACCTGGCCGCAAGTAAGAATCGGTATGTCCAGAATACTTCACCGTGAGTTTTCGAATGGAACGTTCAAAGATGGACCCGCGCGGGTCTAATGGCTTAGCCACTCGCGTTCCGCCTACTCCACCATGGCCCCAGGTTACTGGATTCTTCTCGGAGCTTTGCATGGTCATTTTCCACCTCCCTCCGATTCTGGTTTTCTGTTAAATACCATATGATGCTCGGAGAAGAGTTTGTCAATCTTGAACATCATCGCTCGAACATTCTCTTCCTCATCGATGAAACTGAGTTCTCCCATGCCTTTGATTTGGTTGCTGATCTCCATCCCTAGAGGGAGAGGTCGAACTTTGACGGCTTCAACTCGAATGGTAAAGTATGTCTTCATTCCGGTTTCCTCTCAACAATCAGACAGCAGCGGCCCGGACCCTCGCCGAACTTGCGAGCACAGACCGAACAGGCTACTCCGCATCTCTGGCAGATAGGTATCAACTTGTTCTCTCTCATGCGCGACCTCTCCAACCGATAATACCTCGATGCTCTAGCTGGCTCTCGAACCTCCTCCGGAAGATCCGCCAAAGACTGCAATCTACACACTCACCAGTGACACGGCTAGTCTTAGTCTCCAGACCGCAGAGCCGACAGATCCCTGGTAGAGATGCAAGGGCTATGCGGTCTCTCGCTTGCATCTGAATTTACCCTCCAACATCGCAATCAGAACTTTCTTTGTCTGTGTCCTCGGGACCTTGAGAACGACTAACATTTCTTCTCCTCCTTCCGAACCCAGCCATCTATGATGAGCTCGACCTGAGCCTTCCGGCTACGAAAATTCTCCTTCGCAACCTTCTCAATCTCCCGAAGATCCTCTTCAGGAACATCAATCAGAATACTTGGCATAATAATACAATGTATCACATTCTATATAGGTTTTATGTATCCTCGCTTCTAGCCTACATAGTTAGGCCGTTTCCTACGTGCATCTACATAGCCCATCTTCTCAAGCTCATGAGCCTCCAACATCCGAAGCCACTGGCAATACGTCAACCCCAGACTCTTCGCTAGGACCATTGCTGCTTGATGTTGTGTTCTATCGTCTCTAAAAGAGGTCCTGACCCACTTAGACATCCCCGGGACCAGAGCGCTACTTCCAATGGAAACCAAGGGGTCTAGCTTCCAGGTGACCCATCCGTGATCCTCTTCTATAGCATGAAGCTTGAATTTGTCGCCTATCTGAAGGACCTGTCTTGCCTCGTCTAGTGACATGCTGGCCCGGACCCTTTTCTTCCGGTCGACGGAAACCCGCATGTGTGATGTCGTTCTCCCGGGGAAACTTGATAGTAAGTGTCACGAAAATGCTCTGAATAAGAAGGGGCGATTCTAAGCGAAAGTTCTTTTTCTATTCAACCAGACGTAGATGGCTATTCCGACGAGGACCATGGCCAGTCCGAATCCGGATAGTGCGTAGGCCCAGAACGTTACGATATTCCTCCCAGAATCAAAGGTGTGAGAGGATGATGGCGAAGACTGCTAATGTTCCAGCGCCGACAGCGAACACTACTGCAACCATGAGTTTCATTCTGCGTCTTAGTGGATCGGGTTCCTGGTAGGCTCGGACGCTGGAGTACATTGTTACGACTGACATCATGCTACCCATAGCTGCAACTGCCTTCCACAGTTCGTTCGCGGCAAAGAAACCTTGTGTTGGGATCGTTGTAACATCTGTTACTACAATATCATCCATCCATTTATGCCACTGCTTAAGGCCAGATGTGACTTGGTTTACTTGTGCAAACTCCATTCTGACGGGGATAGTGAACGGTTTTCCTGCGAGAAGAATTTCAGCATCAGATAGACTATCCATAGCCGCACTGGTTACGCCAAGTTGTCCTAAGACATTCCAGTTATCAATGACCACACTTAGGTATCTGTGATTCTTAATGTCACATGTTATTTGGACATGGTGCCAGTTTCCAGTATCATAGACCATTCGAGTATCATCATAAGCCGCAATTCTTAGATTGATGCTTCCAGAATTTGGTAGCGGATCAGGGCTACTTATTTGTACACTAGCGGAGCCCGGTGTTACGAATAAGACACACTCGTACTTTAATCCATAATCCCATGTCTCGATCGAGACGGTCATCTGATTATTTCCCCCACTTCCATTACGTGTGAAATTGTCGAATGCCATGTATACGGATAATGATACTACAGTCGTCGTGTTTGATGTCGGAATGATATGGTGAATATCAAATTTGCCGCCTACCACGGTAGAAGAAGCCATTTCCATCGCCACCGGACCTGAATAGCTATTGTTGTTACTTACATGGGCATAGCCGCCGAGTCCATTGTCATACCAGCCCCAGCCGTTTTTCGAAGCACATTGATTGGCAGTACCACTTGTAGCAGGACAACCATTTACTCCTGTTCCGTATCCGTTATGCAAGTCTACTCCACTTGCGTATTCGTTGAAATCTTCTGCAAACAAAGTGTTGCCTGGCACTGTTACTTCGTATAGTCCATGCGCTGAACTAATTATTGGCAGAAATAGGAACAATCCTATGACGACTAACGCGAGAAGTTTTGGTTTTGAGATGGAAATCATATGCTTACACGGTCAAGGTCTGTGCAGATAAAAGACTGATGGTCCCAACCGTCAATTGTCTGGTTCCTACCGCTGTATTCGGTGAGACAACAACATTCGGCGTATTTGTAAACGCGGTTCCAAAGGTGGTCACAACATTACAAGTGAATCCGTTCAGAGGAATCGTGCAACTATTCGTCCCATGTTGAATACAAGCTGACAGTGATAGGCATGAGGTTCCAGTATCATTTACAGCTATCCAATCGAAGGAGACCAGTTGACCAGCAGGAGCACTCGTAGCATATTCGAGTAATGCCACTGTGGTGAAACTGGTCGTTGAGACAGCCGCTTTCCTTAACTGGATTATAGGCTGAACCTGTTGATGGATCAGAACTGATATGAATGAGAATCTCGGATTATCACCCGGCCCTCCTCCATTCTGCCCTACAACTCGGAACTCATAGGCATTGTTTGCGGTGTTCGATGAGGGCAGAAGCCCAGGAGTACCATCCAACAATACTCCGGGGCATGGAAAGTTCACACTATTATCAATGGGTATCGTGTTGCCTAAATTGACGAAGAGGCTTGTATTCGTGTTTGTTATCGTTGTAAAATTGGCATACTGTAACTGTAGAGTCGCACCTACAGTGTTCGAGGGCGAGATACAGCCGACTTCGAGTTCCGGAGTCACAGAAGATGACGCTGTAGTGAATCGTAATACTCCACGGTAGCTTGTGTTGCCCATCAACTCAGTCTGGCTGAACGGCATACCAGTCCATGTTCCAAGAGGAACACTAGGAGTCGATGAGCCTCCACCATTGTTCGGTATTCCCCATCCAACAAGCCCCGTACCCATCGCAATTATGGCAATCAGTAGAGCCGTCTTTGCAGTGACCATCTTAGCAATTCAGCCTATCGCCTATAAGATGCGGTGTAACTTCCATCTGGACCCTTGTCGTGAACCCTTCCTGTCGAAGTATTGAGATTGCAGGCTGAAGATGCTCAGGCGGGTGGATCTCGACAACAATCTTCTGTGTCCTCTTCAACGTTTCAACTGCCCCTTTCAGAATGTGAAGTTCGTAGCCCTCAGTGTCTATCTTCAGAACTGTCGGAGACAGATTGTAGCTGTCTAACCGTCGAATGTCAGTCTTGTTGACGAATCTACTCGCTTGATTAAACCGGCTCTCATTCTCTCGCTTGATCAATGGGTGATGTTTGAACAGGCTGTTACATCCATCCGACCTGGACCGTGGGAAATAGTACATTGTGCCCCATTCTTCACTGTCTCCAAGCGCAACGTTTTCAATAGTCACATTTGTAATATTGTTCAGTTGTAGATTCTTCTCAAGAACTTTAGCTGTTCGTATTGTCGGCTCGAATGCGACAACTTTCTTGAACAGTCTGCTTGCCCTGACCGTCCATCGTCCAGCATGAGCACCGACATCTACGAAGAGTTCTCCCCCCGTCAATAACTCATTGTTGAGATAATCCTCATGGCCATTATAGGCGAGATTAGGATCATGTATGCCCCTTGTCTCCCACCTGAATCCGTCTTTCTCAACCGAGCCTCTCAACCAGTCATAACGTCGGCGAAGCCGTAGAATACGGTTCTTCATTATCCATTGAATGTCTGGGATCATCGTCCTCTCGCCTTGTCGATGAATCGCTCTATAAGATTCGACTTGCCCTGTTCACGTTCCCTCTCCTCCTTCGTGATGTTAGCAATGTTCTCAACAGCCTGCTTCGCTCTCCAACCATCCACAGCGTCAAAACTCATCAAGAGATGCCTAGCTGTTGAGCTGCTGTCCTCCTTAGCTACTTCAAGCTCGACCTCATTGCGTCTTGTCAGAGGCCTATCACTCAGGTCTTTCCGATGTTTCAAATATTCGCTGATGAAATCGTGAATACCTCCAATGTGCGCTATCGGAATCTCTACGCCTCGCGGAATCTTAGAATGCATCAGGATCATATGATAGTCTTCTTCTGGCCCGCGTGGATAGTGCAACGCTTTCGCTGTATTCTTTACAACGTTAGGGTAGACCCTTTCCTCCTTTGGTTGTTCAGTCAATGTAGACCAATCACCTTAGCATCGACGATGAGCCCTGCTAGGAAGCACATTGCTCCTACTAGGACGAATGTTGGCCAGTGACGAGCGAACAGGTCAACAGCACTGCCTATGCCTGAGTGTGCTTCATGTTCCCAGTGTGCCTTCTCGACCAAGAGGGGTGTTGGAGAGTCCATGTTTCGGTTGCCGAACCATGTCTCAGGATTCTCAGTCTCAGCGCTACCGATAGGCCAGATGTGAATACGCTCAGACGATCCGACTGGAGTTAACGGGTGGTGGTGGCTCGGCTGATACTCTGTTCCGTCCAGCTTGAACTTGAGATGACTCGCATCTTCTCCACCCTCCCCTAGTTCGATTATTCGTGTTAGGCCTGACGCTTCCACGCCCCAGACGAACGTTGATGGTTGTGATAGTTCGCTCTGGCTTGTGAAGTATTTGTACGCTAGTGCGAGAACCGCGAAGATTAGGGTTCCTCCGACTCCGGCGACAACGATGACCCATTCGAGAGGGACATCTATGCCAAGTATGCTAATCAGTGCCAAGCATGATCTCCCTGAATGTCATATGTTTGCCTTGCTGGCCAACAAGTAGAATTTTGAGGAACTCCTGCCAATCATGTTCCCCGTTTACTGAATGTCTCCATTCTACTCTGAACCCTTGCGAGATCAATACTTTCGCAATGCCCTTCGTAAATTCGTGGTCTTTCTCGTACCGTTTACAGTCGATTTGTGCTGTGAGAATGTCCTTGTCCTTCAAGCTTCAACAATCAACCATCCATATGATGCGATTGCGAACAGTACCACTACACTGTTCCAGAATCCGAAGTATCCTATTGAGACACCGTTGATGCGCATTCCGTCGATCACAGCATTGAACAACTGGATCGACGCAAGGAGTTGGGTGTAGACTGAGAACCAGAGTACACTGTTCAATCCCATGACTAGGCCGAACAGTTTGAGGAAACGATTGAAGCGTGCAATCTCTGCTCCTCGTTTCATGGCCGTTTCTCCGCAAGAGTCTCCTCGAGATCCTGTTCAGGCTCCATCTCGGGTCCTAGGACCTTCCTGCTTATCTTCTGAGCGATCTTCAACCCGACAAGGCTTGACATGACCAGTAGGACCCCGGCGAAGAATAACGGGTTGCCCGCTACAGTCCAGAGGTCTAGGCCATAATAGTCAAGATAGACTAGTGGCGTGACTATTGCGAACATTGTGTAGATAGGAGCCTCTATTGCTCCTCGCACCATTCCCCGGACAAGATTCCTAGCACTCATGCTTCTTCTATCTCTTCTTCCATCTCAGCCTCAACCCTTGCAGCCCTTGCATGTGATCTTGCTGAGCTGATCTGGTTACGTATTGTCACTACAAGGTTCTGGCCTGTCTCCTCGCTCCGTATCATTGTGAATCCTCTAACTACCAGGACGAATGCCATTGTTCCGAATATGGCGAACAGTCCTTTCGTATTGTTGTACTGCGCGTTCAGCAGGTTAGCGGCTGTGCTGTTCCCAACGGGGGAGATGCCTGAGAGGCCGCTAATCCAGTACATTGTTATGAACACCATAAGTATGAGGATGAGCACGGCCATAGGCTCGCCATGACGTGCTCCTCTAGACCCAGTTGACAATTAGCTGTTTCACCCTGAGTATTGCCTGGAACAGGTGGTCTGCCATGAAATACGCTATCGTGCCAAGTCTGAGTAGAACCTTCTCGTTGAAGTCGAGCCAGCGATGGAAGCCTTCTGTTCCCTCGTCATAGGTCTTGTACATTCCCCACGTCCAGTCCATGAAGAGGGCTATGTTGCCTGAGAACGCGCTGAGATTAGTGAAGTCGCCTATGACTGTTCCAATGATGGTGAACAGGGCGCCGAGCGCTGAGAAGAAACTTGTGATTTTCGTCCAGTAGCTTCCCGCAATGTTGACGAACGCGGTTATGCCGTTAACCACAAATGAGCCTGCATTGGTTATCTGGCCAAATATAGCTCCGACACCATTCACTAAAAAATTGCCTACAGCCGTGAAGAAGTTGCTGATTGTGGTTCCGATGTTGCCTAGTCCGAAGAAGTTGCCTATAGCGTTCAAGACGGCTACTAGAGCGTTCGATAGGATCCCGAACACAGTGGCGAGAACAGGAAAGAGAACATTGGCGAGGAAGGCTAGAAAGTTGATGATGTTCTGAACAATGAAAACACCAATAGCAATAAGAGCTCTGATGATTGGCCCAAAGAACCCCCCAGTATCAAGATTTGGTGGCGTGGTGACTGTGACTGATACAGGTGGAGAATACAATCCTATTAGTTCTTCGTTCCCACTTGTTCCAGCACAACATATGTTTTGTGACGGTGGAATGCCATTATCTCTGAATATAGCTGCTGGATTGTTAACGTTATCCCAAAATCCAAGATAGAAAGTATTAGATTGGAAGAAAGTCGGTGGAAGTTTATAATCAGAAATTGATGCTGAAGAACCACCACCACTTCCCGCAATACTGATAGTATTGATTGTTTGCGTAGTTGTTATGCCAGTATAATTCAAAACTATCTGTAAGTAACCGTCGGTTCCCGGTAAATTACCGCCGGGCGTGAATGTAGGACCACATACTAACGAGGAAGCAGAGCCAGAGTTACAACCATGTGATTCGGAAATTAAAGTGTTAGTATCACCACCATCTTTTATGAAATAAAAGACCCCTTCTGATGTAGCGGAAGTAGCTTCCCACATTCCAACAAAGAACACTGATTTATCGTTAGTTGGGTTATAGGCTTTGTCTGATGGTAATGTAGAATTTGTGGTAAGATAGAAAGCCGCATCACTGAACGGTCCCGCTGGATTGGTATTCCATTGCATATCTTTTATGAAATACAGATTCTTTCCTCCGGCTTGGTCTAATGTTATCGGCGTTTTTATTATGGCTATAGCTGAAGTAGTTGAATTGGGATTTAGATGCAATTCATCTGTTCCACATCCACCATGGAAAGGAACGGTTGATAAGCGGGAATTATATTGACTCAAATCAAATTTCTGGTCACAGAAAGTGAATAGTGGAACAATAGGATCATGCTCGCTAGCACCGTGATAATCTGGATTCTGAATCATTGAGTGAAATAGTGGTCCTTTGGCTAGTATAATCCCACCCATTATGATTGTGAGAGCGAATATTCCGAGAACGAATCGTTTGTTTCCGAACAGTGACAATGTAGCATCCCTAGGCTTAGTCACAGCATCAACAAACAGTTTCCAAGGTGTAGGATGATACTTCCACCTGTACGAGTGGCTCCGGTATCCTACAGTCTTCTTGCTAGCTAGCATCCGCTTAGAGAAGGGTCTGTTAGTCAACTTCTGACTACCTCGACCATGCTGCAGTTATCAGGAAGAAGTAGATGATCAGCATGACGAATGCTATCATCAGCCAGAACGCTCTCTGTTTATTAGTGAGCTTCGTCCCTCCAAGGGTCCGGGGTCCTCCTCCACCGCCGGTCTTCCGTCCCTTAGCCATCAGTTGATCACCATGCTTAGAATGGACCCGTTGACCTGTCCATCGTCGATAAAATCAGCCAGCATGATTCCGAACGGGAGAAGCTTGGGTCCTCCCTCCTGAGCAATACGTTTCAACAGGCTCTTGATCCTCTGCTTCCTCGGCTTATCCTTCGGCTTCTGATGGATGGGTCCGTTGGCTAAGGCTGCTTCCCACCTACCAGAACATAACGTATGATCGACCCTAGCTTCTTCAACGCCTTCTGTCCATCATGTCGTACACTGGAAGGCCGGAGTCGCGGGGAAAGAGAGGATTGGCCGGCCTCCAAATAAAACCGGCGTAGACGTTTCTTGACCTGGCCTTCGAGATCCATTGGTTATCAGAACAGTGTTTGGATCAGCTTCAGAGTCACTAGTAATCCGACGATAGAGCCGAACTTTGCTATCACAACACCCGAATCTCGGAACGCGTTGGAGGCGGTTACGTTGCCGAAGACTCCCGCGCTTCCTGTCGTGTTTCCTGCGAGCACGAAGACTACGACGATGATTATGCCGAATCCGATGAACAGTTCAATGGCCGCTATCGGTGCACTCTTGAGGATGCCTCCGAAGGTTGCACGTTTGATATTGGTTGTCTCTGTCTGACTTTCAATTTCTCTGATGTCGAGCCATGCCCGGCTGTACGAGTTGACTCCGAGGAGTGGTGCGACAAATAGGAAGAGAAACGATTCGAACGCGTGCTGAATCTTGCTCAATCTTTCCATTTGGGTTATTGGACTCCTAGACGTTAGTGAGGTTTAGGTCTATGCGGTTAAAAGGCTTTAGGAACCACGGACAATGATTGCCACTGTAGCAAGGACAACAGCGGCTATAAGATAGCCTATTACTGTGAACATGATCACTCGCCTCTTGATAAGAGCCGGTTCTCTTGCCATCTTGAAGCCTCCAAGTATCCCTATGATCCCCATGAAACCACCCATCATCGTAACCGTGACGAACAATGTCGTAGAAGCGAGCCCAGGACCGTTAAACAGTATGTCTAGAGTGCTCACCTGGTTTGTCGTGTACTGGACCTGTTCGAGACTTTTTGCGGCAACATAGGTGTTTGTTGAGCTTGTCGAGATTATGACTGATGGAATTATCCCGTTGAAGACGAGGGTCAGGGTCCCGTTGCCATAGCTTGTGACTGTGAACTTGTACTCTCCAACAGCCAGCTCGTACCCTGAGATGTTGAACGCGATAGTATTGTTTCCCGGAGTCTCAGTAATCTTCGCCAATGAAACACTTCTGAGAGTTGTTACAGCGTTCCCTGTTGAAACATTGAACTTGACGTTTCCCGTGACTATTACTGATGCTCCGTTAGCGTCTGCGAAGACCAGGAACCAGAACAGCCAGATCGTGAACAGAGCGATTACTGTTGACTTGCGCGAACTCGTATCAGCTCCACATTATCGAGAACGTTCCGTAAGTAGTACCTTCTGGAGAAGCATTCTGATAGATCATGCAGTAGACAAAGCTACCTTTTGGCACAGCTGCACTACTACCAGAAGTTATCACACTCACATTTACGCCTGGGCCACAGGTTGTCGCGGAGATTCCTAATGTCAAACATTCCGTTGTCTGCCCTGCCGTGCACTGTGTCAAACTGTTCGGGAATGTGAATGTTGGCGTGGCCGAGACACCGTCTGAGACTATTGCTGGTTGTCCTGTACAATCGAACTCGAATGCTCCCTGTTGTGGATTGATCGATGATCCGGCAGTATCCAAAGCCAATGTTGAACAGATCGGTTTAAGTGTCTGGGAAGGCGTTACGACAGATGGAGTTGTCTGCGTGAATGACGGTATTGCAACAGCTATACCGATCAGGCCTATGACTAGTGCAACCACTAAGAGAAATTTGGCCTTTGAATAATGGCTCGGAGCTCTCGGTGAGACCTGTGTCATAGTAGTCTCCGCTTCTTCTTAGGCGGAATCTTATAGCCCTTGTCCCGAGCCTCATGCAATGCCACAGCGACAGCCTGGGAATGTTTCATGTGCATGACTTTCTGGTGGCGTTTGATGTGTCGGCGTATGAACTGCTCGGCCTTCTTGCTGATACCGAGCACCTTATGCATGACTCGCAACTATTCCGTTAACCTTTAAAGCACTTACGGAAGACCTAGGATGCGATGCGGACTTGTCCCAAATGCGGATTCAAGGACCCTAACTATGACGCGTCGAGAAGCGGCAGATTCGGCATCGCGGCTCAATGCAGACTCTGCCATGACTGGTTCACCGACAAAACTGGCAACAGAACCATCAGTTTCAAAATCCGACAACACTGGCGAAAGTTCCACTCATCACTGCCCAGTCTGCGACCATGACGGAGAATGCAGACTCGCTGGCAGTCTAATACACTGCTGCTCCTACTGTGGGACCCGATGGATGAATAATGATAAGGGAGGAAGCCTAATTGTCTAGTGGCTTGACTCGTTTATCAAACTCTATTCGCGTGATTACTTTGCGGGCTGTAACTTCACTTGTGTCTAAAACTGCCGCGATAACTCTTGCAGACAATTTCCATTTGCCAGATCCCTGACCTGTTTCTAAACTATACTTCATCGGATTCGTTGAGACCTCCTTGTAGAGTCTAGCGAATAGTTCCTGTTTAGGTGGAGTTTCTTCGGCAAACTCTGTCTCTGAATACGCTGTGCGATTGAATTCTTC
>Ga0209161_10002370_pt1 | contig 15424 bp, 15 predicted proteins | sample GraSoiAngelo_155_FD_186169 | JGI IMG/M metagenome (GOLD analysis project Ga0209161, IMG submission 186169) | Grasslands soil microbial communities from the Angelo Coastal Reserve, California, USA - 14_1009_13_30cm (SPAdes) (version 2) | ecosystem: Environmental > Terrestrial > Soil > Grasslands...
GTGCTGCTGGACCGCTTCAGCGGCCGCGCGGCGCTGGAGCTCATCGAGCGCGAGCGGGTGACGTTCATCCCGAGCGCGCCGGCGTCCATCATCGCGATGCTGAACGATCCCGAGCTCGCGCGCTTCGATCTTTCTCCGCTGCGCGTCGTCATCACGGGCGGCGCCTCCTGCCCCGTGGAGACCATCAGGAATTTTCGCGCGCGCATCCCGGGCCACCTGATCGAGCTCTATGGCATGCTCGAGACCGGCTTTCACACGTTCACGCGCTTCGAGGACGACCCGGAGGCCGTCGCCGGCACCATCGGCCGCCCGGCGCCGGAAATGGCGCTGCGCCTCATCGACGAGCACGGCCGCGACGTGCCGCCCGGCGCGGAGGGCGAGATCGCGGCCAAAGGCCCCTCGGTGCACCTCGGCTATCACAAGAACCCGGCGGCGAACGCCGAGCTCTTCACCGCCGACGGCTGGTTCCGCACCGGCGACCTCGGCGTGATGGAGCCCTCGGGTAACGTCCGCATCGTCGGGCGGCTCAAGGAGATGATCAACCGCGGCGGCAAGAAGTTCTTCCCGCGCGAGGTCGAGGAGATCCTCTACACCCATCCGAGCGTGCTGCACGCGGCCATCGTCGGCGTCCCCGATCCTCGGCTGGGCGAGCGCAACTGTCTCTGCGTCATCCCCCGACCCGGCACATCCGTGAGCCTGACGGAGATGGTCGCGTTCCTGCGCGACGGCGTGGCGACCTACAAGCTGCCCGAGGAGCTGGAGATCTTCGACGAGTTCCCGTTCACGCCGACAGGGAAGATCCAGCGCCACGCGCTGACGCGCCAGGTGCTCGCGCGCCGCTCTTCGTGATGACGATTTTCGACATGCACTCGCACTGGGGCACGCGGCGCGGCTACCCGTTCCAGACGCCCGAGGAGCTGGCCCAGCAGGAACGCGTGTTCAAGTCCAAGCCGCGCTACGTGAGCGAAGCGGAGATGGCCGAGCACTTCCGCAAGACGGGCGTGCGCGTCATGCTCGACCTCGGCGTGCGCATGTCGCAGCCCATCGAGGAGGCGCGCGCGCTGCACGACTACGCGTTCGAGACCCAGTGCGCGCACCCCGACGTCATCCTCGGCCACTGGCTGCACATCGACCCGCGCCACGGCCGCGACGCCGTCGACGAGCTGGACCGCTGCTTACGCGCCGCCCCCGGGGTGGTCGGCCTCGGCGTGCCGGGCTCAGGATTCAACATCCCCGCCGACGATCCCAGCTACGAGCCGCTCTACCGGCGCTGCATCGAGGCGCGCGCGCCGGTGCTGATCATGGTCGGGACGACCGGTCTGGGCGCCGGCCAGCCCGGCGGCGGCGGCGTGCGCCTCGACGCCAGCCATCCGCGCCACCTCGACGAGGTCGCCGCGCGCCACCCGGACCTGATCGTCGTCGCCTCGCGCCCGGCGTGGCCCTGGCAGACCGAGATGATCGCCATCCTGCTGCACAAGACCAGCGTCTGGTACGAGCTGCACGGCTGGTCGCCACGCTACTTCGCCGCCGACCTCAAGCTGGAGATCGGCCGGCGGCTGCAGGACCGCGTGATGTTCGGCGCCGACTATCCCCTACTCGGCTACGAACGCCTACTCGGCGACTGGAAGAGCGAGGGGTACGGGGAGGAGGTGCTGGATAAGGTCCTGAAGCGGAACGCGGAGGCATTCCTGGCCACGCTGGCGCGTTGAGCATCTTCCTGATTTTTGGCACGTAAGCTCCGCGGCGCCTGCTATTCCTCTTGTATGAGAGTTCTCCGCCCCGGTGGATCGCACCTTGAGGCACGCGAATGGTGGTCGTGGACGGGGCTGGGAATCGTTGGAGCAGCCGGAATCCTGACGATGCTGTCCATTGTTGCAGGCCGCGGAACATCACGGTTTCTCTACGCCCTCCCTATCCTGGCGGCAGCTCTTGTAATTGCAGCAGCGAAACGGTCGGTACCTAAACTAGCCCGCAATCTATATCGGGTACGAAAAGGTCGGCTCGGTGAGCGCCTGGTGACTCAACTCATGACTCGACTCTCAGACGACTACTACCTCATCAATGATGTCGTGCTCGCTCATGGAAATGTCGATCACGTCCTTGTAGGCCCCTGCGGCATCCTCGTACTTGAAACCAAGAATGTCCGCGGCGAGATTGTCTGTGAGGGAGACAATTGGACCGTCAACGGGCGCCCGGTGAAGAGCTACAGTAAGCAAGCTAAGGCGGCCGCCATGGCCTTGCGACATCGCCTCGCAGCCAGCCATCTGAGGCTTCAAGACGAATACATCGAAGCCGCCGTTGTCTTAGCCGATCCATTCTGTCGCGTGACCGTCCACGATGCGCACGTCGTAGTCGTTCGTTTCTCTGAAGTCCTTCCCCTCGTGGCTGCGCTGTCGAAGAAGCGGAAGATGCAGCGGGCTCGCGCCGAGATCATCGCTTCCGTTCTGGCGTCATCCACTAACCCGGCCTCAGGCCGGCCGCGCTCGGACCGTCAGTCGGACGTCGCAGTCAAGGGCCTGAAGAAGGGCGACCAGCCGATCGACTGACTTGCTGTAGTTCGTCTGATCGAGGAGGCGATAAAACTGCGCGGGAGAGGTGCCCAGCCTCCGGATGATCTCTCTCCGCGACAGCGGACTCTTCTCGACGCGCTTTTGCGCCTCGAGCGTCAGCGAGTACAGCAAGCGATCTCGCAGGTGGTCCGGGTCCTTGTTGTAGTCGAGGACCTGCTCGATATGGACGCTGCCCTCGCGACCGGATGCCAGCGTGTACGTGAATCCCTCCGACGCGAGCTCGCGATCGATCCGGATCGTGCGGATCGGGTCGTCGCTCGTGGGCCTGGGCTCGAACCGGGCGAATGGGTAGACGAAGCTCCGCCGGGCCGTGGTGATCTCCACGGTCTTCCGCCGCGGATTTGCGATGACCTTACGAATCTTCATAACCGCCCCTCGGCCTGCAGCTGGCGATCAGCCAGAGAACTTCCTTCGATGCGGCACCCTTCACCGGCTTCGCATTATCGAGGTCCCACTTCGCCACAGGAACACGTAGCCGCTGAATGGTTGTATCGAAATCTGGACGTTGTCAGGCTCAGTGAGCGAGCGTACTGTGTTTCCATGCCGATTGATAACTTGATCCTTCAAGGCTCCGCGAGCGCGGGGAAGCCTGGCCGTCGGCTTGTCACTCCGGCCGTTGCTCAGTGGGCGCTCATCGGTATTCTCGTGATTCTCTTCGGTCTGTCGCGCACAGAAGGAGCGATCGGCACGTTCCTCAGGTCGTTCTCGACGTTCCTGTTCCCCTGAGTCTTGACGGGCGACGCGTTCGGAACCGCGCGGCAGCTGCTCTTCGGCGCGGTCGGCGGATCGTTGCCCTTTCTGATCCAGATCGTTCGGCGGGGCGCCGGTGACATGGGTCTCGAGCTGCCCCACATCGGGACTTTCTACATTCTGGCGATCATCGTGTCCCTCTTTCTCGGCGCGCTTACGAGTTATGCCTTCAAGGCGCACAACGTCCTCGCGGCCTTGTATCACGGCGCCACGGCGCCACTCACGGTGGCGTTCCTGACCGGCATCGACACGCACGCCCGCTGAGGAACGCGGAGGCGTTCCTCGCCACGCTGGGGCGCCGAGCCTTGATCCGGCCCTGACCTTCAGAGCGACGCGAGGATCGCCCGATACTCCGGCTCCGGGAACGCCCGCATCGTGAGCGTGCGAACGTTCCCGACGGCGCCGAGCGACAGCGCCAGCTTCGCCATCGTCGCATCGTCCGGCAGCGTGACGACGGCCACCGTGTCGTACGGCCCCATCGTCAGCGAGCTCCTCGAGCGTCCGCTTGAGGCCGTCGAGGCGCCCGCCGGCTTCCCGCACCGTGCGGATGCCCTGCTCCGTGTAGTTGAAGAGAATCATGTACGTGTTCATGGGTTCACACCATCACGTAGCCGCCGTTGACGTCGATCGTTGCCCCGGTGATGTGCCGCGCACCCTCGCTGGCGAGGAACAGCACCACGGCCGAGATGTCTTCGGGCTCCGCGAAGCGTCCCAGCGGGATCTCACGCCGCAGCTGCTCTCGCGCCTCGGGGCTCAGGATCTCGGCATTGCGTTCCACGTCGGCGGGCCCCGGCGCCACCGTGTTGACGAGGATCTGGTGTGGCGCGTACTCCTTGGCCAGATGTCGCGTGAGGCCGAGCACGCCGGCCTTCGTCGCCGTGTAATGCACGCCCAGCGCGGGGCTCGAGGTGCGCGCCGCGTTGGAGGCGAAGTTGATGATCCGGCCCCCGCCGGCCTTGATCATGTGCGGCAGGACGAACTTCGCGCAGAGGAACGTGCCCTTGAGGTTGGAGTCCATCACCATGTCCCAGTCGGCCACGGACAGCTCGTGCGTCACCTTGCCGAGCGTGTAACCCCCGGCGGCGTTGACCAGCACGTCCACCCGCCCCCACGTGCGCACCGTCTGCTCGACCATGTCGCGCACGGAGGCTTCGCTTCGCACGTCGCAGACCACGGACAGGGCCCTGCCGCCCGCGCTTTCGTCGTGTTCTTCGCACGCTCCGCGATGAGATCCACCACGGCGACGCGGCAGCCTTGCGCGGCGAAATCGAGGGCGACGCGCCGGGCGATGCCGCGCCCGGCTCCGGTGACGATGACGACCTTGTCCATCATGTCTCTCCCTTAGAATCCGAACCGTTTCGGGATCCACAACGGCACTGCGGGCAAGAGCGCCATCGCGATCGTGATGCCGATCACCACGGCCATGAACGGCCAGATGGCCCGGTTGGCGTCCTTCATCGGCGCCTTCACGATCGACGCGACGATGTAGAGGCTCAGCGCCACCGGCGGGCTGATCAGCGCCGTCTGCACGGCCATCACGACGACGAGGCCGAGCAGGTGCGGATCGATCTTGTAGGCCGCCGCGGCCGGCGCCAGGATCGGAATCAGCATGATCATGATGGGCACCGCCTCGAGCGCCAGGCCCAGCAGGAACAGCACGCCGATGGCGACCAGCATGAACACCTCGGCGGAGGTGGTGAAGTCCAGCGACCATTGGGCGACGACCCTGGGGACCTGGTTGCGGACGAGGATCCACGACACGACGTTGGAGGTGCCGAGCAGCAGATAGATCACCGCGCTCGTCTTGGCGCCGACCAGCAGGGACTTCTTCAGATCCGAGAGGGACAGCGTGCGGAGGACGAACATGCCGATCAGCACCCCGTACGCGGCGGCGACGGCGCCCGCCTCCGTCGGCGTGAAGACGCCGCCCAGAATGCCGCCGATGATGATCGCGGGCACCACGAGGCCGAGCGTGGCACCCCGCAACGCCCGCAGCACCCGGCGAACGCTGAACCGCTCGCCGCTCACCGGGAAGTTTCGCCGCCGCGCCTGGATGGCGACCAACGCCATCATCGTCAGGCCGATCAGCACGCCCGGAATGATCCCCATGAGGAAGAGCTTGCCCACCGAGATGCCGCCGCCGTAGACATAGGCGAAGACGAGCATGGCGACGCTGGGCGGGATGATGGGCCCCATGACGGCGGATCCCGCAATGACGGCGGAGGTGAAGCCGCCCGGGTAGCCTTGCCGCACCATGCTGGGCGCCAGCATCGATCCGATCGCGGCGCACTCAGCCAGGGCGACGCCAGTCACGCCGGCGAACATCATGCTGGTGACGATGACGACGTAGGCCAACCCGCCGCGGAAGTGACCGACGAGACTGTTGGCGAAGGCGATGAGGTTGGGCAGGATGCCGCAGCGCTGCATGACGTCGCCCGCGATGACGAAGAACGGGATGGCGAGCAGCGGAAACGAATCCATCCCCGAGAACATCAGCGTCGGCAGCACCGCGATCGGGACGACGCCCGACAGCCAGATGAAGGCGAGCCCGCCGAGCCCCAGGCAAAACGCGACCGGCACGCCGAGCACCATGGTCACGGCGAAGACGGCCACGAGCACCAGGATCAGCATGGGCTCACAGATCTTCGATAGGCAGGTCGCTGCCCTGGGCTTCGACCAGGCCGAAGCGCCGTCCGACGATGACCAGCGCCATCAGCACGGCGCCGACGGGAATGGCGAGGTAGAACCAGAAGATCGACACGTGCAGCGTGGTCGTGAACTGGTCCCGCTGGTTCGGCAGCGTCTGGAGGCTCGCCCACGTGAGGGTCAGGAGGAAGAGCAGCGCGAGGGCGTCCGCGACGAGCGAGGCGACCTTGCCGACCGTCGGACCGAACCGATCGCCGATCCCGCCCGTCGCCACGTGGGCGCCGTCCCGCAGCGCGACGACTCCACCCAGGAACGCGACCCAGACCATCGTGTACCGCGTCAGCTCCTCGGTGAAGATGAGCGAGGAGCCGAACCCGTAGCGGAGGACGACCTCCACCACGACGGTCAGGAACACCGCGCTGATCCCGACGAGGGTCAGCGCCTCTAGGATTCGCGTCGCGCCGCGGACCAGCGCCCGCATGGCTACCTGTTGAGCGCGATTCCGATGTCGACGAGCTCCTTGCCCTTCGGCCCGAGATCGGCCAGCGCCTGGCCGTAGAGGCCGTGCGCCACCTTGCGGAGCTCCGTGATGGTGGTCTCCGGGACGGCGTTGACCTGCATCCCCGCCGCCTCGAGCTTCTTGAGGAGCTCGTCGTTGTCCCGCTGGCTCTCGGCGCGCTCGAACGCCGCCGCTTTCTTCCCCGCCGCCACAAGGGCCTTCTGGATGTCGGCCGGCAGCTTCTCGTAGGCCGCGCGGCTCATCAGCACGTTGCCCGGCTCGTTCACGTGCTTGGTCAGCGAGTAATACTTCTGCACGTCCGGCAGCTTCTCGAAGAAGACGACGCCCGGCGGGTTCTCCTGGCCGTCCACCACGCCCTGCTGCAGCGCGGGATAGACCTCCGCCCAGTCCATGGGCGTCGGCGAGGCGCCGAGCGCGCGCCAGAACGTGACGTGGATCTTCGTCGGCAGCGAGCGCAGCTTGAGGCCCTTGATGTCCTCCGCGACCCGGATCGGCCGCTTGTTGTTCGAGATGTGGCGGAAGCCGTTGTCCCACCAGCCGACGACCTTGAACCCCTTCTCCCAGAGGAGCGCATCGACGGTGTCACCCATGCGGCCGTCGAGCGCCTTGAACATCGTCTCCGTGTCCTTCCACAGATAGGGCAGCACGAAGGTGCTCATCTCCGGGACGAAGCGGCTCACGTGGGCGACGCCGCAGAGCACGAAGTCCGTGCTGCCCAGGCGCGTCATCTCGAGGCTCTCGCGCGTGGCGCCCAGCGCGTTGGAGTGGTAGACCTGCACCTCGACCTGGCCCTTCGTCTCCTCGGCCACCAGCTGCTTGAACTTCTCGGCGCTGCGTCCCCACGCGTGCTCCTTGGAGTTGGGCGACGAGAACCTGAGCACGTACTTCGGCTGCGCCGCCACGCTCACGGCCAACGCCGTCAGAATCATCACCGTTATCACGCTCGCGAGCATCTTCCGCATGGCTCTCTCCTTGTCACCGCGGTGGTGAACAACCTATTGCTTCGTCACTAATTTAGCCCTTGAGGCCGCCAGCGCCCCAGCCGGCGATCAGATAGCGCTGAACGGCGATGAAGAAGACGAGCGCGGGAATCGTGACCATGACGCCGGCGGCCATGATGAGCCCCCAGTCGACGACGGCCATGTGGAAGAATTCGTTGATGCCGATGGCCAGCGTCTTCAGCTCGTCCTGGCCGATCAGCACCAGCGCGAAGAGGAAGTCGTTCCAGGCGACGATGAACGTGAAGATCGCGGTGGCGATGATGCCGGGCAGCGCCAGCGGCATGACGACGTAGACGAGCGCCTGGGCGCGGTTGGCGCCGTCGATCAGCGCGGCGTGCTCCAGCTCCAGCGGGATCGACTGGAAGAACGCGCGCAGGATCCACAGCGCATACGGCAGCGAGAACGAGATGTAGGTCAGCGCGAGCCCCGGGATCGAGTTGACCAGCCCGAGCTGTCGGGCCAGCAGGAAGAGCGGCACCAGCATGATGATCGGCGGGAACATGTAGGCCAGCAGCGTGAGGCGCGCCACGAACGTCCGCCCCCGGAACGCATACCGGGTGAGGCTGTAGGCGCCGATGACGCCGGCCACGAGGACGATGACGGTCGTGAGCGCGGAGACGATCACCGTGTTCTGGAAGTAGGTCCAGAAGTTCGTCTCGTAGAAGAGCTTGCGGTACGCGCGCAGCTCCCACTCGTGCGGCCAGAACGTCGGCGGCGACGCGAGCAGCTCGTGACTGACCTTGAGCGAGGAGACCACCATCCAGTAGAGGGGAAACGCGCAGAACGCGAACAGCCCCAGGCGGAGCGCCCATGCCGCCGCCCGAGAGATGGGTCGCCCGCGGCGGCGGTCAGGCATCCTGTTCCTCTTCGGCGGGCGGGAACGCGATGAAATAGATCGTCACGGCCATGAGCAGCAGCGCGAGCATGATGTTCGAGAGCGCCGCCCCCATGCCCGCCTGATAGTAGGTGAACGAGCGCTGGTAGGTGAAGACGGGCAGCGTCCGGATCGCCTCGCCGGCGCCGCCGCCGAATCCCAGCAGCCACGGCACGTCGAACTTGGTGAACATCCAGATCCCGCGCAGGAGCAGGACGATCAGGAGCACGTTGCGGAGCTGGGGCAGCGTGACGTGGAAGAATTGCCGCACGGCCGAGGCGCCGTCCACGCGCGCGGCGTCGTAGAGCTCGGGCGGGATCGTCTGCAGCCGCGCCAGCACGTTCACCAGCACGAACGGAAAGAACGTCCACACGGAGAGCACGATCAGGACCCACATGATCGTGGCATGGGTCAGCCAGGCCTCCGGCATGCCGGGGATGTGCAGCGTGCCGAGCACGTACGGGATCACCCCGTAGAGGTCGTTCATCAGCCAGCGCCAGACGAACACGGCGATGACCGTCGGGATCATGTAGGGGAACAGGGCCACGCCGCGCAGGAAGTCGCACCCCACGAAGCGCCGGTGGAGGATCAGCGCCCCGGCGACGCCGGCGAGGATCTGCAGCGTCGTGCTGCCGACGGCGTAGACGGTGGCCAGCCAGGCGCTGCGCCAGAAGTCGGGATCACCGAGCATCTGGGCATAGTTCCCGAGACCGACCCAGGTGCTGGTGGCCCGCAGCGAGTGCTTGGCGTAGAAGCCGAGCCACACGTTGTAGCCGACGGGGAACAGCGTGAACGCGAGCACCAGCAGGACGGACGGCAAGAGCAGGCCGATGCCGATCCACGCCTCGCGCCGGCGACGCGAGGGAATGGCCTACTTCGCCTTGCCGATGATGTCGCGAACGATCTTGTCGCTGGCTTCCTTCGCCGCCACCTTTGGATCTCGGCCGCGCTCCACCACGGCCATCACCATGTCCGCGAGGATGGGCGACGCGGCCACGTCGCCGATCCAGGGGATCAGCACGTCTTCAGGGTTGCTGACGAGCAGCGGGTGCGCCCGCCCGATCTCCACCCACTTGAGCTGCGCGTCGAGCCACGGCTTCCAGCGCTTGCGCTCGGGATGGTTCAGGTAGCTCGGGTCCTTGAAGTCCGCCTTGAAGATGGACAGCAGGTGGACCGGCACGGAGTCGCAGTACCGCCGGTAGTTCTCGGGCTTGAAGAAGAACTTCAGGAATTCCTTCGCCGCGGCCTTCTCGTCGGCGGGTGCGTCGGCGTAGATCACCCAGGGCTCGTTGTCGAACTGGGTCAGTGGCGCCTTGCCCATTGGCCCGATGGTCTTCGGCCACACCTGGAACACGTCAGGATTTCGCTTGTCGGGCGGCGCGTACTGGTCGATGTAGCCCGCCGTCCGCCCCCACATGAGCACGGAGGCGGCCTTGCCCGTCGCCCACGCCGAAAGCGTTTCCAGATAGTCGTGCGACGACCAGCCTGGCGGCAAGAACGGCTTGAGCTTCTTCCAGAACTCCAGCATCCCGATGATCTGTGGACTCTCGAGCGCGGGCTGGCCCTTGGCGTCGAAGACACTGCCGCCGTTGGCGCCCGCCCACATGTAGACGTCCTCGTTCACGAAGAACGGGATGCCGGCGAGCGTCAGCGCGTAGTACTGCGGCGGCTTGTTGAGCTTGGGCAGGTCACGGAGCAAGTCGTCCCACGTCCGCCAGCTCTGCGGATTCACCCCGGTGCCCGGCAAGTAGTCGCCGCGGCCGCCGAAGATCTCGGCGCCCCACGCATGCGTGATCCCCCAGTACTTGCCGTCCGGATACTTGAGCCACCGGAGCACCGATGGAAAGATCTTGTCCTCGCCGATCGCCTTGACCACGTCGTCCACCGGCTCGATCAGGCCCTTGGCGCGGAACGACGTTACCACGTAGCTCTGGGTGTGCGACGCGGTGGGCGGGCTCTTGGCCGCCATCGCCGCCTGGAGCTTTCGGTCCATGTCGCCCCAGCCCATGCCCTCGGCCCGGATCTCGATGTCCTTGTGCAGCTTGTGGAAGTCCTCGACGATCGCCTTCACGGCCGCGCGCGTCGCCGGGTTCGGCTCGGTGTCCCACATCGTCACGGCGATTTTCTTTTGGGCGGTCGCCCGGCGGGGGGCCGCGACTACGGCGGCGCCAGCGACCAGCGTCGTGAGGAACTCGCGCCGGCCGAGTGTCCCTTCCTTCCGCTCCGTGACCAGCCGCTGGAGACCCGCAGTGTCCCGACGACCCATGGTGGTCCTCCTCGTCGCAACCCCGTCCGGGGCCGCGGTGGGGCGCCATCTTACACGAGGGTTGGAGCTCGTGTGTCGGCCCCGAGGGGCACGGCGCCGGGCCGTGGCCTGTCATTCATGTCATGAATGGATATCATTCACGGTGTGAAGAAACGGGTGCTGCCCCGGCACGCCCAGCGCGCGCTGGCCGACCGGCTGCGGGTGATGCCGGCCGTGGTGGTCACCGGGGCGAGGCAGACGGGCAAGATCACACTGGCCCAAGCGCTGACGCCGGGCGCGCGCCGGTTCGTCTCCCTCGACGACCTCGATGCTCTGGAGCTGGCCCGGCGCGACCCGGAAGCACTGGTCGAGGGGCCGCCCGTCACGCTGGACGAGGTTCAGCGCGAGCCCGACCTGCTCCTGGCCGTGAAGCGCGCGATCGACCGCGACCGTCGCGCCGGCCGATTCCTGCTCACGGGCTCGGCCAACCTGCTGCTCATGCGCGGCGTGTCGGAGTCGCTCGCCGGCCGCGCCAGCTATCTCACGCTGTGGCCCATGGTTCGCCGCGAGCAGCGGGGCCTCGGCCGCTGCGGGCTCTGGGAAGAACTGCTCGGGGCCAAAGACTCCGAGTGGCTGGACCTCCTGCGCGCCGACAGGACCGGGCACGAGGACTGGATTGAGCTGGCGCGCCGCGGGGGCTTCCCGACCCCGGCCGTGCACCTGAGCACGGTCGCGGAGCGCGCGGTGTGGTTCGAGGGCTACGTCCGCACCTATCTGGAGCGCGATCTCCAGACTCTCTCGTCGATCTCCGCGCTGCCGGATTTCCGCCGGCTCATGCGGGCGGCCTGCCTGCGTCTGGGTCAGCTCGTCAACCAGACCGAGCTGGCCCGCGACGTGGCGCTGCCGCAGCCGACCGTGCACCGGTACCTCAACCTGCTCGAGACGTCGTACCTGCTGGTCCGGGTGCCAGCGTACGCGGTGAACCGCACCAAGCGCCTCATCAAAACCCCCAAGCTCTACTGGGGCGACGCGGGCCTGGCCCTGCACCTGGGCGGCGCGGCCGAGCCCACCGGCGCTCACCTCGAAAACCTCGTGCTGCACGACCTGCTGTGCTGGCGGGACGCGCGGGTCGAGCGCTCCGAGATCCTCTACTGGCGAACGGCGGCGGGCGAGGAGGTGGACTTCGTCGTCGAGGCCGGCCGCCACCTCGTCCCGATCGAGGTCAAGACCACGTCACGCCCTCGCCTGCGCGATGCCGGGCCGCTGCGCGCTTTCCGCGCCGAGTATGGCAAGGCGGCGCGCGCGGGCCTCCTGCTGCACACCGGCTCCACGCTCGAGTGGCTCGCCCCGGACGTCCTCGCTGTGCCGTGGTGGCGAGTCTGCTGAATCGTTGATGCCGAAGTCAGCTCAGCTGGCTCCGGAACCGCCAGGCGCTGATGCCCACGAACAGGCTCGCCAGGGCGATGAGCGCGATCAGATTCGGGTAGACGACGTCGAGGCCGGCGCCCTTGACGAGCACGCTGCGCGCGATCGTGGCGAAGTGGGCGATGGGGTTGAGGAGCGTGAGCGGCTGCACCCACTTCGGCATCGCCTCGATCGGCGTGAGCCCGCCCGACAGCATCGCGAGCGGCGGATTGATGAAGAAGCTGATGAGCTGGGTCTGGCTGGCCGAGCGAGCGAACGTCGAGACGAACGTCCCGAGGCCGATGCCGGACAGCACGCAGCACGCGCAGGCGGCGAGCAGGAGCGCCGGGCTGCCGCGGAACGGGATGCCGAACACCAGCCGGGCCACGGCGATCACCAGCATGACCATCGTCATCAACAGGACGAAGAGCGGGGCCATCTTCGCCGTGATCATCTGAAGGGAGCTCGCCGGCGTCATGAGCAGCTGCTCGACCGTCCCCCGCTCCTTCTCGCGGATCATCGTCGCCGCCGACACGAGCGAGCCGTTCAAGATGATCAGCGTTCCGAACACGCCCGTCACGATGAACCAGGCGTTCACCAGGCCCGGGTTGTAGAGCAGCGCCGTCCGCAGCTCGACGGGCTCCGCGCGTGTCCCGGCGAGATCGCGGTTGAGGAAGGCCACGGCGCCCTCGACGTAGCCCTGCGCGATCTGCGCCGTATTCGCGTTCGCCGCGTTGAGCAGGACCTGCACGGTGGCCGGGCGCCCGCGCGCGCGCCGGCGCGCGAAGTCGTAGGGCACCACCACGCCGACGTCGAGTCGGCCGATGCCGAGCTCGCGCCCGAGCGTGTCCGTGGTCGCGTAGGAGCCGGTCAGCCGGAAGGTGGGGTTCTGCGTGAGCACGGAGATCAGCTCGCGGCTCTCGGCCGTGCGGCTCTCGTCCACGACGCCGAGCCTGAGGTCCTTGACCGTGGAATCGAGCGCGAAGCCGAAGAGGAGGATCTGCAGCGTCGGCGGCACGATGAGCGAGATCGCGAGCCGGCGGTCGCGCCGGATCTGCCGGAGCTCCTTCAGCGCCAGCGCCCAGAAGCGGCCCCCGAAGAGACGGCCGAGGGCCTGCCTCACGCCTTCACCTGCATGCGACGCATCGCGCGCCAGGCGAGCCCGTAGAACACCAGCCCGATGGCGCCGATGGCCAGCACCGCCCACCACACGGCCGGCCAGCCGCCCCCCTGCAAGAAGGCGTCGCGCACGATGAGGACGTAGTAGCGCGCCTGGACGAAATTCGAGATCCACCGGAGCGTGCCGGGGATGTTCTCGATCGGGAAGATGAGCCCCGAGAGCAGGAAGGAGAGCAGGAAGCCGCCCAGCGCGACGGCCTGCACGGCGGCGGCCTGGTTGGGAATGGCGGCGCCGACGAGCGAGCCGAAGCTCATCACGCAGAACACGAACAGCACGCTGCCGACGATCACCGGCGTGGGGTCGCCGGCGAAGCGCAGGCCGAAGAGCGTGAACATGAGCACGGCGAGCAGCATGCACTGCGCGAACCCGATCACCATGCCGGCCAGGATCTTGCCGAGCAGGAACTCGTGCGCCGAGATGCTCGAGACGTAGACTTGCAGGATCGTCTTCTGCTCGCCCTCGCGCGACATCGCGAGCGCGGCGAGCACCGTCGGGAAAATCGACAGGCCGAGCACGAGGAACCCGGGGCCGTAGAACTTTCGCGGCTCGCGGCCGGGATTGAACCAGAGCCGCGTCGCCGTCTGGATGGCCGGGACCGTCGCGCCGCCGAGCGGCCGCGCGAAGGCGCGCGTGATCTGGCCGGCGCTGCCGCGGATCAGCTGGGCGGTGTTGCCGTCGGTGGCGTCCACGAGCACCTGCGCCTCGACCGGCCGATGGCGGCGGATCTCGCGCTCGAAGTGCTCGGGGATGATGACCGCCGCGCGCGCCCGTCCCCTGGCCAGCATCGTCTCCGGCGACGTGGCGGGCGGCAGGGTCACCACGCGATAGGTCAGCGACGTGCGAAACGCGTCCGCGTACCGACGCGACAGCGGGGTCTGATCGAAGTCCTGGATGACGATCGGGATGTCGGTCACCGTCAGCGAGACCGTGGTGCCCATCAGCGCCGTGAGGCCCACGGGCAGCACGAGGGCCAGCCCCAGCGCGAGAGGGTCGCGCAGCAGCTGGGTGAGCTCCTTGCGGGCCTGGGCGATGATGCGCCGCATGCGATGGGCCGTCAGGCGGCGACGACGCCCTTCTCGGCGATGACCAGGAAGACGTCCTCAAGCGAGTAGTCCTCCTCCCTCGCCTCGCGCACCTGGATGCCCTCGCGCGCCAGCCTCGCCGCGAGGTCGCGCGCGGCCGCCTGCGCGTCGCCCTCGACGATGACGTGCAACCGATCGCCGAAGAGCGACACGCGCCACGGCTCGAGCTCCGTCTTCAGCACGGCCACCGCGCGCTGCGGGTCGTCGGCGAGCACCTCGAGCACGCGTCCGCCGTGCGCGGCCTTCACGCCGCTCGGCGTGCCCTCGGCCACCAGCTCGCCGGCGACCATGAATCCCAGCCGGTTGCACTGCTCGGCTTCTTCGAGATAGTGCGTGGTGACGAGGATCGCGGTGCCCTGGTCCGCGAGCTGGTTGATCATGGCCCAGAACGCGCGGCGGGCGATCGGGTCCACGCCCGACGTCGGCTCGTCGAGGAACAGCACGCGCGGCTCGTGCATGATCGCGGCGCCGAAGGCCACCCGCTGCTTCCAGCCGCCGGGCAGGCTGCCCGTGAGCTGGCCGCCCTTGCCCGGAAGGCCGGCGAAGTCGAGCACCCAGCGTTTGCGCGCCTCGCGCCGCTCGCGCGGCACCTGGTAGACGCCGGCGAAGAAGTCGAGGTTCTCGTCGATCGTGAGGTCGTCGTAGAGCGAGAACTTCTGCGACATGTAGCCGACCTGCTGCCGGACCTCCTCGGAGCGCAGCTCCCCGACCTCGCCCGCCAGGCGTACCTCGCCCCCGCTCGGCTCCAGCAGCCCGCAGAGCATCTTGATGGTGGTCGTCTTCCCCGCGCCGTTGGCGCCGAGCAGGCCGTAGACCTCGCCGTAGCGGACTTCCAGATCGATGCCCTTGACGGCCACGAAGCTCCCGAACGTCTTGCGCAAGCCGCGTGCGCCGATGGCGACCGGGTCGCCGGCCCGCTCGTGCTCGCGGCGGTCCGGGAACGGCAGCACACGCGTCTCGCCCTCGAGGCCGCGCAGGATCGCGACGAAGGTGTTCTCGAGCGTCGGCGACGCGGCGCGCACGCTCTCCACGGCGTCACCGAGCGCCTCGCGAACCGCGCGTTCTCCGGACGTCACCTCTCGCACCAGCACGTCGAGCCGGTCGCCGAAGCGCTGGACGTCGGCGATCCCGTCGCGCCCGGCCAGCGCGGCC
>Ga0209161_10002374_pt1 | contig 15413 bp, 11 predicted proteins | sample GraSoiAngelo_155_FD_186169 | JGI IMG/M metagenome (GOLD analysis project Ga0209161, IMG submission 186169) | Grasslands soil microbial communities from the Angelo Coastal Reserve, California, USA - 14_1009_13_30cm (SPAdes) (version 2) | ecosystem: Environmental > Terrestrial > Soil > Grasslands...
TGCGCGGAGCGTCAGAGAACCAGGGGTGTGGCTCCGGACCCGGAGCGCGTCAGCTGCGGTCCGGTGGGCCTGCTAGGTGTCTAGTGGGCGGGACACGAGGACGGTCAGTGCGGGCGGTCAATCGAAATATCGAGGGGAAACCGTGAGCTACGGGCCAGGCGATTCCGGGTGGGCACCCCTCACCAGGGCGCACGGCACGCAGCGCCCCGCCCCGATGGCTTCGGGGGTGCACGCGAACGACTCCGTTCCGCCGCAGATCCGGCTGATGATCTATGCGCAAGACGGGCTCGGCCTGGGCCACATGCGCCGCACGACTTCGATTGCAGCCGAGCTCATCAAGCTCCAGCCCGACGCGGTCGTCCTGACGGTCGAGGATTCGCCACTCGGCAATTTCTTCCGGACGTCGCCGAACCACGACTACGTGAAGCTGCCCTCGATCAAGAAGGTACGGCCCGGCGATTGGCGGGCCGTCAACCTCCCGCTCCGCTTCGAGGAGGTCCGCGCGTTGCGGGAGCAGCTCATCCGCAGCGTCGCCTTGAACTTCCGGCCCGACATCCTGCTCGTCGACCACATGCCGCACGGGGCGATGGGAGAGCTCAGACCAGCGCTGGAGGCGCTCCGGAGGATCGTTCCGGAGGCGAGATTGGTCCTCGGGCTCCGGGACATCATCGATGCCCCCGAGGTGGTCAGGCGCCGATGGCAGGTGGAAGGTGCGTACGAAGCCATGCAGCGCTTCTACGACCTGGTGCTCGTGTACGGGAGCCGGGACGTGTTCGACCTCGCCAATCAGTACCGCCTCCCGGAAGCCGTGGCCAGGAAGGTGCGGTATTGCGGTTATCTCTGCACCCCCGCCGTGGCGCGCTATCCGGAGCGTATCCGCGCTCAGTACGCGAACGGTGCCAAGGCCGGCACCAAGTTGGTGGTGGCGATGGCGGGCGGCGGGGCCGATGCGTATCCGATGATGCGAGCCCTGCTCGACGCCCTACCCGCTCTCCAGGCCAGGGAGCGCCTCGCCCTGGTGATGATCACGGGGCCGTTCATGTCGTCGGCCGAGCGCCGCGATCTCCAGAGCCGTGCGGCGGGGCTACCGGTGCAGGTTCGAGTTACCGTCTCTGACCCGCTCAGCTACATCGAGGCCGCCGATCTCGTCATCGCGAGAGCGGGCTACAACACCACGATGGAGATTCTCCGGTCGTCGACCCCCGTGTTGTTGATCCCGCGGCCCGGCCCGAGCGCCGAGCAGCGAACGCGCGCGCGGCTGTTCCAGGAGAAAGGGTGGGTCGACGCGCTCGACCCGGACGACGTGAGCAGCGGCACGCTGGCCGAAGCGATTGCCAGAGGACTGGGCAGCGTACCGAAGGCTCGCGCGCTGGCGCGCCCCGATCTCGCGGGCCTGTCGGCCGCGGTCGAACAGCTCGTCTCGCTGTTGCGAATCGCCGGCCAGGAGCGGCGGCTCGCTCCGATCGCTGAATGACGTCCTCGGCCACCCGTCGCGCGCCGAGCCATTGGTACCTCGGCATCGATCGGCGTCTTCCCGAGCTGCCGGCGGCATTCGACCTTCCCGCCGTCTCCAGGCTCTACGAGGAGCGGTGGCCCGGCCGGGCACAACCGGGGCTCAGGGTCCGCGCCCGGAAGGTTCACGACGTCGACTACCAGCCCTCGGCTCGTTGCCTGGTGGCGCACGAGCTGACCTTGAAGCCCGGGGGCGATGAGCCCGTCGAGACGATCGGAGTGGTCGACGTCCGCCCGGCGGGGCTCGGCCTTCGAGTTTTCCACGAGGATCCCGGCCTCCCCTGGCTGGCCGATGCCGCCGATCCCGCGAAGGTGGGCCGGCACCTCTCGGCCCTGGAGCTCGCACCGAGCTCCCGGATCGTTCGGGTCGTCCCCGTGCGCTACAAGCCGGGAGCACGGTGTCTCCTGCGCTTCGACCTCGAGGTCGGTTCCCACCCAAGCGCGCTCTTCGGGAAGGTCCTGGCGATCGACGGGAACCGTCTGTCGTCGGCTCTGAGCGTCCTCCGCGACATCGATGGTGGACGCGAGGTGCCTCGCGTCCTGCAGCCCCTCGGCTATGTGCCCGAACTGCACATGCTCCTGCTGCCGGCGGTGGCGGGGAGCGAGTTCCATCTCCTCGCCTTCGACACGACGGTGGCGCCCGCGGAGCGCCTCCCGTGGATGCGCAAGGCCGGAGCCGCGCTTGCGGGCCTGCACGCCGTGCCGCTTCCGGCCGCGCCGCGGCGGCGCATCATGGACGACGCCGCGTATCTCGCCCGGTTCTCCACGCCCCTCGCCAGAGCAGCACCCTCGCTGGCCCTCGCCTTCGAGGAGGCGCTCAGGCGGCTCGAGTCCGCGAGGGACGAGGAACCAGCGGCGGTCGCCAGCCACGGCTCCTTCCGGAGCGACCAGCTGCTGATCGAGGGCGACGAGCCCCTGATGATCGACCTGGACGGCCTCTGCTGGGCGAACCCGGCTCGCGATGTGGGCAACTTCCTCGCCTACCTTCGCTGGAAGGCGATCCGGGAACCGCACCACTCCTCGTTCGTCGAGGCGGCCATCCCGAGCTTCCTCGCGGGATACGGGTCCGTGCTGACGCTTCCCGACGAGCGGTGGACGGCCCGCTACGAGGCGGGCTCGATGCTGAAGATCGCAGGCCACCGCTTCCGGAAGCTCGACGTGAGCGAGTGGCCGTTGGTACCCCAGCTACTGGACGAGGCGCGAGCGTTGCTCGGGCTCCCCTCCCCCGGCGCTGCCTCTCGTGCAGCGGTCCACACGATTCCTGCGTCCGTCCGAGCGGCGCTCGACGTCGGAGGCATGACCGGGCGCCTCCGGCCGCTCCTCGGTCCATTCGGCGACGGCGGAGCGGCTCAGGTCGTGACCCGGGCGGATCTCGTCTGGCACAAGCCCGACCATCGCTGGACGATCCGCTACACCCTGGACGGAGATGGAGACGCTCTGCTGGGCAAGATGTACCGGGAGGCGGCACGCGGCCGCAGGGTCCACGAGATCATGCGATGGCTCTGGGACCAGGCCGCCAGCGGATCCCCGGAGCTGGGCGTCCCGCGCCCCCTGGGGTGGATCCCCGAGCTCTCCATGCTGGTGTACCGATCGGCTCCCGGCCGCGTCCTGGGCGAGGCGATCCTCGACGAGCGAGCCCCCGCCTACATGGACATGGCCGCCGCCTGGCTCGCCACGCTGCACGGGTCCCGGCTGCCGCTGGAGAGGGCGTTCGACGTCGGGGCCGAGCTGGCGAACCTGCACGCGTGGTCGTCCGCCGTTGCCGAACGCGACCCCGACCAGGCCAGGGCGGCCTATCACATCGCCCGCCGGCTCTCGGAGCGGTCGTCAGCGCTCGGCGCCGAGGCCGGCCGGCCCATCCACAAGGACTTCCATTACCAGCACGTCTTCGTCGCCGAGCGCGCGAGCGTGATCGACTTCGACGAGGCTCGCCTCGGCGATCCGCACTTCGACCTCGCGCACTTCTGTGCCTACCTCGCGTTGCTGGTCTGCCGCTTCCCGGCCATGAGCACGACCCTCGATCGGCTCCGAGACGAGTTCCTGAGGTCGTACAGACGGCACGCCGAGTGGGAGATCGACGAGCGCTTCGCGGCCTTCTACGCCTACACCTGTTTGAAGATCGCGAAGCAGCTGTGTACCGCACGCGGCCTTCCGCCTCGCCCGCAAGCCGAAGAGGCGCACCGGCAGACGGCGGCGATGCTCGAGGAGGGCCTGACCGCCCTCGAGCGTGGCTTCTGAGGCGGACCGATGGATGCGACCTCGGCCTGTCACCCGACGCCCCGGTCGGTTGCCTACGTCCTGCGTAGCTATCCGCGACTGTCGCAGACCTTCATCCTGAACGAGATCCGCGCGCTCGAACGTCTGGGAGTGGGCATCCGGATCTTCGCGATCACGAATCCGCGTGAGCCGATTACGCAGCCGGAGGTGGCCGAGATACGCGCCCCTGCGCACTACTTGGACAGCCTGGGGCGGACATGGCGGGCGATGCTCTCGGCCCACTCGAGCGTGGCCATCGCGGCCCCGCGCCGATACATCGCAGCCCTGCTCCACGCAGTCAGCGCCAAGGAAAGCGATACCGGCTACCGGGTGGCCTCCCGCTACCGGTGCTTCCATTACGCGGTGCAACTAGCCCTCATCCTGAGGCGGCAGGAAAGGAGCAACGGGATCGCGGTCGGCCACCTGCATGCGCACTTCGCGCACGATCCAACGCTGGTCGCACAGCTGACCCACCTGCTGACCGGAATTCCCTTCAGCTTCACGGCACACGCTCGCGATCTGTACCAGGTGCCCGAGGCTCAGCTGCGGGCCCGAGCCGAGCAGGCATCCGCGATCGTGACGTGCTGCAGGTCCAACGCCGCCTTCCTCCAGAGGGTCCTCCCGCAGCGGCTTCATGAGAGGATCGCGCTCGTCTACCACGGCGTGGACCTGCACGAGTTCCGGCCTCGCGAGCCGGATGCCGGCGGGTCAAAGCCTCCGCTGCTCATCTCGGTAGGCCGGCTGGTGGAGAAGAAGGGGTTCGCCGATCTGATGGTGGCATGCCGCGCGCTCAAGGATTCCGGCCGTCGCTTCCGTTGTCGGATCTACGGGGACGGGCCGGAGCGAAGCCGACTGATGACGATGCTCGAGGAGCTCGATCTGGGGAGTCACCTCACGATCGCCGGCGCTCGACCGCGACGGGAGATCATGGCTGCTTACCGGGAGGCTGACGTGTTCGCCCTCACCCCGTTCGTCACGGAAAACGGCGATCGGGACGGCATCCCGAACGTGATCATCGAAGCGATGGCGAGTGGCCTTCCGGTAGTGACCACGGCGGTCGGAGGCATTCCCGAGCTCGTGCGCCCGGGAGTCGACGGGCTGGTCGCCCGGCCTCACGACGTCGAGGGGATCGCGGCGAGCATCGCCACCCTCCTCGACGACGCCGGCATACGCAGGAGACTGGGATCGGCCGGCCGGGGGACCGTGAAGGAGCGGTTCGATCTGCGGAACAGCGCGCAGGAGCTGGCAGCGCTGTTCGGAGTAGCGCGAGAGCCGAAGCCATGCGGGTTTCCGATCTGACGCCGCCCCCCGGGCTCCGGGCCGTGCTTTACCGCTTCACGGCGGGCCACCGGCGATGGTTCGTCGCGGCGTTCCTCATGCTCGTCGTCGAGGCCTTCGCCTCGGTGCTCCGGGTGTATCCGATCGGCTACCTCATCGATTTCCTCGAGGGGAAACGGCCCCCGCTGTGGTTCCCCTGGATCGCCTCGCCGCAGTACCGCACGATCGCCCTGCTGACGACCGCCATCATCGTGTTCGCCGCCCTCGACAGCCTCGGCGATTCTCTGGCCGAGATCTTCCTGGCTCGCGGGGGCCGGAGCCTCGGCTACGCCATGCGGGTGATGTTGTACTCCCATCTCCAGCGCCTGTCGCTCGCCTTCCACAACCGGCAACGAACGGGCGACGTGGTCCGGCGGGTGACGAGCGACGTCGAGCAGGTGGAGGCCTTCATCATCGCTTCGCTCTCCGACATCGCGGGCAGCGTTCTCCTCCTGATCGGCACGTTGGCGTTCCTGCTCTTCCACTCGTGGGAGGTCATGGTGCTGGCGGTCCTTGTCGTCCCCGTCCTCTCGCTGGTCGCGAACTACTTCTACCGGCGCATCACGGCGACGGCGCGGCTCCAGAGGGCCCGGGAGGCCGACCTCGCCTCCGCCGCCCACGAGATGCTCACGGCCGTTCCGGTCGTGAAGACGTTCGGCCGCAGCGACTACGAGGAGCAGCGCTTCGCGGAGGACAGCCGCAAGGCCATGGCGGCGGCGCTCGACTCGGCGGGGCTGGAGGCCCGGTTCAGCTGGATCTTCCACGTGTTCGAGGCGCTGTCCATCTCCGCCGTCGTCTGGCTCGGGATGTGGCTGGTCGACCGCGGCGCGCTCAGCGTCGGGACCCTGGTCCTCTTCGTCATCCTCATCCAGAACATGTTCAAGCCGACGCGGAAGCTCATCAAGCAATGGGCAGCCATCGGGAAGGTCCGCGCCAGCGTCGAGCGGGTCGCCGAGGTCCTCGCCCGCAGCCCGTCCGTCCACGACATGCCGGGCGCGGTGGAGGCTCCCGCGTTCCGGGGCGAGGTCGAGTTCCGGCACGTGAGCTTCACGTACCAGCCCGATCCGGAGGACGCGGCGAGCGCGACGCCGGCCGACCTGCAGGCCCGGCCGGCGCTCGACGACGTGAGCTTCCGCGTCCGCCCCGGCGAGGTGGTCGCGCTGGTCGGGCCCAGCGGCGCCGGCAAGAGCACCATTGCCCAGCTCGTCCCGCGCCTCTACGACCCGCAGGCCGGCGAGGTACGCATCGACGGCCACGACATCCGGGACTTCACGCTCGATTCGCTCCGCCGTCAGATCAGCCTCGAGCTGCAGGAGACGATCCTCTTCCGCGGGAGCGTCGCACACAACATCGGCTACGGACGCGACGGCGCCACGCGGGAGGAGATCGTCGCGGCGGCCGTGCGGGCGAACGCGCACGAGTTCATCGCGCGCATGCCCGACGGCTACGACACGGAGCTCAGCGAACGAGCGACGAACCTGTCTGGCGGCCAGCGCCAGCGCATAGCCATCGCTCGGGCGCTCGTTCGCGACGCACCGATCCTCATTCTCGACGAACCGACGACGGGCCTCGATGCGGAGTCGGCGCACCTGGTGCTGCAGGGACTGCACGAGCTGATGAAGGGGCGAACCACGATCATCATCACGCACGTTCCTCACCTGATCCAGAGAGCCGACCGCATCGTGGTGATCCGGGAGGCGACGGTCGAGCAGACCGGAAGCCATGCGGAGCTCCTGCGCGCGGGCGGGCTCTACGCTTCCCTGCACGCGAGGCTTCTCGGCGAGCCTGGAGAGGAACCCGAAGCGGTCACCCTTGGGCCGGGACGACGGGCGGGAGCCCGATGAGCGCGGACCCCTCCCTCGGTGCTCTCGATCCAGGGTGCAGCCGCGTGCTCCGCGCAGAGCTGCCCGGTGTGCGCGATGCGTTCGACGAGAGCCTGATGAGACGGCACCTGCAAGCCAGCCTCTTCGAGGACGGCGGGCACCGATACATCATCGGGCGCTGCGAGCGCGGGAAGGCGGTGTACGTGCCCGGCGAGGGTTGCGCCGTGCGGTACGCGATCGAGGTGCGCCACCACGTAGGGAGGTTCGTAACGCCAGCGCTCGTGACTGCCCGTCTGTTTCAGAGCGCACGGGCGGCCCGGGCGTATTTCGAGTCCTGCCTGGGTCCGCTCGCCGCCGCCGTGCGCGGTCGGAGCGATCTGCCACCGTTCGTCACGCCGGTTGCGGTGCTCGAGCCGCTCTCCATGGCGGTTTCGCTGTTCCCAGTCGATGGCGAGCTCCCCACGCTCGTCGGGGCCACGGATCCTGCCACGATGCTCGAGATCCTCCGCGACGCACTTCCTGCGGTGAACGGGAAGCCACTCATCCCGATGCGCTGTGGAGTCGACGTGGCGCATTACCCGCGCCAGCACCACTGCGTTCTCCGTTACACGCTGGAGGGCACGCGATCGGCCGGCGACGAGGCTTCCCGGGCGACCGTCTTCGGAAAGGTGGCGGGGGACGATCGCGGCGCGCTGGCCGCGGCGGCCATGCTGGAGCTGCGCGAGCGGATCCTTCGGGGGGAGACCCGGCCGTTTGCCGTTCCGCGATCGCTCGGATTCGTCGAGCCGTTGCGGCTCGTTTTGTTGGAAGCCATCCCCGGCGTGCCACGGATCTCCCAGCTCTTGAGGGAACACCTGCAGAACGCGCCCGAAGCACACGGGACGCCGACACTGGAGGATTCGACCGACTGGGCCGCGAGGGTTGCGGCGGGTCTTCACACCTCGGGCATCCGAGTCGGACCCGCACGCCGCGCCGAAGACGAGCTCACCGAGTTGAAGGAGGCGCTCGCCGTCCTCGAACGGGTCTCCCCCGACCTCGCCGCCAGGTTCCAGGAGTGGCTCGACTCGATCGCCGCATGTGCAGCCGCGTCGGACCCATGGCCTGCGTGCTTCAGCCACGGGGACTTCAGCGCCTCGCAGCTGGTCTTCTCCGGTGACCAGTGCGGGCTCATTGACTTCGACACCGTCTGCCAGGCCGAACCGGCGCTCGACCTCGGCCAGTTCCTTGCCTACCTGCGGTTGGCCGCGCGCAAGGCAGGGGGGTCGGCGTCGGGGGACGGAAAGGAGACCACCGAGCGGGTGTGCGCCCGGTTCCTCGAGGAGTACATGAACACGTGTGGCTACGCGGCACGGGAGCGCGATCGCCTCCAGGCGCGCGTGCGCCTGTACGAGATGGTGAGCCTCCTGCGCCTCGTGTTCCACAGTTGGCGGAAGTTCAAGGGCGCCCGCCTCGCTCTCGCGGCCGGCCTACTCCGGGAGCGGCTCCCCTCTCTCACGGGGGAGACGGCGTGACCGCACCGCCAGCGACCATCGAGCATCATCTCCTCCCGAGCCGTTCGTCACCTCCCGTGATCGCATCACCGAGGAGGATCGCGCCGTGCTGAAGCGGATCACATCCATCTTGACCGCGATCATCGTGGTTGGCCTGACTCCCGCCGCCCCACGCGCGCCGAGAGTTCCGAGAGTTCACCGGCATCCGGTTCGAGTTCACCGTCGGCTCGGTCCTGAGGAAGACCCCCGCGCGCTCCCCGAGGACGACGTTCCCGCGGCGGGCGGGGAGCCGTTCGAAGGCCTATGGCAGCTGCAGGACATGCCGGCGTGGCTCCACGCCATCGCACGACCCGATCATCTGAAGACGGTGATGGAACGGAACATCGCCGAGTTCGCCTCGGGCGTGATGGCTCTGGAGCACGTCCAACCAAGACGCCGTCGTCTGGAAGATGGGGTCTTCGACGGCATTTTCGAGCTCACGATCAAGGGGCCCGACGGAGTCCACCGACGGATCTGCCTGCGCGGCGTGGCGGACCCCAGGCGTTCCGCGCGAGGCTATGTCATTTCCCCCGGCGTTCCCTTCGGGGAAGACAGCTGGCGCTGCACCGTTCCCGACCTCCGACTCGTCCTCCAGACGCCACCGGTGGACACAGCCCTGCCCGCCCTTGCCATACTCACCGACCCATCCCGGGCGAGAGCGCTCCTCGAGGACGGTATCCGCAGGGGCTCGCCGGCGCATGCCGACATCAGCATCGCGGGATGCACGCCGACGGTGACCCGCTACAACCCCGGCTCTCGCTGCACGGTCGTCTATCGGCTCGAGTACGGCGCCGAGCCCGAGGGCAAGGACTGGCCCGAGGTGGTCGTCGCAAAAACCCATCGGGGCGACAAGGGTCGGATCGCCTACCTGGGTATGCGTGCGCTCTGGGAGTCCGAGCTTCGCCGGAGCACCGTCGTCACCATCGCCGAGCCGCTGGCGTTCCTCCCGGAGCTGAGGGTGCTGATCCAGGGAGCCGTTCCCGGGGAGTCGAGGCTCAGCGATCTCATGGAATCTGTCCTGCCGGGCGGCACGGGCAGGGACATGGAGGGCCTTCGCGACGTTCTCGCGAAGACGGCGCGCGGGTTGGCAGCCCTCCATGGGTGCGGCGCGCACGGGCAGACGTTTGGCTGGGAGCATGAGAGCGCTGATGTCCGTAAGAGGGTTGGGCGACTAGCGGAGTGGATACCGGGGTTCGACGGCACCCTCGAACCAGCGCTGGCTCGCCTCGATGCCCTGGCGGCTTCCCATCCACCGCAGCGGCCAGTGCCGTCCCACCGCAGCTTCCGGCCGGCACAGGTCCTGCTTCACGAGGGACACATCGCCTTCATCGACTTCGACGGGTTCTGTGAGGCGGAACCCGCGATGGACCTGGCGCGGTTCCGGGCGAGCATCAAGCAGAGCGTGATGCGCCTCGGATCGGATGAAGAACGTCCGGAACCATCTCTCCACGTCCTGTCAGAGCTGGATGGGCTCTGCGACCTGTTCCTGGAGGAGTACGCGAGGGTGGCCCCGGTTTCTCGGGAGCGCGTCGCGCTCTGGGAGACGCTCTATCTCCTGGAGAGCGTTCTCAACTGCGGGCTGAAGGTCGAACCAGAACGCCTGGAGGGCAGCATGGCTCTTCTCGAGCGTCACGTCCGCCAGAGCCGCTTGTCGCTCGTGTGAAAGGCGCGGGCAACCTCGTCGGCTCCCCTCCCCGCATGCCGAGGACGTCCTTTCGCCCCGGGCGCGGGATCGCCGAGGTCGTAGCCCGCGCCGACGGCCCCCATTTCCGCTGCGTCTTCGCGGCCTGCTAGTTCTTCATTGGTTGTAGAAGGGATCGTCCAGCTCGCGGATGACGCGATCGACGAAATCGCGGTCGTCCGAGTCGAGGTAGTCCACAAAGCCACCCACCTTCCCCTTGCGCACTTTGAAGGATTCCTCATCATCAGGCCTGCCTGGCCGGAGCTTCCTGCTCTGAAATTGTTCCTCCTGCTCCATTCTTCTCATGTTATCGAAACTGGCGAACTCGATGGCGCGATTGAGCGGCCCGTCGTCGGTCCGGCTGATGCCCATGAATTCGAGAGCGCAGCGCAGAACTTCACGCGGGGCAATGTGGAGGTCTTCGTAGCGCACCGGCAGGAAGGCCGCGGGGACGTTCCGCGCGGCGTGCCAGATGCGATTGAACGTGACGATCTTGCGGATGCCGTAATTGTCGCTCCGGATGAACTCGGACATCGTGCCCCGGAAGAGACTCTTGCGCCGCGTGGTCTGAAAAAAGCAGGAAACAACGACATCGCGGGGGTCGCGTGTGAGGTACAGAATCTTCTTGCCGCGGTAGCGTGATTTGTCCGTCTCCAGGTCCTGCCAGTGCCGGCCCTCGGTGTTGCTGGAGCCATTGTGGGTGAAGAGCGTCGGCAGCATGCCCTTTGCAGCGACGACCCGGTTTTCCTCGAGCATCGTCAGCTCCTCCAGGCCGATCAGCTCATGTAGCGCCCGGCCGATCATGAGGCGCAGCCAGGTACGACCGGATTTTGGGTAAGAGATGATGAAGACCGTGGCTTCCGTGGCGCCGGATTGAAGGTTCAGGGGGTCGACCCTTTCCGCAATGCTTCTTCCGGCGGCAGATCTCACGGGCTGAGCCTCAGAGCGCCGTCCGCGGTAGCCCGGACGGGAGCGAGACGGTCCTTCGGCGATCTCCCATGCGCGCGTTCCGCGTCGTTGAGAACATGGAACGGTCGAGGTCCGCTGCGGTCACGTTAGGCCTTGCGCGAGGACGTGCTCCACACCGCGAGCATCGCCCTCGAACCGGGCAGAGTCCTGTGGATGCCGGAGGCGCTGAATAGGCGTGGCGGAAGCGGTGTATCGCGGCGTAGGTGCGCACGCGCGTCGCCGCCTCGGCATCGGTCCGGCCGAGATACGCCGCGAGGAATACCTGTTGCCCGAGGTTGCAGCACAGCCCATTGCCGCCTGGCGTCCCGGCCAGGTCCCACGCGAGCGCCAGCAAGCCGCCGAGCGCGGCCGAGCAGAGCGCCACGTAGGCGCCGGGGGCACGCAAGAGGCGCCGCAGGGCGAGCGCGTTGCCCATCAAGTCCGAGACCTTCCCTTCTCGACGGGGGATGCAGATCGTTACCTTGCTCGACGCAGGAAAGGTCGATGACACGGACGCAGCGGGAGGAATCGACAGCAACAAACCAGCCCCCGTATGGGTCAAGGTCACTAAAGACGGTGCTCCCGTTTAGGCCTGAAATGATGGATGTGTGGCGCGGGTCGACACCAACAGTGTGCCGGGTCGGCCTTCATGCGCCTATCCCGACCTGGGGGGACATGGATCTATCCCATCTTGGGGAATTCACCGGGTAGATCCCGTTGCCTTCGCGCGCGGCGCGGAGCGCCGAGGAGATGGCCGAGCGCCGCTTGTTCGTGAGGCCCGAGTGTAAGTTTCGCGGGCTCCAGCCGTACATGGACGGGGAGGAGTCCCGTGACGCGGGATGGCGCCGGGCCGGCTTGATGGCCGCGGCGCAGCGCGGCGACGCGGACGCGTATGGCGAGCTGCTGAACGAGATCGGTCCGGTGCTGATGAGGTTCCTGCACGCCCGGGTACGGGACGCCCAGGAGGCCGAGGATCTGTACCAGGAGACCCTCATGGCCATCCATCGCGCGCGACACGGCTACGATGCCGCACGGCCGTTCGAGCCGTGGCTGTTCGCCATTGCCCGGCACATCGTCGCCGCGCACGCCGAGCGGCACGCGTGCGCCAGGCGCGCGAGGTGCTCGTCGCCGCCCCGCCCGAGCGGCCGGCGGAGAGCGACGGCCACCTGAAGCCGCAGCTCGAGCAGGCCTTCGCCGCCTCTCCGGCGAGCAGCGCCAGGCGATCGCGCTCCTCCGGGTCGAGGGGCTTCCGGTCGAGGCGGCGGCCTGCCGCGCCGGGACGACGACCGGAGCCCTCAGGGTGCGCTTCCACCGTGCCTGCAAGATGCTTCGCCAGCTCCTATGACGATTCCGGGCCTCGCGGTCGCCGCTACGGGCGGGCTCCGTCAGAAGGTCGCGGACCTGTGCCGCAAGCACGGGATCACCGAGCATACCGTGACAGCACGCTCTGGTCGCTCGTCGCCGTCGAACTCTGGCGCCTCGAATACCACGGCGCCGGAGCCACGGTGTAGCAGTAGCCCACTCTCATCATATACGATGAGGATAAGGTGTCAGCGCTCGATGGGCTCTGCGACCTGTTCCTCGACGAGTACGAGCGGGTGGCCCCGGTTTCTTGGGAGCGCGTCGCGCTCTGGGAAACGCTCTATCTCCTGGAGAGCGCTCTGAACAGCTGGATAAAGCTCGAGCCAGAACGCTTCGAGAGCAGCATGGTCCTCTTGGAGCGTCACGTCCGCCAGAGCCGCTTGTCATTCGCGTGAAAGCCGCCGGCCTCGTCGGCTCCCTCTCCGTACACGCCGAGGACGTCCTCTCGGCCCGGGCCGGGATCGGCGAGGTCCGATGGGCCCTGCTCGGCGCATCACCGAGGAGGGCCCTGAGAGGCGCGCTCCAGGGCCTGCTCGCGGCGGGCGCCGTGCTGCGGGCGTGCCGGGTGCGGCGCGCGAAGTTCAAGCCCGGCCGCAAGCTCACCGTGCACTACGACGCCTGGGTGCGATCGGGCGGCACGGATCTCGAGCGATCGGTCGTCGCCATTTGGGATCGAGCGGAGGGCGGGATCCATCTCGACCCACAGGCCCGCGCCCTGGAAGCCGAGGCGGTCGCCGAAGGCCTCGCCGCCCCCTTCCGCGGCCTGTTCGCCCGGCTGCCCGGGTGGAACGTGTCGGTCCTGGTCTCCCCCCTGGATCCTCGGTTCCCCCAGCTCATCCGCCTTTCCAACCCCAGGCACGTGGCGGCGATGCTCGCCCGTCCCCTCTCGCAGGCTTCCGCCGCCGGGTACCGCATCAGGACGATCCGCTACCGTCCCGGCGAACGCCACGTGCTTCGCTACGAGCCCTCCCCCGCGCTCGCATCCACCCGAGCCGTGTTCGCCAAGCTGTCCCGGCGCGACGCGGACGTGGCCCGGGCGTTCCGTGTCGCCACAGGTGTCGCGGACCGCCTCGATGCGTGCGGCGGCGGAACGCGAGCGCTGCGACCCCTCGCGGCCGTCGCCGAGGACGGCGTGATCCTGTTCCCCGAGGTCGCTGGACGTCCGCTGTCGGAGCTCCTCTGCCGCCACGACGGGGTGACCTGGCATCTGCAGATGGCGGCTCGCGCGCTGCGGGCCCTCCATTCGGCACCGGCCTCGCTCGCGGGAGCGCTCGACGGCAGCGATTTCGCCACGGAGGTCGAGGCCGTGAGGCGGGCGAGCGAGCACATCTGCGCTCTCCTCCCGCAGACCGGGGCCGTGATCACCGGCACGCTCGAACGCGCACGCTCCGTTTACGAGCGCCTCCCCCCCGAGGCGCCGACGTTCACCCACGGGGACTTCAAAGCCGACCACCTGTGGGTCTCGGGCGGCGGTCTCACGGTGCTCGATTTTGGGTCGTGCGCGATCGGCGACCCCGCCCTCGATGTCGGGAAGTTCCTCGCGGACCTGCGGTGGTGGTCTTCCCTCTCCGGCCGGGGATCCGCGAGCGTGCGGGGGGCGTTTCTCGAGTCGTACCGTGCGGAGGAAGCGAGGCTGCTACGGGCCCGCGTTTACGAGGTGCTGTTCCTCGTCGTGCTCGCGGCGCATCGTGTGCCGCTGTACCACCCCGGCTGGGCGGAGCGCACCGCACGTCTGGTGCAGCAGGCTGCGGCGCTCCTCGGCGCGCTACCCTGAGTCCACCGGCCTCGCGCCCGCGCTCGATGCGGTGCGTGCGTCAGCCAACGGGCGACCTCTTCCGCCGACGGGCCCGGAGCGCGAGTGATGCGGGGGCTTTCCGGTCTTCCCCCCTCCCCTCGCGCGCGTGTGAGGAAATGATGCGTGGATAGCCAGGACGCGCTGCGTGCCTGCGGAAGCGGGGCTCTGGAACCTCCGCGGCGAACTCCTCGGCGAGCCGGCGGGCCTGGTCGTCGGTATACTGCCTCGGCGGCGTCTTCATCAGGTAGGCCGCTGGCCCCTCGAGCGGCCCTGCAATCCCCCGGTCGAGGGCCAGCTTGGCGTAGCGGACCGCGTCGATCACCACCCCGGCGCTGTTCGGGCTGTCCCAGACCTCCATCTTGACCTCGACGTTCAGCGGAACATTGCCGAAGGTCGTGCCCTCCATCCTGATGTAGGCCCACTTGCGGTCGGTCAGCCACGGCACGTAGTCGCTCGGTCCGACGTGGACGGCCTCGGTCGGCAACGCATAGTTGAGCTGGCTGGTCACCGCGCCGGTCTTGGAGATCTTCTTGGACTCCAGCCGCTCGCGCTCCAGCATGTTGTAGAAGTCCATGTTGCCGCCGAAGTTGAGCTGGTAGGTCCGCTCGAGCTTCACGCCGCGCTCGCGGTACAGGTTGGTCAGCACGCGATGCAGGATCGTCGCGCCGACCTGGCTTTTGACGTCGTCGCCGATGATCGGCAGCCGGCGGTCGGCGAAGCGCTGGGCCCAGTACGGCTGCGAGGCGATGAAGACCGGGATGCAGTTGACGAATGCGCAGCCGGCTTCCAGGACTTGCTCGACGTACCACTTGGTCGCCATCTCCGAGCCGACCGGCAAGTAGTTCACGACCACATCGGTGCCGGTGTCCTTGAGGATTTTCACGATGTCGGCGGTCGATCCCCGCGCCTTCCTGACCCTGGTGCTGACGTACCTGCCCAGGCCATCGTGGGTCATGCCGCGGTCGACGCGCACCTTCAGGTTCGGCACGTCGGCGAACTTGATCGTGTTGTTGGGAGGGGCGAATATCGCTTCGGCCAGGTCCAGACCGACCTTGCCCTCGACCACGTCGAAAGCGGCCGAGAACTCGATGGCGTGGACGGGGTAACCGCCCAGGTTGAGGTTCATCAAACCGGGGACGACCCCGTCTTCGGCGGCGGCGCGGTAGAACTCGACCCCCTGCACCAGCCAC
>Ga0209161_10002379_pt1 | contig 15383 bp, 16 predicted proteins | sample GraSoiAngelo_155_FD_186169 | JGI IMG/M metagenome (GOLD analysis project Ga0209161, IMG submission 186169) | Grasslands soil microbial communities from the Angelo Coastal Reserve, California, USA - 14_1009_13_30cm (SPAdes) (version 2) | ecosystem: Environmental > Terrestrial > Soil > Grasslands...
AGAGCCGCGAAGTGAGCGTGCGGGACCGGACCGTACACCTGACGCCCAAAGAATATGACGTCCTCAAACACCTGGTCGCAAACCAAGGAAAGCCCTTGACGCATCGCCGACTCTTGCAGGCGGTGTGGGGCCCGGATTATGGCGAAGAAACGGACAGCTTGCGCGTGGTGATCAATCAATTGCGCAAGAAAGTCGAATCCGACCCCGCCCGGCCAAGATACATCGTCACGGAGCCGTGGGTTGGTTACCGCTTTCAGGCTCCTCGTGAAGGCACTCCCAAAGCCGCGGGCCGAAAGACGTGACGCTTAGGGGGCCGGATGAACTGCGTCCAGGTCCAAATTGAGTTCAAGAACGCCCACGCGTGGCTCCCCCAGAAAACCGAGTTGCCTTCCTAGCGTATGTTTGCTGACCAGCAAGCGAACGTCGGTTTCGCTCATTCCGCGCGCGCGCGCTACTCGAGAAATCTGGAACTCAGCGGCTGCCAGCGAAATCTCTGGGTCGAGGCCCGAGGCGGAAGCGGTGACTAGATCTATAGGAATTGGGGCGCCATGGTTTTCCGCATGCAGCCTATCTACATCAGCCTTCACGCGCTCGATTAGTTGATGGTTCGTCGGCCCCAGATTTGAGCCGGAGGATTGCGCTGCATCGTAGCCCGTTCCTGCGTACGATGGGCGTGAATGAAAATATCCCGGCGAAGAAAATGGCTGTCCGAGAAGCGCCGACCCAATTACATGACCGTCTTTAACCAGCAAGCTTCCGTTCGCCTTTGAGGGAAACAGAAGCTGTGCCAGGCCGTTGACGGTCAGTGGATAAATGACGCCGAACAGCACGGTCGTAATCAGGGTGAAAAGAATCGCGATTCGCAGGTTGTTCTTCATGTGCAAGTCTCACGCAAAGTGCAAATAAGTGATCAGAAGATCGATCAGTTTTATGCCGACAAATGGCGCAACGACACCACCCAGTCCATACACGAGTAAGTTTCGCCGCAGCAGAGCGGCCGCGCCTGCAGGCCGGTATTTCACGCCGCGAAGCGCCAAAGGAATGAGCGCGATGATGATCACGGCGTTAAAGATGACAGCTGAGAGAATCGCGGATTGAGGCGTAGCCAGGCCCATAATATTTAATGCATTCAGTTGGGGAAAGGCTCCAGCGAACATTGCCGGAATAATGGCGAAATATTTGGCGACGTCATTGGCCACGGAAAAGGTCGTAAGCGCGCCTCGGGTAATCAGCAACTGCTTGCCAATTTCGACGATCTCAATGAGCTTTGTGGGGTTGGAGTCAAGGTCGACCATGTTGCCGGCCTCCTTGGCGGCTTGCGTGCCGGTATTCATGGCCACACCAACATCGGCCTGGGCCAGGGCCGGGGCATCGTTGGTGCCGTCGCCGGTCATGGCTACAAGCTTGCCTTTGGCTTGCTCGCGCTTGATCAGCGCCATCTTGTCTTCGGGACGCGCCTCCGCGAGGAAATCGTCCACGCCAGCCTGCCGAGCGATGGCTGCCGCGGTGAGCGGGTTGTCGCCAGTGATCATCATGGTGCGAATGCCCATCGCCCGCAGATGCTCGAACCGTTCGCGCATTCCCCCTTTGACAATATCCGTCAGCGCGACTACGCCCAGAATACGGGCGTTCTCCGCCACCAGAAGCGGCGTGCCGCCCCCGTTAGAAATATCCGCGACGCACTGTTGAGTTTCTTTCGGGACCTGCTGGCCGCGTTCGGCGACATGTTTCAGGATCGCTTCCGGAGCGCCCTTGCGAATTTGCAGGCCGTCGAGGTCCACGCCAGACATGCGGGTCTGGGCCGAAAAGGGAATGAAGATCGGATTGCGATGGCTAAACTCGCGACCTCGCAGTCCATATTTATCCTTTGCGAGTACCACAATGGAGCGCCCCTCGGGCGTCTCGTCTGCAAGAGATGCAAGTTGCGCCGCATTCGCCAACTCGGACTCAGTCACATTTGGGCAGGGATAGAACATCGTTGCTTCGCGATTGCCCAGCGTGATCGTACCGGTTTTGTCCAGGAGCAACACGTCGACGTCTCCGGATGCTTCCACAGCGCGCCCCGACATGGCTATGACGTTTCTTTGGATCATGCGATCCATGCCTGCGATTCCGATGGCCGACAAAAGGCCGCCGATTGTGGTCGGGATTAGGCACACCAAGAGCGAAACGAGCACAAAAATACTTTGCGGCGCCCCGGAATAGATAGCGAATGGCTGTAGAGTGATTACCGCGAGCAAAAAGATGATGGTTAATCCGGCTAAAAGGATGTTCAGCGCAATCTCATTCGGGGTCTTCTGCCGCGAAGCTCCCTCGACCAACTTAATCATGCGGTCCAAGAATGTTTCACCGGGATTCGATGTGATGCGAACTCTGATCTGGTCAGACAGTACGCGCGTTCCGCCTGTCACCGCCGAGCGGTCGCCACCGGACTCACGAATGACGGGAGCGGACTCCCCGGTAATCGCGGATTCGTCGACCGATGCCACCCCTTCGATCACTTCGCCGTCGCCGGGAATAAATTCTCCGGCGCTTACGACAACAACATCGCCTGATCGCAGCTTCGAGCTTGGCACAACATCCAACGAGCCATCCGCCCGCAAGCGATGTGCCTGCGTTTCGGCTCGTGCCTTCCGCAGCGTATCCGCTTGAGCCTTTCCACGGCCCTCGGCCATGGCCTCCGCAAAGTTCGCGAAAAGCACGGTGAACCACAACCACAACGTAATCTGCAGACCGAAGCCGAATAACCCTGTGTGATGCAAGGCATCCAGTACCAATTGCATGGTCGTCAGTAGGGCGCCCACTTCCACAACGAACATGACCGGATTTTTCACCATGATGCGCGGATGCAGCTTTGCAATCGAACCCACAATCGCGCGAACCACAATCTTCTTGTCGGCGAGGGGCTTGGATTTGACTTGGCCAGATGTACTCATTGTTCCTCAAAAGACCTTTCCTGCGGCCATGAGCAGATGTTCAAGAATTGGCCCAAGGCTTAGAGCAGGAAAGAAAGTCAGCGCTCCAACAATCAAAATGGTGGACACCAGCAGGGTGGCAAACAAAGCGCTGGTCACGGGGAAAGTCCCCGCTGATTCGGGCACCGTTTTCTTCCTCGCAAGGTTTCCCGCAATGGCCATGATCGGAATGATCATGAAGAAGCGGCCGAGCAACTGGGCAACGCCGGTGCTGGTGTTGTACCACATGGTATTGGCGTTGATTCCGGCAAAAGCGGAACCGTTGTTCCCTGCCGATGAAACGTACGCGTAAAGGATTTGCGACAGTCCGTGAGGTCCGGGATTGGAAACGCCCGCCGTTCCGAAAGGTCTAACGACGGCAAATGCGGAAAAGCCTAAAATCGTAAACGTCAAAATGAGAACGGCAAGCATGGCCATTTTGACGTCGTACGATTCGATCTTCTTGCCCAAGTATTCCGGTGTGCGTCCCACCATCAATCCCGCGATGAATACAGCCAGGACGATAAAAACGAAGATCCCGTAAAGGCCCGCGCCTACGCCACCGAAAACCACCTCACCGAGCATTATGTTGATCAGCGGTACCATTCCCCCAAGGGGTGTGTAGGAATCGTGCATGCTGTTGACCGCTCCGCAACTCGCGTCCGTAGTTGCGGCGGCGAAAAGAACGGAGTTCGCGATTCCAAAACGGGTCTCCTTCCCTTCCATGTTGCCGCCGGATTGCAGGGCATGCGCGCGTTGGTCGGTGCCCAAAAGGAGCGGATTGCCTTTGGCTTCTGCCCAGTACGTCGCTGTTACGGCCGCGAGAAACAGGAAAGCCATCGCCGCCCAAACGGCCCACCCATGACGTTCGGAGCCTGTCACGCGGCCAAGCGTATAGGTCAGGCCGGAAGGAATTGCGAAAATCAATACCAATTCGAAAAAGTTCGACAACGGCGTGGGATTTTCAAAAGGATGCGCGCTATTCGCATTGAAAAACCCTCCACCGTTGGTGCCTAATTCCTTAATCACTTCCTGGGACGCGACCGGTCCTTGCGCAATCACTTGCTGCGTGACTCGCTGGGTGCTGCTCTTGCCGTCCGCGTTAGTCACCTGCACCGTTTGAGGTTCGAGCAACTCGACCGTGGCATATGGTTTGAAGTTCTGGATCACTCCCTGCGAAACGAGAACCATGGAACCAACTAAACAAAACGGTAGCAAAACCCACAATAGGCAACGGGTAGTGTCCACCCAGAAGTTCCCGAGCTTATCGGTTTCCCTGCGGGCGATGCCGCGAATGACCACGATCGCCAGCACCATGCCGACCGCAGCCGAGACGAAGTTGTGGTACGCGAGCCCCGCCATCTGCGTGAAGTAACTCATGGTGGTTTCCGGCACATACGACTGCCAGTTTGTATTTGTAGTGAAAGAAGCCGCCGTGCCGAAGGCAAGACCGGGTTCGACATTTGGAAGTTTCTGCGGGTTGAACGGGAGCCATTTCTGTGTGCGCTCGATCAGGTACAGAAGGGCCATGGAAACGCCGCTAAACAGGAGCATCGCGATTGTGTATTCCGTCCACCGCATTTCCCGATGTTCATCAACGCCGGTCAGCCGATATACGAGCTTTTCGACAGGGCGCAGCAGCGCATCAAGGAAGGTCTTCTCGCGATTGAACACCCGCGTCATGAAGACACCTATGGGCTTGGTGAGGAGCAAAATCACCAGCAGATAAAAGAGAATTTGAAACCAACCATTAGCCGTCATAGTCAAAACTGCTCCGCCTTCAGGAGTGCGTAAAGCAAGTAGCCGATGAGAATCCCGCAGATAATCAGAAGGAACGCCGTGCCCAAGCTCATGATTTTGCGCCCCTTATCCTCTCGCACGCGCGAACGTAACCGACCGCGATGAGGACGAACAACGCGATCGCAGCGATGAATACCATGTCCAACATGATTTCAACTCCTCTAGGGTTGAAGGTGAGAGTCGAATGTCACGATAACTCCCAAGATCAACAGATTTTGTGTGGGGGTCAGGCCAACAACCCCTGGCGCCACCTCACCGCCACGGAAGAAGCCGCCCCCAGGCCCGCGCGAATCGTCAATACGATGCTCCAACCTCACAATCGTGGTGGCCCGGCGATAGGGGATGCGATATTCGAGCGTTGTCGTGTTTGCCTTAACGGTTTGGGAGACGCCGGTCATGCGGCCGTCGCGGTCCCAATAAACCTCCGGGCGCACTGTTGCGCTCCAGTTCTTGGTGAAGACCCGGTGTAGGGGCAACTGCGCGCTCATCCAAAGGGCGCGGGGAGCCCCGAAGGTTGCAACTTTTTCCGTCCCGACATGGTATTCCAATGCGGTGGTAACACTGTCCGTCTTCCACTCGGCAGTGCTGTCCCACAGGAATCGCCAGAATTCAAATCCCGTATCGGATTGATGCGGGCCAAAAAGAACCGTTTCCTTCAAAGTCGTATGACCGGTCACTTTGTACGCGATTTGTGCTCCCGAATTGGGGACGTGATTGGCATTGGCGAGGTGCCAATACCCATTAACGACGAACACCGTTACCGTAAGCCTCTCTGAGAACGGGTAACTCGCGTTCACACCCATCATTAGATACGGCGTAAGGTCGGCTCCCCAAGGCCGCGTGTAGTTGAAGTTGTCTTTCGCATACAACGAGTCGTAGCCAATCAGACTAGAGAAGATTCCCACTTGTACCGTTAATCCCCTCCCGAGCGGCACTAAAAAGGAGGCGGCGGTTGGTCCCAGGTGCCGCAGCCACTCGGACCCGGGAAGATTTGGTGCGGTCGCTGAGAACCCGAAGATCCTGGAATCCTGCCCGCCCTGTAAAGTCACTTCCAGACCCCAGCGCGACGACTCGGAGGCGCTTTTCCGGAGGTATGCGGCGCCCATGTTCAGAATAGGTTCGTCAACCTTGTAAGCCGTTCCGCGACTTCGGAAGAGATGATTTGTCGGATGATTGAGATCCAGCAAATAGGCGGCATCGAGGAATCCACCATACCCCCACTGAGGATCCGATGGCTGTGTTGCTGGCGGGCTGCCTGGCGTATCTTGTTCACTCGCGGCGACCAGTTCATCACCCTGGTTTCGCACCGTCGGGCGATTTCCCTGAGCGGTTGAAGGCATTTCTGTGGTTTGGCCAAGTGTCGCTTGCGTCCAAGCGAGATTGCTCATGGTGGCCAGCAACACGACAGCTCCAGCTGTCCGCGTTACGGATTCTTGCACCTTCGATCTGTCTTTGATCGGTGGCTTCAGTGGTTTCATTATCACAACACGTCTTGACTTTGCTCGCCTCGCCGGCAAGCCTAAAGCCCCATGCCCAAGTTGCTTTTCTCGCGCTGATTCCAGAAAAAACTGGACCAATACATACAACATGAAATCCAGCCCAGCGAACGCGATCGTGAGAAAAACCCACATTGGTGCTCTATTGTCGATCTCAAGTCTTCACGCGGTGCTCACTACTGGTCGTGCCCTAGCGGTCTAAGAATGTAGGGCAAGTTGTAAGGAAGTCCTAAGGAAGGGGTGAGGATTTCATCAGTATGAGGGGGAATAGACCGCTTTGCAGGAACGTGAACCGCCGCTTGCGGTCAAAATGCTTTACGACCCTTGCTATCTCTTCAATGGACGGGGGACTGATTGAGCTGTAAGTAATTGATTTTATGGAGCGGCCTATCGGAATCGAACCGACACCTGAACCTTGGCAAGGTTCGAGAAGTGAAATCTAACACGCTGGAACGGCGGCACTTAGCATCTTGGGGCAGGGTCTTAATTGGAAAATGATGGAAAACAAAAGCGCGCAGTTCCCTCTATTGTCAAAATCGGTGCTCTCGAGGCCTAGTTCGGGTATTCTCAGTGAGAGAGCACATCACGTGGAGAGCTTTTCAAACACTCGCTGGCGCCTGTCTAGAAGAGGCGAAAAACAGATGGAGAAACTCGATCGAATCACGACTGATCCTGCTCGGATGAACGGCGAGCCCCGCATCCGGGACCCCCGTCTTGCCGTCTGACGAGTACTTGAAGCACTCGCCATTTATCCTGACCGTGCCGAACTCATGCGCGAATACCCAGAGTTAGAGGATGAAGATATTCGGCAAGCGCTGGCCTTTGCGGCTGCTTTGGTTGACGACAAGGTCTTGCCCCTTCCCCACGCCCGATGAGGCTGCTGCTCAGGGCCTCCCGAGTTTCACAGTCCACCATCCCCCGTGGCGCAAGGGTTTTCTTCAGCAGCCGGATCAGCAGGGCAATTTCCGGTAAAGCGCGATATTTCCAGAACTCCCCAAGCCGCGAGCCGTGCAGCGCCTCTCCAATGCTGCGTGGGTCGTCCAGCTTGGCAACCCGTGCATGAAGGAACTTCAGGATGCGCTTGCTGTGCTTCGCGTCGAGTTTGTCGAGTTCCCGGTCAACCTCGGCTGACAACTCAACGCTGTAGGCCATGACGTTTCACGACGTCATTCAGCGGGATGGTCTGGTCTTCACCGCTACGGATGCGTTCCAGCGCGCCTTCAGCCAGATACATGTCCTCGAGATCCTCCAAGTGTTCGAGGATAGCTTCACGGACATAGTAAGTTTTGGTGCGCCCGGTGCGCCGGGCCAACTCCTCAAGTCGTTTTTCAATGGACTGCGGCAGTCGAATAGCCAGCATAAGTGCCTCGCTATACAGCATACCGTGAAGGTGGATCAAGGTGAGGGCGAACCTGGCGAAGGGCGGCGTGGATTAGTTGGAAGCTTACACACAAGCGCTTATCTGTAAAACAGAACCTTCCCGGAAGGATCGAGTTGTTGCAGGAAATCAAAATCAAGAACATTGCGGGTCAGCACGGAGCAGCCATGCTTTCTAGCTGTGGCGAATAGCAAGGCATCGTTCAACACCCGGCGTCGCTGGTCGCTCTTGTATCCCTGCAGCCGGGCGAGTGTACCGGACAGAATTCCCGCTTCACGCCATATTTCAGAATCAGTTGCGAGTGTGCGATGGCTTGGCCGCCGTTCGATCACCGCAACAACCTGTTCCATGATCCCGCGTGTCTGCGCATGTGCGGGGTCAAGTAGACCGCAGGTTGCCGCTAGTTCCGCTTCTGTTACAGGCGAATGCCACGCCTCGGCCGCCCGGAGCATGGCGTCTCCCCTTCGTGGAAAACGGTTCTGGAGAATGTCGATATAAACCGTGGTGTCGTACAGAAGCTTGGTGGTCCGACTGCCGGCGGACTCGATGAAGTCGAGTTCCGATTCGGGGCGCGGTTTGAGCGGTGTTCGGTGCTTTTCGGGCTTAAGACGTCTAAGGGTGCGCTGAAATTCAGAATTCAAGGTCAGCCTCTCGGTCGATGGTGCCACGGCGAGCGAGCAGCCAGTCAGCGTAGTCGTCAGCGACCGCAATGTTAGCCAACGCCAGCTCGATGAGATCGGTATCAGAAACAACTCCGGTGCGCCTCTTTGCCTGTGCCACCAGGGCCTTAGGCATTCTACCCCGGACCACTTGGTTCCTTTCCCCGCGCAACAAGCCTTGCTCTTCGGCGATGACCATCACCTCACGGAGCTTGCCAGGACCGCTAATGCTGGTGCCTTTCCGCATTCTCGAACTTGCAGACTTCGCAGCACGTTTCATATTGTTCTCCCAGCATTGCCATTCTGTAGCACAAACTAGTCTTCATTGTAGCACACATTTTGGCATTCATTACAGGTGAACCCAGCCGTGACCATCAACCATCGCGAGCCTATACCGATAGAGAACCGTTACAAATTCGACTGAATCACGACTGATCCTGCTCGGATGAAAGGCGAGCCTGCATCCGGGATCTGCCGCTCTGCTCATGGAAAAGCCTCGAAACCTTCAGCAGCGCGATTCGCGAATCCTCGAAGGTATCCACGGCGATTGCGCCGCCTAGCTTCCTCACTTCTTGCACTGGCCTGTTACGTCTTCCCGGACAACTTGATCGCCGCTTGAAGGATGGGCTTCGCCCACGGCGGCACAAGGGATAGCTCAGCTGAACTCACGATCTTGCCCCATTTCATGTGCAGCAGTAGTCTGGGTGACGGAGCTTGCCCTTTTTGTGGATCACCTTCTTCGGTGTTGTCAAAAACCTTGAGCTCGGCAAGGTGGGGCAGGAGTTCAATCAACTTCATCCTGCTCCGGGCGTACCGTTCACGTATCTTTGCCTCAGGGATGTCGTGCCCGCCCATGGCAACCCTGGACCGCACACGAGCGATGTGCAAATCAGCGCTTTCCAGGCCCACATACCAGATTCGCACTTCCATTCCCGCAGAGCTTGCCTTTTCAAGTAAGGAAGCCATCGTATTTCCACCGAGCGTGGTCTCAAAGGCAAAGTCCATACGCTCGTCGATGGCTCTTTCAAGTAATCGGCGGCCTTCCTGCCAAGCCAATGCATTTGCTTCTTCCTGGCCGATTTCGGGGAGTTTCAAGCGGAACTCGCGCGCGGCCGTGTCCGGATTATAGAACGTGGCGCCGGCTTCCTCGAGCATCGCCCCGCCAACGCTGCTCTTCCCTGCGCCGTTCACACCGGCCAGGACATAAATGCGTGGGGTTTGAGCAGGGTCAGGCACGCTTGCGCGCAAAGGTTACAGCGGCCTTGGCCAGCTGCTCTGGAGTCGCGTCAAACGCCGCTTGCATTCCCGCGCGAGCTTCTGGCGTCTGCATTCGCGCAAGAAGCGCGTCGAACTCGCCGCTCAACGCGTTGAGCTTGGCCTCCGTCGCACGAGAAAACTTCTCGTATTCCGCCATCGGAATCACGGCCGCTTTGGGAGTCTCATGTTTGGTGATGAGCACCACGCCGCCCTGCATGACCGTCTCCAGCACGTGGCCCAACTGGTTCTTTGCATCCGTCGCCGTAATCTTGATGGGCGTGAGGGCTTCCCCACGTCGAGCGAGAAAGGCAGGCACCACGTCCTGCCGTGCTCGTCTCATGCGCACGGCACGGCCGACCGTTTGCTTGAGACACGCGAGGCCGATCGGCTTGACGAGCAACTGCAGAGCTCCTAGCTCCGCGGCCTCGACCGCGATCTCGTTACTTTGTTTATCGACCATCACGATGAAGGGCAATTCTGGAGAAAACGCATGCAGTCTTTCCAGAAAAGCGAAACCACTTGTTTGGGGAATCAGAAGGTCCGTGAGAACGACATCAAAAAGAGCATTTTCAAGACGCCGGAGAGCTTCGTCGCCGCTGTGCGCCTCGGTGACTTCGAATCCAGCGCTAGCAAGCGCACGGCTGTAAGACGCCAAGATCTTCGGCTGATCATCGACCAGAAGTACGCGGTCTCGGGGCATGGTCACTACCTCCGATAGCCATTCTAGCTATTCTAGTCAAAATAGTCAAGAGACACGGACTCTGTTCTCGCGCGCAACGGCAAGCCGCAAGAGCGTCTTGGCACTCTCTCCGGGGTGGGAAGTCGAAGATCTAAATCGCGGTATTTCTATCGGATGAGGGAACGGACGGAATTCTTGCGCAACGCAGCCGGTTTGCAATCAGTTCTTGTGCTGATTCCCTTTGGAAACCTTCCGATAGGGATGTTCCAGACTCAAATAAACGAAAATACCCCGTTCTCCAGTGCTTGGCCCTATCCCAATTGGTACGCTGAATCCCGGAACAATCTGCAATCCGTTCCTGAGATTGTAGGCCCAGCGAAAACCAGGATTGAGCAGCAACGTGCTGCTCCATTGAGTTGTGTGGGGCGCAATCACCTCTTCGTTTCGGTAAAACACCGTTTCAAGCAGCAGATTGAAACGCGGGTGCGCCAGCCATACAAGGCTCTGGCCCAGGTTATATCCGAATGTGGGGGCCCTCGCTCCGGAATCGTTGCGAGCGTGAGGAATGACGGTCGCGCCCGCATTCCAGTGCGCGACGAGCTTCTTGGCTATCACCAGGCTGACAGGAAGCTGCGTCTGAACTCCCGTTCCTCCCGCGCCACGACCAAGCCGAGAGTCTCCCGTGGGCAGAAGCACGCTCACCCTGGGAGAAAAAGCCACCTTCGCGTCGCCGCCTCCCAGTGCCTGGTAGCGGTAATTGAGAACAACATCGCCGACTCCTCCGCTGGTCTCCGGGTGCTCACCGGAATGCGCCGAAACAAGCGTGTAACTGAGCTGGTGTCGCGGATTCGCGTCGACAGGCCACTCCTGCGTGAACGTGTAGGCCCAATCCTTGCTGTTCCAGAGCCGCTGAAACGTTTGAATGTGCTGCACTACTCCAAACTCCTGGTTGTAAGCCTCTTCTACCAAGAAGCTGTTGTCCTGAATCGCAGGAGTATCTTCCAATTTTGGCCCTTTTACCTTGTCTGCGTTCACACTGCTTTGCTCCCATCCAATGTTCTGCCGACAATCGAGCTTGCCCCGTTTGCAATCACTACTAGCCGCCGATGTAGCAGTCTGCGCCCAGCCCGCAGAAACCATCACGAATCCTAGGATCGGAAGCGCAGGGCACAGCAAGAAAAATGTTGTCATGGGCGCTCGGCTGGACTTCCGGTTTAGAATAGGCATGTAGTGTTCTTACTCCTCAATTACAGCTGACGTTCGCGTTTTTGATCCAAGCCTGCTAATACCGCTGCCTGGCAACGGCGTGACACCACCTCAAAAGGATCCTTAACTATTTGATTGCCACTCCCGTGAGGTACAGCGTCAGCATTCCCGTGAGGACACCAGCAAAGACCGTAACCGGTATGTGACGCTTTGCCATCTCCCTCCAAATCATCTGCCTGCTAATTTCATAGGCAACCTGGAAGACGGCTCCTGCGCCGATCGCCAGGAACAATACCGATAGCGGCTGGGAGTAAACCAGACCGCCGACCCAAGCACCCACAATGGACGGTCCGCCGCCAATCAAACCCAGCAAGGCAAGCGAGCGAATTGCAGGCTTGTCTTTCGAAATGGGGACGATGATCCCAAGCCCCTCGGTGATGTTCTGAATAATGAAGCCGACCATCAAAAAAGTGCCGAGTGCCGCCGCGCCCACCGCATAGGCTGCGCCAATGGCCAGTCCCTCGCCTAGATTGTGGAGACCGATGCCCACCGCAATCATCGTGGCCAATGTCATTCGCTGTCCGGCTTCGCTTCGCCCAACAATCATCTGTTGGCGGCCAACCACATCCAGCAGCAGAAACGTTCCTATGATCCCGATGCCGACTATTCCCGCGCCCTGGAACGCATCGCCCAGTTTCCCGCCGACTTCCAGCGCTTCCGTAGTCGCGTCAATACCCAAATAGACCAGAAGGCCTACCGTAGCCGACATCAGAAACATCATCGCGCTTGGTCCGAAACTCTTGAGTGTCGGCAGCCAGAACATCCCCAGCGCCACGGGGATTATCCCGACATAGATGCCGATCAGCGTGAAGCTCCAGAGCGTGTCACCCGACGCCGTACCGGTCGTCGTCGCCACCGGGATCGAGGTCTTCAACGGAATCGAATTGCTGGAGAAGACCGTTATTTCGTACGCCTCGGCTTGCACCCAGGGATACTGGAGAACCAGGACCGCGGCGCCCAGACGCGCAATAGTGTTACCGGGAGAAATCGTGTACGGCCATGTCGCATCGTTGATGTTGATCTGGGCGATGGTGATTTCCTGAGGGCTGGTGTTCCGCAGATGAAGTTCGATACGTCCGGGCCCCAGGATTGTCCGTTCGAACTGCAAGCTCTCGATCGGCGCGGCGGGTGTGACATTTAATCCTGCGCCCTTGGTGAACACGAACAGCGCAATCACGCCAGCCAACAGGAGAAGCGGTACGAGCAGGAGCACGAGACCGCTGAGAAAGGACTTTTTTGACGGAACCGGCGTGGCAGTCGTTGTCATAAGCTATGCCTCCACCTGGAATACACCGGTCCACCCAAGTTCCGCGAACTCGGTCTTGTGCGCGTGGAACATGTACTTGCCGGGATATTTGTACCGAAATTCCAAGATGCCGCGCTGACCCTGCATCAATGAAATTGTGTCCGTGAACTCGCTCGGCGTCAGGCTGGTGCCGGTTGGATAGTAGTGAAAGAAATTCGCGTGGAGGTGAAACGAGTTGATGGGATCGAACTCCAGAACGTTCACCAGATAGATGCGCACCAGCTCGCCCACCTTGAGCCTGATCGGGTTTTTGTCGTGGTCGTAGTGAAATGGAATGCCGTTCACGACGTAAAAGTCGTTCTTCCCGTCGAAATCCACGTCGTACCCGCTCATCACCATAACAAACTCGCGGTCGACCTTCGGTCTACCCTTCTTGGGGTCGATGATGAACGCACCGTAGAGCCCTTTTGAAATGTGTTTGGCCAATTGAGTGGTATGGCAGTGGTAGAGGTGAACGCCAAACGGTTCAGCATCGAACTCATACGTGTATCGCTCTCCCGGTTGAACCACGCCCGAGGCTGCGTCAAACACACCGTCCATATTGCCTGGATGGATGCCGTGGAAATGAACGCTGTGCTCGTGATCGCTGGCGTTGAAGAACTTGATGCGCACCCGGTCGCCCTGGCGCACACGAATCGTCGGCCCGGGGATGCGGCCGTTATAGGTCCAGGCCGTGAACTTCAGCCCGGGAACTACTTCAATCAAAGTGTCTTGCGCAATAACCGTGTATTCGTGAAGAGTTTGTCCGTTCGGCAGCTTGCCGACCAGGCCCGTATCGAAGTCGGTCAGAATTTCTGTCGGGTTAAAACCGTTCTTCTCGTGATCCACTTCACCAACAACCGTGGGCATGAGGTGATGAGCGTGGCCGTGTGTCGAGTGCGGCTCCTCTGCGAAAGCCCTGCGTGAAGCCTCGAGCGCAGCGCTCATGGCGGCTGCTCCGGCCAGACCGGCTCCGCCTATGCCTGCTCTCAGAAGCGTTCTGCGCGAAATCGAGTGTTGCTTCGTGTCATTTGGACTTACAGATTCCTGTGGTGATTCTTGGGGCATAGTCTTGCGCCTTCCCCGCATCTGTGCCGCGGCATCGCTGCCGCACCGCAGAAGACCTATTTCATCCGGCCGTCAAGCCGTCGGCAAATCGGAAGTCGTCATCGCCCGCCGTATCTTAACCAGAACAATCAAAGTTATTTAACCACAGTTAATCACAGAAGTAAATGTAGATATACATGGACGAGCTAGAGATGTGAAGGCGCAAGAAGGAATGCAGAATGTGTCTCAGCGCACTTGGCAAGAGCCGCCCTCCGTCGCATTGAAGATGCTGCTTTCCCTTGCCCAAAAAATGGCGGCGGGCCCAATCGCGTCACACAAAGCTCGCAAGCTTGAGATTGAGGGGAAGGCTTGAAAGTGGCGGAATAACGGGCTGCTCGGCGCCTCACGTGTCGAAGGCCTGCGATTGCCCAGTGCGCGTTTTAGACATCTTCTAGTTGGGCTTCGGTCATCCCGAAATAGTGGCCTAGTTCGTGGACTATCGTCAGGCGTATTTCCTTTCGGATTTCGTCTTCGCTGGAGCAGACAGCCTCGATGTTCTTCTGATAGAGTACGATGCGGTCAGGACCTGTGGGTAGGTCGAACACGCTTTTCCTAGTTGTTGCTACACCTTCGAAGATAGCGAGCACCAAATTCTCGGCATCGTCCGAATCGAGGATCCCTGCATTACGCGAGCATCTGCGCGGCAACTGCTCGGGAGGCACGTTTTCTACTAGAACTGTGACATTGTGAATTCGATTGCGGAACCTCGTTGGAAGTCCCTCAAGCGCCTCCTCCACCAATTTGACGAACTTTTCTCGCTCCATCTCAATGGTCCTAGGACGAACGACAGACCGAATACATTGGTTTCATATTAGCTCGGATCGCGTACGGAGATGGCGAGTTGTTCGGCCGTGTCTACAGCGACCACGAGAAAGCCGTCAAGTTCGCCGCGCGGCAGAAAAAGTCGCTAGTCGTAAAGAAGATAAAAGTCACTCAAGTCTAAACCGCAGCCCAGCAGCACTATCGCAAACTGCCCGAAACAAACGATCTGCCCCTGCAATGTGTTTGAGGATGCACCGCGGTGAAGAAATCCGCAGAGCCGACCAGCCTCTCCAGCAATTATTTGGAAAATACGGAAAACGGGCCGGCGACGTAAGCTCTTTAGAATCTTGGACTGGTCTATCGGACTCGAACCAACATCTGAACTGTGGTGAGGTTCAGTAGCAAATCATAACGATGTCCAGCCGAAACCATAAGACGATGGACTGGCGGGATTTAGGCAATTATCGTTGCCCTGAGGTGGAAGAGTAATGCCACCAGATCGGGCCCAAGAGGCATCATTTGACGGGGTTTTGGAAAATATGAAAAACCGCGGTGTGGCGTAAACCCTTTGAAATCTGGAGCGGCCTATCGGAATCGAACCGACACCTGAACCTTGGCAAGTCTGCAGGGAGCGGCGTGTCAACGCAGGGTCGAAAATCGTGCGACATCGCAGCGTTCATGCTGGGATGGCTGATTGAGAAGGGCTCGGTTCGATTCGGTAGCCAAGCCTGCGGAGTGCT
>Ga0209161_10002381_pt1 | contig 15382 bp, 20 predicted proteins | sample GraSoiAngelo_155_FD_186169 | JGI IMG/M metagenome (GOLD analysis project Ga0209161, IMG submission 186169) | Grasslands soil microbial communities from the Angelo Coastal Reserve, California, USA - 14_1009_13_30cm (SPAdes) (version 2) | ecosystem: Environmental > Terrestrial > Soil > Grasslands...
AGCCCTTTGTCGTGGCACTCCGCCGCGGATTGCTCGATCAAATTTCCACTGATCCTTTGCAATGGCAGGAATTGTCGATCTTCAAGTTTAAACCGGAACAAATTCATCGCCTGAGCGTCATAACAGACAAAGAGTTCTTGCTGGAGCGCGGCGAAAATAACCAATGGCGCCGGCTGAAAGGAAGTGGCGAGATCAATCAAAATAACGTGCAATCGTTGCTCAACACATTGTCGAACTTACACGCGGTGCGCTGGCTCGAAGCAACGCCACCTCAACACGGTTTCGAAAAACCACAACTCGTGGTCACATTCACAACTTTAGCCGACGACAAAGCTTCGCACAAAGTGACGATAGGTTCTGGGACTAGTGACGGCACGTGGTTCGCACGCGTGGGCGAGCGCGAAGGCGCCTTCGTGCTGAGCAATCCGGATTTGAACACGCTAAAACTGCCGCTGGTTAGCCAACCCATGCGCTCGCCGAGTCCATCGCCGAGCGCAACCGCATCGTCCACCGCGAAGCCATAATCCTATAGCGACCGCCTAGTCGGCGGCGGCGTGCAGGGCTGGCTAAGAACGGCAGCGCGCGTTGCACAAGGACGCGGCCACAGGCCAAGTCGGTCGGACCTTTCTGGCGCGTGGAACAAAAGGCAATCAGTCCGACGCCCCCGAAGAGCGCCCCTACCTGGAACAAATTTTCTCCGCGGTATAAATTGTGACGATGCCGCCAGTGAGCGGTTCGCATGTCGCACGCGTGAATCTATTCGCTGCCAGCAGCCGGGACATCGCATTGCCGCTCGGAAATTCTTCAATCGAGTCGCCAAGATAATCGTAAGCGCTTTTCTTCTTTGTTAGAAAGGACCCGAATAATGGCAAGCAGCGATGCAAATAGAAACGATAGATCGCGCGCAAGATCGAGATCATCGGCAGTGAAAACTCAAGGACGAGCAAGTGCCCATCCGCGTTAAGCACGCGCGACATCTCACGAAGCGCCTCTCCCCAATCTTCCATGTTGCGTAAACCGAACGCGACAGTGGCGCAATCGAACGAAGCATCGGCGAACGGCAGCTTCATTGCATCCGAAACGACTGTCTGACGCACACCTTTTCGTTTCGCCAGTTCCAGCATTTCAGGCAGGAAATCGACACCCACAACCTCCGCATCCGGCAACTTCTTTTGCAACGCGAGCGCCAAGTCTCCTGTGCCAGTGGCGAGATCGACAATTTTCTTCGGCTGCCAACTCGCGGCGACCTCAGCGGCGCGTTTTCGCCAATAAAAATCGATCCCACAACTGAGCAGGTGATTCGCCAGATCGTAGCGTGCAGCTATCGATCCAAACATTTGCCGGACTCGTTCAGGTTGTGTTGCGATACTGGACTTAGTCACTTCAAAATTGATTCAACATCAACTCGCAACTTCGCGATCACTCGTCCCTTTTCTAGTTACTACTTCGAGTAATAACGGGCAAAGACGGGCGACGAGAACTTCGAACATCTATTTTGTTATAAAAAGTTGATTGCCATTTCAGCCAATTCCGGCTATCTGACAAGATATGGATATATCTGTTGAAGCTTTACAAGAAGCCATCTCAATTCGCCGACAAATCGATACCCTGGAAAAACGTCTTTCCTCAATGCTTGCACCTGGCCGCCGCGTCCGCGCTATAGCGGCCCTGGCTCTTCCCCATATGTCGGCCGCGACTCGGGCCAAACTTGCAGCCGCTGCCACAGCTCGTTGGGCAAGGCTAAAGGCTGGGACGAAAATAATTCCCACGAAAATGATTCCCGTCAAGAAAGGTGGAATCACCCCTGCTGGCCGAAGACGGCTGTCACAGTTAATGAAGGCTCGCTGGGCGGCACGAAGGAAAGCTGCGGCGAAGAAGTAAATCAGTCGATTAGAACTTGCAGACGGTCGTTCCAGTTGTCTTCGGCTTTGCCGAGAGAAGCTGGTTAGCTAAACGCCAGTGTGGCGCAAGCTAACTATTGCTCGCGAGAGGACTCGAACCTCCACGGGTTTCCCCATACGGTCCTGAGCCGTACGCGTCTGCCAATTCCGCCACGCGAGCAAAAGACAGCGGCACTACAATGCGCAGACGGCCAGCGGGCTGCAAGATCGAACCAGTGATCTCGATTCTGTGATACGAAGGAGGCAATCGGTGCCTGGTTAAATTAGCCCGAGCGCCTCTTGCGTGCACGAACTTCCAATTGGTGCGCTTTGCGTACCTTGCCAACAGAACGCAAAAGGTCGGCGTAATTCGACACCACAATCTCATAATCCTTCGAGGGCTTTTCATTCGCCTCCTCCCAAGCCTTAAGCGAAGCGCTATAAAGCTCAGCCGCTTTCGCGTAATCGCCGCGTGAATGATACACGACCGCCAGGTTGCATTTTGATTGGGCAATGTCGGGGTGCGTGGGCGGATACAATTTCTCGCGGATAGCCAACGCGCGAAGATGTACATTCTCCGCCTCAGTGTAACGGCGCTCGTTCGTGTAAAACACGGCCAGGTTATTCAGCACTGACGCCACATCGGCATGAACAGGCCCAAGCTGCTTCTCGTAAATCCGCAAAGCATGTAAATAGTACGGTTCGGCCGCTTTTTGGCGTCCCGATTTACGGAAAATAAGCGCAACGTTGTTCAACATTGTTCCGAGATCCGAATAAGGAATATCTTCGAGTTGGGTGCCCGCGGCGATCGCTTTCTCGTAGAAACTGATCGCCTCCTCGGATTTACCGAGATTATCGCATAAGAACGCAAGCCGGCGCGCGGAGCGGAAGATGGCGCGCTGGTCCGGTGGTTTTACCTTTTCCAAGATTGCATGTGCTTTGAGCAAGTATGCTTTGGCCGTGGCACGATCTCCCTTTTGATCGAGAAGCTGTCCTAGTTTTTCGAAGCTAGTCGCCAGCGGAAGTTCGGCGCCTGGGAAAGCGCGCTTGGCAATCTCAAGCGCTGTTTCAGCAACGCGAATTGCCTGAGGCAAACGATTTGTTGCACGCAACGTATCAAGTTTGTCATTGAGGATCGACCAAAGCTTTTCTTCACCTTTCATCAAGCATCACCAGCCCTCGCTCAGCTGGGCGACTAATCGGGTCGCGAGGTCTTCCGTGGCGAGTGGCAACGCTTGCCGTTCGTCGGTGGTCACATCCTGGCCCACGAAGAAGCTGGTCGCTCCGACAGCTTCAGCCGGTGGTGCAAGCTCCGTTCCGTTCTGGGCGATAAGCGTGTATCTCAAGCGCATGTTCAAACTAAATTCAGTGGTTTGGAGCACGTTCCCGCGCACGGATCGCGCCGGCACCCTGTCGATACGGGTAATTTCAGCTTTTAAAGTAGCATCTGCATTTCCGCTGCCCGCAATCTGAAACGTCCCATCTTGTTGTAACTGCTTGATCACCGTATCAGTCACCAACACTTCGATACGAGGAACCAGGGTTTTGTTTCCGAAGGTGGGTACCGCGATTGTGTGAACGTCGCGCAGGTAATATGGCTTTACCGGCCCGATGTGATAGCCAAGGCAACCGCTTAGGGTAAAGCAGGCAAATACTGCCGCAAATAAGGCTTTCACGGCGCCGGTGAGGCGGACACTCCGGGAGAGGCAGATGCCTCGGGAGCTGAAGACGCGCCGGTGCTTGTGCTTGGCGGGGCCGGCAGAGGCTCGGGCGCAGTCGTAGTATCGGGCGCTAGCGAAGCTGGTGGCGGTAACGAAACATCAGTCTCCGGCGCAGGCAGCGGTGCTGCGTTGTTTGCTGGACCCGGCTTCGCCGACCCGCTTCGGGCCGTCCGTGCTCCACGCGCATCTCCCTTTTTCTTGCCAGCGTCTGCCGCCGAAAAAGCAGGTTGAAGAGCAGCATCTCCGACTTTCGCGCGCAACTCATCGATCCGCTTCTTGGCCCGGTCACTTTCCGCCGATCCGGGCTGCTGACGGATCACTTCGTTGTAGTAGATGACGGCAGCGCGATAATATTTTTGCTTATCGTAAAATTTCGCCACTTCGTAGGAACCACTCGTTTGTTTACGCTCAAGAAGCTCAAGGTTAGCGTGTGCCTGCGCGGCTTTCTCGCTGTTTGGATAGTGAAAGAGGAAATCTTGGAAGGCAGTTCTGGCATTGCTCACTGCCGCAATGTCCTTAGTGCCTGTTCGCGCGGCGGTGAACCAGATGTAACCGATCTGATACTGCGCATCCACCGCGACCGGCTCGTTCGGAAACTTGTCCACTACTGCCTGGTAAGCTTGAAGAGCAGCGTCATTAGCGCCCTGCTTCTCGCGCGCGAGGCCAATGTCAAACTGAGCACGAGCGGTGTACTTTCCGTACGGCGCTGTCCGAACAACGTTCGCAAAAATCGTGACGGCGCGGTCCAAGGAGGATGCATAAGGGATACCGAGGAACCTCAACTTTTTACCCGTCAGATAAATTTCGCCGATGCGAAACTGCGCCTCGATTGCTTCATCAAAATGCGCGCTACTGGGATATTTTTCCACCAGCTGGCTAAATGAACCCGCCGCTGCGACATAGAGATGCAGCTGTTCCTGCAATTCGGCCGTGCGATAGAGCGCACCGGCCGCAAGGGCGTCTTTGGGATGGCGCCGCACAAGCGTCTTGTAGACGCGGATCGCTCGTTTCGCGTCGCCCTCTTTTTCCGCAGTCTGCCCAATCTGGAACAGCTCCGCTGCGTTCCCACTTATTTCTTCGTCGCCGGGCGCTACGAACTTCGCTTTTTCACCCGGTTGAAAGACCACGGCGGCCACACCTGGTTCGGGCAAAACCAGGATCGCGGCGGCGAAAAGTAAAACGGCCCGAATCACGAAATGCATGAGGTCGCAGACTAGTTAAGTTATCCATTCCGTCAAGTTGAACAGCCGGCCTTTGCGAATGCGCTTTGGCCGCAGTATTAATCGACATTCGGTTAGATCGACATCTTTTCGGCGGCGCAAAACCGATTAATCTCCTGACTCCTTTGAATCTAACCGATCAGCAAAAAATACGCATCGGTGCATGCGCATGGAGTTTTGAAGACTGGCGCGGCGCCTTTTATCCGCCGGATTTGCCGGACTCTCAATGGCTCGAATTCTATGCGCGCTATTTCCCGGCCGTTGAAGTGGATTCAACCTTTTACGGCGTTCCAGCCGAAAACACCGTCCGCCGTTGGCTCGAGATGACTCCCACCGCTTTTCGCTTCTCTTGTAAGCTTCCGCGCGAGATCACGCATACCCGCCGGCTGCGCGATTGCACCGCCGAGTTGCATTCGTTTCTCCGCGCCATCGAACCGCTCACACCAAAGCTCCAGGTCATTCTCATCCAACTCCCCCCATCCTTTGCACCAAAAGATGGCAAGCCAGCGCTGCGCAAATTTCTCGAACAGCTGCCGCGGGATTTCCGCTTCGCGATTGAATTTCGTCATACCGGATGGCACCGGCCGCAGATCATCCGGCTTCTGGAAAAATATCGCATTTGCTGGGTGTGGGCCGATACGACTCCCCTCAACGAGCGAAACCTTGCTCCATTCGAATTCCTGCCGCGCATCACAGATTTTCTCTATCTGCGTCTGCTCGGCGATTACGCAACGAAATACGATGTCGATGGTGGCCACGTCCATCGTTATGAAAAACTGCTATGGAAACGTGAGGCCGCCCTCGAAAGCTGGTCGCTCAAAGTTCAGCGGCATCTTTCGGAGGTCCGCAATGTTTGGGCATTCGTGAGCAATCACTTCGAAGGATTTGCGCCTGAAACCTGCCAACGACTCGCCGGGCGTCTCGGGTTTGATTTGCCCCTGCCGTCCGAAATAGAAAAGGTATTATCGGAACAAGAGCGATTGCAGCTCGATCTTCAGTTATAGGCGCGTTTGAAACAAAAGCGGCCGACACCTCTGCCACTTTTGCGGTCATATCGCGCATACAACGCGCACATTGCGTTTGTGTTTTTCGAAAACGCATACTCCGCGAATCTTGAAGATCGATACCTTCTGAGCCAGGCGCGGAAAATTATCGCCAAGCTGCAAGTGCGAATGCGCGTCAGAAGCAGTTGTAAATGGAACCCCTCTCTCTATTGCGAGTTCGATGATGCGGTCGGCCGGGTAAAGTTCGTCTACCGGCTTTCGCCATCCAGCCGTCGAAAGCTCAACTGCAAGATTACGCGAACGAATAAAATCGAGCGTCTCGTTGACGACGGCGTCGATCTCTACATTTGGTCGATGACCGTGGATTTTGACAAGGTCGAGATGCGCGAGACAATCGACCAGCCCAGTCGCGGCCATTTCGCGAACCCGGCGAAAATAATCGGCGTAGATCGCATCGATATCGCGTCCCTCGAATTGCTCGGCGCCAGCCGGGACGCTGTCGAACATCTGATCGGCATGATCGAGGAAATGAACCGAGCCCAAAACAAAATCGAGCTTATTCCAATGTTGCTCGATCCATTTTCCACCGACGGCTGAGTGAATTGGATCGTTATCGAGCTCAATCCCAGCGCGGATTTTTAGATCGGGATTTTTCTCCCGCAGACGATCAATTTCATCAAAATTGATCCCAGCGTAATAACGATCGTGGTCGGTGAAAGCGATGTCCCTCAGTCCGAGCTCACGCGCCGAATCCGCCCATGGTTGAAGCAGCGCTTGCGTGTAAGGCTGCACCCGATGTCCCTGTGGATGCGTGTGATAATCGGAAAACAGGAGCAAGGGACCGGCAGACTGATGAAGTGGTAAGGTTGCGCGAGAAATCATTAACCTATTGCTCCATGCCTCCAGGCATTAAGGCACAGCCAGGAATTTTTGCCGGACTCGTAACTCCGGGTATGCGGGAAAGAAAGCTTCGGCGACAAAGACTTTATTGGGAGTGAGATCGCGCGTCGCGATCATTTCGTTATATTCAACGTGCTCCTGTGGGTTAATCAAGACCGTGGCAGATTTTTCTGTAATGGCGTGATTGTCGGACCACTTCGTCAGGATATCTCCGGCAGAGTTCCTCAAATAAATCTCGACCCGCTGGTTCGTCGCAAAGTCGAGCGAAACGGGACGCTTAGACACATTCGTCAACGTCATTTTGATCTCAAGTTGGCGGACCTCGGACAGCTTTACAGTCTGCGGCGTGATCTGGAGGTCGAGCGCGAGGCCACGCAATCGCGGATCTTTGTATTGCGGTACTACCTCGGGAGAAAAGGGATGCAGAATGCGGCCCAACCAACTCCGTCTGTGCGGTGTCGCCGTAGGCGCGGGTTCCTGGCCCAGGGTGCGCCCGACGATCGCGGAAATCAGAAAGAGCAAAACAACGTGTCGCATCATGAGCGGGCTTAAACAGCAAACGTTGCAAATCCTGTCAAACCCTTTATCAATCGGCATGAAGAGTCTCTGGGTGTTCGCGCTTTGGCTACTTTTCGTGGCACCCGGAGGCGTCGCGAAACAACGACATTGCATGTTCCGGGTGCACGCACAAGCGAACTCTCAGGATACCGCAGTATTCGCTACATCCGTTCACGCACAACTCTCCGGGAAAGATGTGGCGATCGAAAAAATCCCGCGAATTTCGGAACAGGACGTCGTAGCGTTTTATCCTTATGCTGCTGCCAACGGAACCTACGGCGTGCTGTTTCAGCTCGACGAGCACGGGCGGATCGCGCTCGACGCCTTAAGCATTGAGCGCCGGGGCAGTCTGCTTTTTGTGTTCATCAATGGCCGCCCGATCACCGAACTCGCAATCGACAAGCGTGTTTCCGACGGAAAGATCTATGTCGCTTCCGGACTGACTGCGGCGGACATTGACTTGATGAAAAAAGATTGGCGATTAATCGGACAAAAGAAACGTTGACTATTTCACCGGGAATTCACTGGCGTTTCTTGCACGGCGACCGCTTGCCAATGTCCATGGCGATAAAGCATGACATTGGTCAATCGAATTCGCAGCATGATCCGCCTGTTTTGATCGCTCATCATATTGAGGCCTCGCGCCACCGCTACGTCCTGATAAAGCTTGATCTTCAGATCTTAAAGCCGTTGCGAATAGGGAAGCGGCTTGCTCAAACCCGCAAGCACTTGCCATTTATTTTGCAGTTCACCTTTCCAACTCGAATCGATGAGATCATCGGCCAGGATTCGATCGAGAGTTGCACAGTCGCGCTCGACTAATGCGCGCAGCCACCGCGTTCGATTCGAAGAACAGTGCGTTCATCACGGCCTTGGACAGACATTTCGCGCCCGAACGCCAGCGCTGGAAAAATCAACAATGCAATGGTGAGCCAGCAAGGCATTCCTCCCGGTCCCTTCATAGAGACGCTCTTTTCTTAAACCGACGGCGAATGAAGATTCGTTTTGCCACTGCGTTTCTGGCGTTTCAGTTCGTTCGTTTTACGATGGCGGCACAAAACCAAATTGTCGACCTTGTCCTGCCCACGGATAACGACGCTCTTTTCTCAGGAGGGGGTCCGGCATTTTACCAATACATCGAGCGCAATTACAAAGGAGCGAAATCGACACCGTGGGAAGGTGGTCAGTACGGCTTTGTGCGTGATCCCATTGAGACGTCGGCGGGCATTGTTTATACGCGCTTTCACGAAGGAATTGACATTCGTGCCTTGCGCCGCGATGCCCGTGGCGAGCCCCTAGATGAAGTGCGCGCCATTGCGGATGGAAAGGTCGTACACACTAATCCCGTGCCGGGCTACTCGAACTACGGGAAGTACGTCGTGATCGAGCACCGCTGGGATGATTCAAATTACTACAGCTTGTACGGACATCTGAGTTCGATCGCGGTACAGCCCGGTAACGCGGTGAAGCGCGGCCAAACCATTGCCGCGATGGGCTACACCGGGGCCGGATTGAACCAGGCACGGGCGCATCTTCATTTGGAATTGAACGTGATGCTCAGCGATCGGTTCGAAGTCTGGTACAATGCATTCTTCAAAAATGATCCAAATCACAATGGCATCTACAATGGAATGAATCTCGCCGGTCTCGATATCGCGCGGCTCTATCTCGCGCTCCGCAAAAATCCATCACTCAGCATTCCCCAGTTTCTCAGTGACGAAGAGATATTCTACAAAGTGACCCTGCCTAAATCGCGGCATTTCGAGTTGCCAAGACTTTACCCCTGGATGCTTGCCGCGGATGTTCGCCATGAGAAATCTTCGTGGGAAGTCTCTTTCGCGCGCTCCGGTCTACCCCTAAAAATAGAACCAAGCGACAAACATGTGACCCAGCCGGAGTTAGGTTATGTTAAAAAAAGCTCGATCGATTATTCCTATTTGACTCGTGACGAAATTTCCGGTCGTGGCGGAAACGCGCATCTCACGAACTACGGCAAGCAATTAATGCGACTGTTCATCTACCCGGACTGAGTTGTAGCTCCTTCGTTGTGCGAAGCGCTCACGTTGCCATGCTGTTCGAGACGCCGTCCAGATGGGACGGCTACAGGATTCAGCACGAAGTCGGCACGCGCTGTGCAAGGGCGACTCCGTGCGGAATTGCACCTTGTACAAACCCAAGACATTCGACAGCACCGCTCGGTTTTCCTGGAAGTGCGATCACAAGGGAAAGATCGACGATCGCCGCCAAGTTGCGCGACAGGATTGAATTGGGAGTAATTTTCATCGATTCAGCGCGCATCACTTCCCCAAAACCGGGTAGCTCGACGCGCATGATCGCGCGAATTGCTTCTGGCGTGACGTCGCGCGGGCCAATGCCGGTCCCGCCAGTGGTCAAAATCAAGCCGCAACCTTGTTGAGAAAATGAGCGAATCGTCTCCCGAATACGTTCCGCGTCGTCTGGCACAATCGCTTCCGAAAAGACCTGCCATCCATTTTTCTGCGCTGCATCCTTCAAAGCCGGTCCACCAAGATCGTCATATTTGCCAGAACTGGCGCGATCAGAAACCGTGATGATGCCAACCTGTATTTGCATTTGTAGTGTGGCGCTCTAGTAGGGTCGCACCATTTTGCTGCCAACCCGAGCGACGGTTACAGACCGCTGCTACAGCTGATGTTTTGATTTTTCAACCAAACGCACGTCCGAAATCTGCATCTCTTTGTCAACGGCTTTGCACATGTCGTAGACGGTAAGCAACGAGACAGTGACCCCAGTGAGGGCTTCCATCTCGACACCAGTCTGCGCGATCGTCCGGGCAGTGCAAGTTGCTTCGGCGTCATCCTGTGACATGACAAAGTCGATCCTAACCTCGCTGAGCGGCAGTGTGTGGCAAAGCGGAATCAGCAGCGCGGTTTGTTTGGCGGCTTGAATGCCGGCAATCCGGGCAGTTGCGAAGGCGTTGCCCTTTGCGATTCCGTCTGTGGAAATTAGTTCAAGCGTCTTGCGTTGAAGTTTGATTTTACCTTTCGCGACTGCGGTGCGCGCACTGAGCGGCTTGGCCGAAACATCGACCATTTGCGCGCGGCCATCGACGCCAATATGCGTGAGGCGCTTCATCTATCAGCCACCGATTGCAATCATCTTGCGGCCCGGCGTGTAATTATTGCGAAAGTCGTGCTGCTCAGGCTTTCGATCGACAACACCGAGAAAGAACTGCTTGAGCTCCTCATCACTCGCGCCGCCGCGAAGTGGTTTCATAATATCAAATTCGAGGTAGCTGCCGAGACAAGGACGGAGTTTCCCGTCACACGTGAGACGAAGTTTGTTGCAGCTCTCGCAAAAATGAAGGTTCGTCATCGCGCCGATAAACCCGATACGCTGCTGGCGGCCGGGGATCTGGTAATACGTCGCCGGACCGTTCGTCCGGAATTCCGTCTCCGGGATCAGACTTCTATAAGACGATTCAATTAAGCGTTTCGCCTCAAGGATCGACATGAAATTATCTTCGTCGAGAACTTCAGTCGTGCTCACCGGCATCATCTCGATGAACCGGAGAATCAGACTACGCGCCGCGGCGAATTCTATCAGCGGGATTAATTGATCCTCATTTCGGCCGCGCATCAGGACTGTGTTTAATTTGATCTGATCGAACCCAGCGGCGATCGCCGCATCGATCCCCTCAAGCACTTGTGCATACAGATCGCGCCCGGTGATGTCTGAGTAAACCTGTCGATCCAATGTGTCGAGCGAGATGTTCACCGATCGGACGCCAGCGTCTCGTAAACTGCGCGCCATGGTCATGCCCGGCTCAACGTCACGCGCCAGAAGCGTCCCATTTGTCGAAAGACCGATGTCGTGAATGCCTCGGATTTTCGGAAGTCCGCGAACGAGATTAAGCACTCCCCGGCGGGTAAGCGGCTCGCCACCCGTAATCCTCACCTTCGACACACCGAGTTCCGCCGCGACGCGAATAAGGCGCAGCGTCTCTTCAAAAGTCAGGATTTCTTCGCGCGGCAACCACTCCTGCAACTCTTGCGGCATACAATACGTGCAGCGCTCGTTGCAGCGGTCCGTGATCGAGACACGCAGATAAGAAATCCGATGGCCGTACCGATCCTCCATTCTACAGAAGGCTAATCGCACGAATAGTCTTAATCAAGATAGCGCGGGACCAGCAGAGTTGACTGGCTGAATCCCGGTCGTATTTTCGAGAATGATGCGTCAATTCCTTGCGAGGACGCTGACGTTCGGCATTGCCGCCAGCGCGTTAATCCTTGCGAGCTGTTCCACAACAGAGACGCGAATTTCTGGACATCCCGAAATTTACCAGAGCCTTTCTCCCAGCGACCAAGCGCTGGTAAGCCAGGGGCAAATTCGCACGGGGACGTCACCAAACGCGGTGTGGTTGGCTTGGGGTTCGCCCGATCGCAAAATTGTGGGTAACATGCGTGGCCGTTCGACCGAAACTTGGATTTATATAAATTACACGACTTACCCGTACTCTTATCCTTACCCGTACTATGGTCCTGGTTTTGGCTATGGGTTCGGACTCACCAGCGTCGGCGTGGCAACGGGAAGTCAGCATCATCACGGCGGCCGTACTTTCGTTTTCTTTGGTAGTCCCTTTTACGATCCGTTCTATTATTCGTACATCCCACCAAGCATCCCGTACCCTTACAAGACCGTAACTTTCGCCAATGGCAGAGCAGTTTCCTTCCAATATTTGGTGCCGCCGTATCCCTAATAAAAAATTCTGTCGCTTTCGGCCACAGAACTAATCAGAGTCGCGGCACGCCTCGCAAATGGCTTACCGCTCCTTTCGAAAGTTCCTCGACGCTCTTGAACAAGCGGGCGAGCTGAAACGCGTTGCTGTCCCGGTCGATACCGACCTGCTCATCGCAGAATGGGCGGATCGCGAAATGAAGTCGCCCGGCGGCGGCAAAGCTCTCTTCTTTGAGCAACCGATTGTCGAGGGGAAAAGATCGGAATTCCCTCTCGCAATCAACACAATGGGATCGCGCCACCGGATGGCGCTTGCCTTGCAAGTCTCGAACATCGGAGACATCGCTCAGGAAATTCAACTCATCCTGAAAGCAAAACCGCCAACCGACCTTCGCGACGCGCAGTGCCAGGAAGTGGTGACGATACTGGACACTGGATTCTCGATGCTGAACGAGAAAAGCGCGTCGAAAGATCCAATATCCGGCATTCAGCATCCAGCATCAGGGAGTTTCACTCTGCGCGATCTGCCGATTCTCAAATGTTGGCCGAAGGATGGCGGACGCTTTATCACCCTGGCAAATGTGCACACGCGCGATCCGGAGACAGGCGCGCGAAATGTCGGTATTTATCGCATGCAAATTTACGACGAGCGTACAACCGGGATGCACTGGCAAATTCACAAAGTCGGCGCGCGCCACGGCAAACGCTATTATGAGCGAGGCGAGCGCATGCCGGTGGCGGTAACTCTTGGCGGCGATCCTGTCTATACATTCGCGGCAACCGCGCCGCTGCCGGATGGTTTGGATGAACTCCTTTTTGCTGGTTTTCTGCGGAAGAAATCAATCGAACTCATTCGCTGCAAAACGATCGATGTCGATGTTCCGGCGGACGTCGACTTCGTTCTGGAAGGGTATGTTCAACCCGGTGAAATGCGTCCGGAGGGTCCGTTTGGAGATCACACCGGCTTTTACACCGCAGTCGAAGATTATCCCGTTTTCCATTTGACCGCGATCACCCATCGCCGTGACGCAGCTTATCCGACAACGATCGTAGGCATCCCGCCCATGGAAGATTACTATATCGGCGACGCCTGTGTGCGGATCTTTCTGCCGGTATTCAAAATGAATTTCCCGGAAATCGTGGACATGACGCTGCCAGCGGAAGGCGTTTTTCACAATCTGGTCTTCGTCAGCATCCGGAAACAGTATCCGTATCAGGCTTTCAAAGTCATGCACGGCCTCTGGGGCATGGGCCAGATGATGTTCAGCAAATATATTGTGGCGGTTGACGAAGATTGCGACGTTCACAATACGAGCGAGGTGCTTTTCCGATTGTGCGCGAATACCGATCCTGCTCGCGACACAACCATTATCAAAAATCCAAGCGACTCGCTGGACCATGCGCCGACTGATCAGAACGTAGGCTCGCACATGGGATTTGATGCCACGCGCAAGCTGCCGGGCGAGAACTATAACCGCCCGTGGCCCGAATTGCTGAAAATGACTGAAGAAGCGCAGGCGCTGGTGGACGCACTTCAAGCGCAAGCGCGCTGATTTGCGAGATCGTCAACGAAGCTGAAAGCGGTTACGGCTTGCGGAAAAGCCGACCGGTGTCGACATCGCGAGTGAGCCCGCCAGGGGGGACTCCGCGAAGATCGTAGACGCGCCCGGTATAAGGGCTGTAATAAAAGCCAGGCGTTCCGGCCCAACGCGCGACTGGAAAGCCTCCAGGCGGCGGCGGACCGTAACGCGCAACCTGATCTTCTTGGATCGCCGCGCCAACCAGGGTGCCGGCCGCTGCGCCTGCGGCTGCGCCAATCGCCGCGCCGCGAACGTGACCAGTGGCAGCTCCGCCGATGATTGCGCCAGTCGCAGCGCCCCAACCGGCGCCCTGACCAACTGGGGTTTCGCACGAACAGATAATTAAGGAACAAAGCGCAACGACGAAAGTAACTGCAAAAATTTGCTCTTTCATATCTTTTAAGGTTGCGGAATTGAACCGCGTGCCTCCACACAGGTTGCGCGGTTTCAAGACATGGCTGGTATGTGAGATGCCACTAAGGTCTCACGAATACCTTGTTCATGTGCGGATCCAGGACAAGCCCACCATGCGGGACTTTCGAGCAGTCGAACTTCTGGTGCGGCGGATACGGGCTCATGACAATACCGGAGGCTTGATGTGGATCTCTTTCCCCGGTCGGATATCCTGAACTTGGCGGCGGATATTTTTTCTCCGCTTCTGCTTTGCTGATTGGCTGTGCTACGATCACCTGGCCGCTTCCACTGCCTGCCGTAGCAGGACCAGTCTGCGCGCAAACAATCGTGCCCAGGACAAAAAGCCCAAGCACTGCTGCTGATATGATTTTCAGAGAACTTGTTTTCATATTTCGTTTCTAAAAGCTTCGCAACAGAGGAGTCAGACGGATGCGTAATGCAGGGAATTCAAATATTTTTGAGTAGCTGCGCTGCGATCTGGCCGACTTTCTCCATTTTGCTAAGCCGGTATTCTTTTTCGAAAACGCGAAATTTGTCCAGCTCCATTTGACGAAGCAGACCGCGGTAAATGGAGCTCATGATCTGAGCGGGCACCATTGCTCGGCGGTCTTCAGACGGAAGGGCCGCCGCCGCGCGAGAGAAAAACTCTCGTGCGCGCCCCGCTTCGAATTCCATCAGACGAACGAAACGCTCATTGTATTGTCGATCTTGCAGCTCCGCTTCGGAATAATTGAAGCGCGCCAAATCCTCCTGTGGCAGGTAGATACGGCCGTACCGCAAATCTTTCCCGACGTCACGAATAATATTCGTCATCTGCAAGGCCAACCCGAGCTCAAGGGCATACTCTTTACAGCGCGGATTCCGATATCCAAAAATCTCGATGCTCACCAGACCCACTGCGCTGGCGACCCGATAACAGTAAACACGAAGCTCCTCGAACGTGGCATATCGTGAGATGCTCAGGTCCATCTCCACTCCGGCGATAATTTCCTCGAGCATGGCGGTGGATAGCGAGTACTTGTCGATCAAACTCCGTACGTCATGAGCAAGCGGCGCCTCATCCGCACCCGCAGCGCGGAGCATTTTGCGCCACGCCTCTAGCCGCACTCGCTTCTCCGCGACGCTGAGCTCCGAAGAATCGGCAATGTCGTCGATCACGCGGCAAAACGCGTAGAAAATAGTGATGTCGCGCTTACGCTCGCGTCCTAGTGAAATAAATGCCAGCGCCAGGTTCGATTTGCTCTGGCGCGTAATTTTCGCCGCATTCACGTGCGTCTTCACGGGGTCGCTTAATACTGGATCCATCTCTCCTGGTTAACGCGTCCGGTTTCGCATTGGCGAAATAAACAGACCCATGAAGCCAGAAGCCAGCCAGTGATAATCCCA
>Ga0209161_10002384_pt1 | contig 15370 bp, 14 predicted proteins | sample GraSoiAngelo_155_FD_186169 | JGI IMG/M metagenome (GOLD analysis project Ga0209161, IMG submission 186169) | Grasslands soil microbial communities from the Angelo Coastal Reserve, California, USA - 14_1009_13_30cm (SPAdes) (version 2) | ecosystem: Environmental > Terrestrial > Soil > Grasslands...
CCATGTTGAACGCCCGGTACATCTCGGTGTCGGGGATGTCGCCGAGCCGCTGTATCAGCCGGAAGATCGGCGGCACCTCGGGCCAGCGCTCGATCTCCAAGCCGATCGGCCGTACCGTGCGAACGATGTTGAAGAGCCCGTCGCCGGTGATGTGGGCCAGGGCTCGGATCGACAGCCCCGCCTCGAGGAGCGGGAGCACGGCCGGCACGTAGATCCGGGTGGGCCGGAGCAGCTCGTCCGCGAGGGTGCAGCCGAGCTCCGCCACGTGATCCTCGAGCGCGAGCCGCCCGCGCTCGAGCAAGGCGCGGCGGGCGAGAGTGTACCCGTTCGAGTGCAGACCGGCGCTCTCGAGCCCGATCAGGACGTCGCCGGCGCGCACGTCCTGTCCCGCGATGATGCGGTCGAGGGCCACCGTGCCGATCGCTGTGCCGACCAGGTCGATGGCGCTGCCGGGGCGCGCGCCGCGGAGCATCTCACGCACCTGGGCGAGCTCCCCGCCCGGACACGAGATGCCGGCGAGCTCGCAACCCCGGGCGAGACCACGGCCGATCCCGTCGAGGAGCGCGGCGGTGGGTTCCTCCACCGCCACGTAGTCGACGAGCGCCACCGGCCGCGCGCCGACGCAGAGGACATCGTTGACGTTCATCGCCACGCAGTCGATGCCGACCGTGTCGAAGCGGCCGGCCGCCTGCGCGATCAGGAGTTTCGTCCCGACGCCGTCCGTCCCGATGGCGATGCCCAGGTTCGGTGCGACCGGGATGACGTTGGCGAAGTAGCCGATGTCGAGCGCGGGGCGCGCATCGCCCGCCAGTGCGAACGTCGGCCGCACCCAGCGGAGCAGGGACGCGAGCGCGGGGCCCGCACCCACCACCCCGACGGCACGCTCCGTGAGCGCCGGCATCGCGTGGCGGTGACTATCACAGGATGCCGCCCGCCGCCCACCGCGGGCGGCGAGCTCAAGCCGAGCGTCTGAGGCCGACCGGGCGACCCGTGACGGAGTGCCGGCTGCCGTTCACGCGACGGAACGGGAACCGCACGACCTTCGTCTCGTCGCCGACCGGCAGCGGCTGCCGATCCCGCCAGCGCCAGAGTCCGGCGCGCAGATAGTCCGCTTCGAGCCCGAGAGCCTGGCAGACACTGACGAACGCGAATGGCCAGTCGCCGTCGTGCGAGGCGAACCATTCCTCGGCTTCGCTGAACAGGCGGCGTCCGTGGCGGCTGCGCACGTTGACGTACTTCTGGAACGTCCCGACGGCATCCTCGAGCACGGCGAGCATGAGGCGCTTCTCCGGCTGGAGCGAGGAGTCACCCTGCAGGCGGTCGAAGAACTGCGAGGGAAGGACAGTCTCGGGCGCGAGCTCGGCGCCGGTACCGGTCGCTTCGATCACCCTTGCCTGACTCTCCATGATGACTCCCTTCGGCGCTCGGTGTGAGCAGATGTCGTGCCAGGGACAGACCCTGATGGATGGCTCGCGTTCGCTCGGCGCGCTGAGACGGCGGTAACGAAACGTCACCAACGCTGTAACGAACCGCCACGCTCGCCGTGGCCGCGTCGAGCCGCTCGGCGCTATAAGCCCGGCATGAATCACGAACAGATCCTCTGTCGTCGAGAGGGCTCGGTCGCCACGATCGTGCTGAACCGTCCGGAGAAGCTGAACGCGTTCACGTTCAGGATGCTCGCCGAGATCCACGCGGCCCTCGATACACTTCCCTTTGACGACCTCCGCGCGCTGGTCTTCACCGGCGCGGGGCGCGCCTTCTCCGCCGGCGACGATCTGATCGACATGGGGGGCACGGACCCGGCCGAAGACATCCGTCGCGGCCATCATCGGCTCGTCACCCGACTCCGCGGGGCCAGGGTGCCGGTGATCGCCGCGCTCAACGGCTACACGCTCGGGGCGGCCTTCGACCTGGCGCTCGCCTGCGACTTCCGGATCGCCGCGGCCGACGCCGAGCTCGGCGACGTGCGCGTGCCGCGTGCGATGTGCTCGATGAGCGGCGCCGCCTTCTGGCTGCCGCGGCTCGTCGGCCTCGGCCCGGCCACCGAGATCCTCCTGCTCGGCGAACGGATCCCGGCACCGCGCGCGCTGGAGATCGGCCTGGTCCATCGCGTCGTGCCACAAAAGGAGCTCGAGACGGCCGTGGCGGCGTTCGTCGACCGCCTGCTCGCTCTCCCTGCCGGGGCGCTCGGGGCGCAGAAGGCGTGCGTCGAGTACGGCCGGTCACACGGGCTCGCGGAGTCTCTCGAGTACGAGATGACCGAGCTGATTCACGGCTTCGGGCGCGAGGAATGGGGCGAGGCAATCCGTGCCTTCGCGGAGAAGCGTCCGCCCCGGTGGCGCTGACGTCGGGTCGCTACGACGCGCCCCGCACCAGCACCACGAGCGTCCACACCACCATAACGCCGCTCAGCAGCGACCCGGCCGTGAACGCGATGGTCCGGTGGGGCTGCATGGCGCGGATGTAAAAGACGCTGTGCAGGACGCGCGCGACGGCGAAGCCGATGAACAGGATCTCCGCAGCGAGCCACGGCGGGCGGGTGAGCGCGAAGAAGAAGCCGACCACGAAGAACGGCAGAATGTTCTCGAGGTCGTTCTGGTGCGCGCGGCGGACCCGTTCGATGTCGGCGTCGTTCCCGCTCCTCGTCGGCATGCCCTGCAGGGCGTAGTCCTCCGGCGTGGCGAAGACCTTGCGGCCGATCCGGAGCGTGCTCGTGTAGAGGCCGACGGCCGCCATCTTCAGCACGAGGATCAGCGAGACGATCCCGAAGAGCCGGAGGGCCGGGTTGGCGAGTGTGGCGTCCATCGTCAGGCCCCGCTTTCGAGCTCGTCGGTGGCTTCGAGCGCGCTCAGCTGCCGCTCCACGAGCCTTCCGGTGCGCCGCAGCGTCCGCACGAGACGCGGCGTTTGCGCCGCCGGTGCGCCCTCGGCGATGAGCCGCACGAGCGCGCGGTTCAGGCGGCGCGCCGCGGCGATCACGTCGAGCACGACGGGACGCTCGGCCATCGTTGCGTCGCGCTCCGCGCGGAAGCGGCGCACGGACAGGAGGTCGAGCTGGAGCCGCCGCCAGAGGGCCAGCGCGGCTTCCGGGTCTTCCTCCCGGGCGACGCTCATGAGTAGCTCGCGGGATACCGCCGGCCCGTCGCGGCGCAGATCGGCCTTCACCGCATCCGGCAACCGCGTGAGGGCGAGCGTATTCGAGACGTACGGCCGACTCTTGCCGAGCAGATCGGCGATGTCACGATGGGTGTACCCGTGCCGCTCGATGAGCAGCGCGAGCCCCTCCGCTTCCTCGAGGGGCGAGAGATCCTCGCGCTGGAGGTTCTCGATCAGCGCGATCTCGAGCGGGTCGTCTGCGGTGCGGATCAGGGCCGGGAGCTTGTCGATGCCCGCGAGCTGCGCCGCGCGGAAGCGACGCTCGCCGGCGAGCAGCTGGTAGCCGTGCTCCAGGCGCCGGACGATGATCGGTTGCAGCAGACCTCGCGCCTTGATCGAATCCGCGAGCTCGGCGAGCTTGTCCGGCGCGAAGTGCTTGCGCGGTTGATCGGGATTCGGCTGGACGTCGGCGAGCACGACCGACGTCAGCACGGTGCGCTGGTTTCGCTCGATCGTCCCCGCGAGCGCCAGGCGTCGCACCGCGGGGCCGCCGGCAGGCGGCTCGGTTTCAGGCATGCTCCACCACATCCCCCACCTCCACGATCACCCGTTGTGCTCCCGGGGGCCTTCCACTAATCCCCCGGCCATGCCGACCTACGAGTACCGGTGCGCGAAATGCAACCGGAAGTTCCAGATCGTGATGTCGATCCAGGAACACGGGACCCGGCGCCCGAAGTGCCCCAAATGCAGCTCGGCTCGCGTGAATCAGCTATTCTCCGCGTTCTTCGCCCAGACCGGAAAGAAATCCTGACCAGTTCGCCGTGCCGGCCGGATATCTGCGAGGTCCGGCCGGCACGGTGCTGCATCAGACCTTTCCCTGGAGGAAGAACGCGATAACCAGGGCGTAGAGCGCGAGCGCCTCCATCAGCGCGAGACCCACGATCAGCGGAGTGAAGATGCGATCGGCCGAATTGGGATTCCGTCCGATCGACTCCATCGCGGCGGCAGTCGCTCGTCCCTGCCCGAGTGCCGCGCCGAACGCCGCGAGACCGAGGCCGAGCCCGGCTGCCAGCGCGATGAGACCCCGGTACCAGAGGCCTGCGCCGCCCTCGGCCTCCGCGGCGAGCGCCGGACTCGCCATCATCACGAGCCAACACCCGCTCCCCATGATTGCTCCAAGACGCTTCATGACCCTCCCCTCCGGACCGCCGGACATCCCTTCCTCTCCTCTATCCTCTCCACTCCCGCCGGGACGGCGGCCGAGCCTTGAGCCCGCTCAATGATCGTGCGCGACGGCGAGCGCGATGTAGATGGCGCTCAGCATCGTGAAGACGAAGGCCTGCACGACGGCGACGAATGCGCCGAGCACGTAGAAGATGACCGGGACCCCGATCTTCGTGAGCCCCGTGAAGATCTCGACGACCTGATGGTCCGCAAACATGTTGGCGAAGAGACGGATGCCGAGCGACACCGGACGGAACATGTGGCTGAAGACCTCCACCACGAGCATGAGCGGCGCGAGGAACATGACCGGGCCGAGGAAGTGCTGGAGGTACTTGAGGCCGTGCTCGCGCGTGCCGGCCACGTGGTACGCCACGAAGGCGACCGTGCCGAGCGCGAGGGTGATGTTGAAATCGGCCGTCGGCGGCGTGAAGCCGGGCACGAGGCCGATCAGGTTGGCGACGAGGATGAAGATGAAGAAGCTCGCGAGCAGCGGGACGTAGCGCTCGGAATGGTGTCCGATCACCCCTTCGGCGAGGCCGCTGATGAACTCGACGAAGACCTCGGCGAAGCTACGCGCGGAGGCGCGCGGGTCCGGTGTGGTTGCTGCGCCCGGGGCCGCGAGCTTCGGGCGCACGAGGACTGCGAATCCGACGATGAGCAGGGCGACGAGGCCGGCCGTCAGCACGTGCTCGGGGTAAGGCAACCCGCCGAGCCAGGTGAACGGCTTGTGCTCTTCCATCACGCGCCTCGCGCCCGCACCGCCTCCCAGACGGCCGCGGCGGGAAAGCAGCTGACCCCGACCGCGAAACCGATGGGATCCGGATGAAACCGCCTCGAGGCGAGGGCCAGCGAGCCCAGACCTAGAAGCGCGGCGAGTTTAACAAACAGGATTCCAATAGCAAGGCGAGTGCGACGCCGGCGCACCAGCCCGTCGAGTGCAAACGCGTATAGGGCGACCGACAGTCCGATCACGCCGCCGCCGAGAAGCACTCCGCCGCCGCGTCCAGCGGCGGTCGCCGCGGCGGCCGCCGCGGCGACGAGCATCCAGTGTCGCACCTGCAGCCGGCTAAGGCTCGGTCTCACGATCGAGCTGGTCGAACCGCCGGAGCAGCAGGATGAGCCGCACGAACCCGCCGATCACGGCGAGGAGCGTGCAAAGGGTGACCCCATACGGCTCGGTATGCAGCCACCGGTCGATCAGGTAGCCCACGACGGCGCCGGCCGCGATCGTGCCCGAGAACTCGAACGCCACCGCCCCGTAGCGGCCATAGCGGACGAGCGGGCTCGGCGGCGGCAATCAACGTCCCGCCAGCACGGCGCGCGCCGCGCGGCCGAGTCGCTCGATGTCCGCCTCGGTATGCGCGAGCGATATGAAGAACGCTTCGAATTGCGACGGGGGAAGGTAGACGCCCTCGGCGAGCATGCCGTGAAAGAAGCGCGCGAACGACGCCGTGTCGGCGCGACTCGCCTCGCTATGGTTGCGCACGGTGTCGACGCCGAAGAACAGGGTCAACATCGAGCCGACGCGATTCACGCAGCCGGACTTCCCGCCGGCGGCGAGCGCCTGTCGGAGCAGTTCCTCGGCACGTGCGCCGAGGCTATCGAGGCGGTCATAGGCCGCAGGCTGCTCGCGAACGATCTCGAGAGTGGTCCGCCCCGCCGTGACCGCCAGCGGGTTCCCCGAGAGCGTACCCGCCTGGTACACGGGCCCCGTCGGCGCCAGCTGCTCCATGAGCGCCCGGGAGCCTCCGAAGGCGGCGAGCGGCAGCCCACCGCCGATCACCTTCCCGAGGCAGGTGAGGTCGGGGGTGACGCCATAGCGGCCCTGGGCGCCGCTCCAGGCGACGCGGAAGCCGGTGATGACCTCGTCGAAGATGAGCAGGCTGCCGGCGTGGCTCGTCTCATCGCGCAGCATCTCGAGGAACCCGGGTGCGGGCGCGACGACGCCCATGTTTCCCGCCACCGGCTCGACGATCACCGCGGCCAGCTCGCCACCACGGGCGCGCAGGAGTTCCCTGACCCCCTCCACGTCGTTGAACTCCGCCGTTCGCGTGAGCGCCGTGACGCTCGGCGGGACACCGGGGCTGTCGGGCACACCCAGCGTCAGCGCGCCGGAGCCCGCGCGGACGAGCAGGGCGTCGACGTGGCCGTGGTAACAGCCGGCGAACTTGAGGATCGCTTCGCGTCCCGTCGCGGCACGTGCGAGGCGGAGCGCGCTCATCGTCGCCTCGGTTCCCGAGCTGACGAGGCGAACCTGCTCGAGCGAAGGGACCGCGTCGACGAGGACGCGGGCCAGCTCCACCTCGCCGGCCGTCGGCGCCCCGAACGTGGTTCCGGACTTCGCCCGGTGCCCCACGGCCGCGCTCACGCGCGGCGGCGCATGTCCGAGGATGAGGGCACCCCACGAGCCGAGAAAATCGAGATACGCCCGACCATCGGCGTCGACGACCTCTGCGGCACGGCCTCGCTGCAGGAACAGCGGATGCTCGCCGACGGCCTTCCACGACCGCACGGGGCTGTTCACACCGCCCGGGATGACGCGGCACGCGTGCGCATAGAGACGCTCCGACTCGTGTGGCACGCTCAGCGAACGGTGACACCACGTCGGAAAGCCGTCAAGCGCAGTCGTGTCATACGATTCCACTTGCAGCGCGCCGGCGACATCGCCTACAGTGCCTACGCTCCCGGAATCATCGCTCCGAAAACATCGTGCAGCACAAGGCGGTTCTCACACGCTCGACTCCGGCTCGCCCGCCGGACGAAAGCGCAGAGTCGCCCGGGGTGTTTCGCTTCTTCGACGCTCTCACACGCAAGGACGCGAAACGATGGTGAATTCCGCTCCATTCACAGCTGTGGATAAACCTGTTCGTAACTCCGGGGCGACGTCGCTCGAAGGGCTCTGGCGACGGATGCTCGAGCGCCTGGCCGAAGGCGTCTCCGAGGACATCACGGCCGACGATGCAGCGCAGATCGTCGCACGACTCCGGCCGCTCGAGCTCACGTCGACGGACCTTCGGCTCGAGGCACCGAACCAGCTGGTCCTAGTCTGCGTCACGGACCACTACCTGCCTCGCCTGCGCGAGGCTGTGGCGGCGGTCGTCGGCTCGCGCCACGTCGCGCTCGAGCTGCCATCACGCAATCAGGGCGAGCTGTTCGTCGATCTGCCGCGCCGCCGGCTCGATCATCGTGCGGCGTACTCCGAGCTGAACAGCAAGTACACGTTCGCGAACTTCGTCGTCGGGGCGTCCAACCAGTTCGCGCACGCCGCCTCCAAGGCGGTCGCGAGCCAGCCCGGCGACCACTACAACCCGCTCTTCATCTACGGCGGCGTCGGACTCGGCAAGACGCATCTCGCCAACGCCATCGGCCATCAGATCCAGGAGAAGCAGCCCGCGCTGAAGATCGGCTACCTGTCGTCGAAGACCTTCATCGACAACCTGATCGGCTCGCTCCGCCATGATCGCATGGGCGAGTTCAAGCAGCGCTTCCGTCGTGTCGACGTGCTCATCCTCGACGACGTGCAGCTGCTCGCGGGACGCGAGCGCACGCAGGAGGAGTTTTTCCACACCTTCAACACACTGTACGAGCTGCGTCGGCAGATGGTGCTCACCTCGGACAAGGTGCCGAAGGACATCCCCGACCTGGAGGAGCGGCTCCGAAACCGCTTCGAGTGGGGTCTCATCGCGGACATCCAGCCGCCCGACGTCGAGACGCGAGTCGCGATCCTCGAGAAGAAGGCCGACCTCGAGCGCATTCCGCTGGATCACGACGTCGCGCTTTTCATCGCCGGTCACATCGACTCGAATGTCCGAGCGCTCGAGGGGTCGCTCACCCGACTCGGTGCGTATGCCTCGCTCCACCGACTGCCGATCACCGTCGATCTCGCGCGTGAGGTGCTGCAAGCAGGGACGGCTCGTGGTCGTGCCATCGGCTTCAGTGACGTCGTCGCCGCGGTCTGCGACCACTTCTCGGTGCGGCCCGGGGACGTTCACTCCAAAAAACGGAGCAAGAACATCGCGATGCCGCGGCAGCTCGCGATGTACCTCTGCCGACGATTGCTCGGCGCCTCGTTTCCGCAGGTCGGTGAGGCATTCGCGCGCGATCACTCCACGGTCATCCACGCGGTCACGGTCACCGAGCGCCGCCTGAAGGAGGACGCCGCGCTCCGTGCGACGGTCGAACGGCTCGAGCGGACCTTACGAGGACAGTAGAAACGGGGAACAAACCACCACTACAGGGTGGACAAGAGGACCGCGGTTCAATACACGATTCAGAGGGCTTGTGGGCTTCTTCCCGTCGTCCACACCACCTACGACGACAACGAGATCTTCAGATGAAAAGATCCACCGTTCTCCTTAGGCACAGGGGACAGTGGGGATAACTGCGGAGGGGAGGTCGCCATGGAGCTGAGCATCAGGCGGGAGGATCTGACGCGTGGACTCTACCTCGTGCAAGGCGTCGTAGAGCGGCGGAGTACGGTCCCGATCCTCGCGAACGTCCTGATCGAATCGGCAGAAGGCGGCATCACGCTCACCGCAACCGACATGGAGGTGGGCCTCCGGGTGCGGACGCCGGCGGACGTCAAGCGGAAGGGCTCCGTAACCTTAAATGCCCGTAAACTCTACGAGATCAGCCGGGAAGTTACCGCCGATGAGCTCCTGGTGAAGGCCACGGCGGCGGGCTGGGTGGAGGTCCACGCGGGACGCTCGAAGTTCAAGATCGTGAGCCTGGACCCGAAGGACTTCCCGCAGCTGCCGCTGGCCATGGACCCGAAGGGCGGCGTGACGATGGAGGTCGCGGCGGCCACGCTCCGGGAGATGATCGACAAGACCATCTTTGCGGTCTCGACCGACGAGACGCGGTTCAATCTGTCGGGTGTGCTCATGGAAGCGGGCGAGAGCGGGGCGCTCCGGATGGTAGCGACCGACGGCCATCGCCTGGCGAAGATCGACCGGCGCGTCCCCGGACCGCGGCCCGAACGCGGCATCATCATGCCACGGAAGGGGCTCGTGGAGGCGCGGAAGCTCCTCGACGAGGTGGATCAGGGTGATGTGACGGTACACGTGTCGCCGAAGGACATGCAGCTCGCTACGCCCACCGTGTCGTTCTTCATGCGTATTGTCGAGGGAGAGTTTCCCGACTATCGGCAGGTGATCCCCGGTTCCGTGCGTGCCAAGGCGCGTTTCAACCGCGACGATCTGCTGGCGGCGCTGCGGCGGATCTCGCTGCTCGCCAGCGAGCGCTCGCGCGGCGTCAAGCTCCATCTCGAGAAGGGAAAGCTCGAGGCCTCCGCCAGCAACCCCGATCAGGGAGAGGCGTCCGAGGACATCGAGATCTCTTACGGCGGTGAGGCGCTGAGCGTGGGCTTCAACGCGCGCTACCTGATCGACGTGCTCGGCGTGCACGCCGAAGGCGAGGTGATCGAGCTCGGGCTCACCGACGAGGTCGGGCCGGGTACCGTGAGCGGCGCCAGCGACCCCGAATACACCTACGTCGTCATGCCGATGCGCCTGTAGGCGCGGGCATATCGTCCTAGCCTTCAGCGCCCGTTTTACACCGCCCGGGTAGTTCCAGTAACAGCCCGGAATATAATGTGTTTTTGATCACGTCCGGTATGGCGTTACAGCTCGGCGCGGGATAAAATGGCCATGCTCGCTGAAACCCTTTTCTGTCGCGCATGAGCACACCAAACACGATGGCCGAAAGCGGCTACGGGGCCGCGAACATCAAGGTCCTCGAGGGGCTCGAGGCCGTTCGCAAGCGCCCCGGCATGTACATCGGCGACACAAGCGAGCGTGGACTGCATCACCTCGCCTTCGAGGTCGTCGACAACTCCGTCGACGAGGCGCTCGCCGGTGAATGCTCCCACATCGCGGTCACCATCCACATCGACTCAAGCGTCACCGTGGTGGACAACGGGCGCGGCATTCCCGTGGAGCTGCACCCCACCGAGGGAGTCTCGGCGGCGCAGGTGGTGATGACCAAGCTGCACGCCGGCGGCAAGTTCGACAAGGGAGCATACAAGGTTTCCGGTGGGCTGCACGGTGTCGGGGTATCCGTGGTGAACGCTCTGTCGGAGACGCTGGAGATGGAGGTCCGGCGCGCCGGCAAGGTCTACGCGCAGCGGTATCGCCGCGGCGAGCCGGTGGCGCCCGTCGAGGAAACGGGTGTCACGGACCAGCGCGGGACACGCGTCACGTTCAAGCCCGATCCGCTGATCTTCGAGACGCTGGAGTTCAGCTTCGACATCCTCTCACAGCGCCTGCGCGAGCTCGCGTTCCTGAATCGCGGTCTTCACATCACTATCGAGGACGAGCGCGAGCAGAAGTCCCACGAGTTCCTCTACGAAGGCGGCATCGTCTCCTTCGTGCAGACCCTGAACAAGGCCAAGACGCCGATCCATCCCGACGTCATCTACCTCCACGGCACCCGCGATGGCCTCGAGATCGAGATCGCGCTCCAGTGGAACGAGGGTTACAGCGAGAGCGTCTACGCCTTTGCCAACAACATCAACACGATCGAGGGCGGAACCCATCTCGTCGGGTTCAAATCGGCGCTGACCCGCACGATCAACGCCTACGCGGTCGCGAACGGTCTGCTCAAGAAGGACAACGAGGCGCTGCAGGGCGAGGACATGCGCGAGGGCCTCACGGCGGTCATCAGCGTGAAGGTGCCCGAGCCGCAGTTCGAGGGCCAGACGAAGACGAAGCTCGGCAACAGCGAGGTGAAGGGCATCGTCGAGGCCCTGGTGAACGACCGCCTCGCCGTCTATCTCGAGGAGCACCCCGCCGACGCCAAGCGCGTGGTCCTGAAGGCGCTCGAGGCCGCGCGCGTGCGCGAGGCGACGCGAAAGGCCAAGGAGCTCGCGCGGCGGAAGGGCGCGCTCGACGGCGGCTCGCTGCCCGGAAAGCTCGCCGACTGCCAGGAGCGGGATCCGGTGTTCTCGGAGCTCTTCGTTGTAGAGGGCGATTCCGCCGGCGGCTCGGCCAAGCAGGGCCGCGACCGGAAGAACCAGGCCATCCTCCCGCTGCGCGGCAAGATCCTGAACGTCGAGAAGGCCCGCTTCGACAAGATGCTATCATCACAAGAGATAAAGCTTCTAATCATGGCACTCGGCGCCGGGGTCGGCAAGGAAGACCAGGACATCACGAGGCTCCGGTACCATACGATCATCCTGATGTGCGACGCCGACGTGGACGGCGCGCACATCCGAACGCTGCTGCTGACGTTCTTCTTCCGGCACTACCAGAAGGTCCTCGAGGCGGGCCACCTCTTCATCGCGCAGCCGCCGCTCTACCGCGTGAAGCGCGGACGCGCGCAGCAATACCTGAAGGACGAAGCGGGTCTCGAGGACTACCTGATCCAGCTTGGCGCCGAGGACCTCGGGCTGCAGGGCGAAGGCGGCCCACCGGTCACCGGCACGCCGCTGAAGCAGCTCGTCAAGAAGGCCATCCGGCTCGAGAGGGTGCTCGACATCCTCGAACGCAAGGGACGCAACCGCCACGTGGTCGCGGCGCTGGCGCGCCAGGGAGCGATGGAGGCGGGGGTGCTCGGTGACGAGGCGCAGCTCCAGCGAATCGTCGCTGCCGCGGAGGCGTACCTCGCCGTGGCGGCGCCCACGATCATGCCCGTCAGCTTCTCGTTCGAGGAGGACCGCGAGCACGCCTGCCTGAAGATCATCGCGGCCACGCGCGCCAACGGCACCGCCCATCGGAACGTCATCGACCGCGATCTGTGCCTCACCGCGGAGTTCGAGGAGGTGCGCCGCCTCGCGCGCGACCTGGCCGTCGCCGGCGAGCCGCCGTTCACGCTCACGCTCGGAGACAGGGCGGAACAGGTGCCGAACCTCCAGCAGGCCGTCGCGCGCACCATGACCCAGGCACGCAAAGGGCTCGAGATCCAGCGGTACAAGGGGCTCGGCGAGATGAACCCGGGGCAGCTCTGGGAGACGACGATGAATCCTGCCACCCGGACGCTGCTCCAGGTGAAGATCGAGGACGCGGTCGAGGCCGACATGATCTTCTCGACGCTCATGGGCGACGAGGTCGAACCGCGCCGGAAGTTCATCGAGGAGAACGCGCTGAACGCGCGCAATCTCGACATCTGAGGCCGGATGGATCCGCGGCCTCAGCGCATTCCCGTCAACATCGAAGACCAGATGCGCGAGTCCTACATGGACTACGCGATGTCGGTCATCATCGGCCGCGCGCTGCCCGACGCGCGCGACGGGCTGAAGCCGGTCCACCGCCGGATCCTGTACGCGATGTTCAACGAGGGTCTCACCCACACGCACCGGTACTCCAAGTGTGCCGGCGTCGTCGGCGAGGTTCTGAAACGCTACCATCCGCACGGCGACTCGGCGGTCTACGACGCGCTCGTGCGCCTGGCGCAGGAGTGGAACGTCCGCTACCCGCTGATCGACGGCCAGGGCAACTTCGGCTCGATCGACGGCGACCCGCCCGCGGCGTATCGCTACACCGAGTGCCGGCTCACCGAGCTCGCCGAGGAGCTGCTCGCCGACATCGACAAGGAGACCGTCGGCTTCGTTCCGAACTTCGACGACTCGACCGAAGAGCCCCTCGTCCTCCCGAGCAAGATCCCGAATCTGCTCGTCAACGGGTCGGCGGGCATCGCGGTCGGGATGGCGACGAACATTCCGCCGCACAATCTCGGCGAGGTCTGCGATGCCCTGGTCGCGCTGATCGAGAACCCCGAACTCACCGTCGACGAGCTGATGCGGTTCATCCCCGGCCCCGATTTTCCCACCGGCGGCTTCATCTGTGGCCGGAACGCCATCCGCGAAGCGTACCGCGAGGGCCGCGGCGTGCTCACCATGCGGGCCCGCGCCGCCGTCGAGACGCACGAGAAGTCGGGTCGCTCGTCGATCATCGTCAGCGAGATCCCGTTCCAGGTGAACAAGGCGCGGCTGATCGAGCGCATCGCGGAGCTCGTGAACGAGCGGAAGCTCGATGGCATCGCCGACCTGCGCGACGAGTCGGATCGCGACGGCATGCGGATCGTGATCGATCTGAAGCGCGATGCGGTGGCCGAGGTGCTGCTGAACCAGCTCTACAAGCACACCCCGCTGCAGGACTCCTTCGGCGTGAACGTGCTCGCCATCGTCGAGGGCCGTCCGCGCGTGCTGAATTTGAAGGACGCGCTCCGTGTGTTCATCCAGCACCGGCGCGAGGTGGTCACGCGGCGCACTGCGTACGACCTCCGAAAGGCGCAGGAGCGGCTTCACATCCTCGCCGGCCTCAAGATTGCGATCGAGCACCTCGACCGAGCGATCGCGCTGATTCGGAGCGCCGCGGACCCGGCCACCGCGCGCGACGGCCTCATGGCGACGTTCGGGCTGTCGCAGGTGCAGGCCCAGGCCATCCTCGATATGCGCCTGCAGCGTCTCACGAGCCTCGAGCGCGACAAGGTCCTCGAGGAGTACGCGGAGACCGAGCGTGCCATTCAGCGCTTGCGCGAGATCCTGGCCGACGAGCACGAGATCTCGAGGATCATCGTCGAGGAGCTGCGCGCGGTACGGGCGAAGTACGCGGATGCTCGCCGCACCGAGATCACGGACGAGGTGGGCGCGATCTCGGTCGAGGACCTCATCGTCGAAGAGGACATGGTCGTCACCATCTCGCACGAGGGCTACATCAAGCGGAACGCCGTTGCCCTCTACCGCGCCCAGCGCCGCGGCGGCCGCGGCAAGATCGGCGCGACGACCCGCGACGAGGACTTCGTCGAGCATCTCTTCGTGGCCTCGACGCACTCCTACATCCTGATCTTCACGACGCGCGGCCGGGTATTCTGGCTGAAGGTGCACGAGGTCCCACAGGCGGGCCGTGCGGCCCGCGGCCGGAGCATCACGAACCTGCTGAACCTCGGCCCCGAGGAGAAGCTATCGGCCTTCCTGGCGGTCCGTGAATTTCGCGATGGGTGCTACCTGCTGTTCGCGACGCGACGCGGGCTCGTGAAGAAGACGGACCTCATGCAGTACGCGAGCCCGCGGCCATCCGGCCTCATCGCGATCGCACTCGAGGAGGCCGACGAGGTCATCGGTGTGCGCCTGACCGACGGCGCGAGCGAGGCGATCCTCTCGACGCGCGACGGCCAGGCGATTCGCTTCAAGGAGTCCGACGTCCGGGGGATGGGACGCGGCACATACGGCGTATGGGGCATGCGGCTCGACGAGGGTGACGAGGTCGTCGGGCTCGATCTCGCGCAGGCGGGCGCAACGCTGCTCGCCGTCTCCGCCAACGGCTACGGCAAGCGGACGGAGATGGAAGAGTACCGTCTGACGCGGCGCGGCGGAAAAGGCATCATCACGATGCGCACGACGGAGAAGACCGGTCGCGTCGTCGGCGTCCGCATGGTCACCGACGAGGACCAGATCATGCTCGTGACCAGCGGCGGTAAGGTGATCCGGCTGCGCGCCAACGACATTCGCGTGATCGGTCGCAACACGCAGGGCGTGCGTCTCATCGGCCTCGAGGAAGGCGAGCAGGTCGCCTCGGTCGCGCGGCTCGCCGAGCGCGAGGACGAAGTCGAGAGTCGCGAAGACGTGCCGCCCGCCGGCACCGAATAGCGCTCCACTGCCGCGCGCACTCGCGTCAGCGCGCACCCGTCGGCCGAGAGGTTCGACGTCGAACCGTTCCTTCCTTGCGTGCCCCGATAGTTCGTGCGAGCTTCGCCGCTCCGCATGGCGGAGGTTGGGATGCTCGGCTCGGGCAGCTGGGGAATGGCCGGGCTTTCCGGTCTCGGGGATCTCGTGCTGACCTGTACGGGAGACCTATCCCGGAACCGCACGGTGGGTGTTCGTCTCGGGCGGGGAGAACGCCTGCCCGACATCCTGGCGAGCATGAACGAGGTCGCCGAGGGCGTGCGCAACACGCGCTCGGTCCGCGACCTCGCCCGCGGCGTCAACGTCGAGATGCCGATCACCGAGCAGATGTACGAGGTGCTCTACGAGGACAAGTCGCCGCGGCAAGCCGTCATCGACCTCATGACGCGGGGCCTGCGGCGCGAAGCCGACTGACTCTTCAAGGAGGCGC
>Ga0209161_10002385_pt1 | contig 15364 bp, 15 predicted proteins | sample GraSoiAngelo_155_FD_186169 | JGI IMG/M metagenome (GOLD analysis project Ga0209161, IMG submission 186169) | Grasslands soil microbial communities from the Angelo Coastal Reserve, California, USA - 14_1009_13_30cm (SPAdes) (version 2) | ecosystem: Environmental > Terrestrial > Soil > Grasslands...
TGCACGTCCGCCTCGCCGATCTCCTTCGCGGTGAGCTTCAGCCCTTCCTCGACGTTCCAGATGACGGTGTCCTTGATCTGGTGGCGATGCCGCTCAAGCAGCGGCCCGTACCGGGTCGCGAAGGCCAGCGCGCGCTGCACCTGGAAGACGTGCCGGGCATCGGCGAAGTCGGGCTCCCCGTCCTCGACCACGCAGCCGAGCGTTTCAAAGGTGGCGCGCTGCGCGTCCAACGTCTTCGTCACGCGCCGGTCGATCGGCAGCCCGCCGAGGTCGCGGCTCCAGGCGATGCGCACGCCCTTGAAGTCGCGGCCGAGCGGCGCCCGGAAGCGGTCGCCAGACTCGGCGATGGCGATCGGCGATCGCCGGTCGGGCCCGGCCAGCACGCTCAGCATCAGCGCCGCGTCGGCCACCGTACGCGCCATGGGCCCGGGCACGTGCAGGAACGCCCACGCGTTGTCCGTCGGCCATGGCGGCACGCGCCCGACGGCGCCCCGGAGGCCAACCACGTTGCAGAAGCTCGCCGGATTGCGCAAGGACCCACCGGTGTCGCTACCGCCGGCCAGCGGCACCAGGCCGCACGCCAGCGCCACCGCGGCGCCGCCGCTCGAGCCGCCGCACGTTTTCGTGAGGTCGTACGGATTCAGCGTGCGCCCGAAGACTTCGTTGAAGGTCTGCGAGCCGGCGCCGAACTCGGGTGTGTTGGTCTTGCCGAAGGTGATGGCGCCGGCGGCGCGCAGCCGCTCGACCAGCAGCGCGTCCTGATCGGGAACGTGATCGCGGTAGATCGGCGATCCGAACGTCGTGCGGACCCCGCGCGTGGGCACCAGGTCCTTGTGGGCGACGGGCAGGCCGAACAGGGGGCCGGGGGTCTCGCCGCGGGCGAGCGCCGCGTCCTTCGCGCGTGCGTCCGCGAGCGCTTGCTCGGCCGTCAAGGTGACGATGGCGTTGACCTTGGGGTTGACGCGTTCGATCTGGGCCAGGTGGGCCTGGACAACCTCGGTGACCGAGATCTCACGCGTACGGATACGATGCGCGAGCTCCGTCGCGGTGGAGAAGCAGACGTCTCTACTCACGGAGTCCTTTTCAGCGGGCGATTGCCCGGGCGCGGCGGCGGCGGACCCAGACCGTGACCAGGATGCCGGTCAGCACGCTCGCGCCGACCACCTGCGCGGTGTCGATGAGGACATAGACCCAGCTGATCGCGAGCTCGCCGCTGACCCAGCTGGCGGTCGCACCAATCGCCAGGCCCAGAACCGCGATCAGAAGACCCTTCGACCAGTTGGCTCGGACAGCGCCGGTGGCAAGACCGAGCCCGATACCCGCGAGCACAGGAAACACTTCGTCCATAACGCCTCCTCCTAACAGCGGCACTCAGGACTTCTCTCGGGCCGAGAGTATAACGGGCGAAGAGCGACGCGGCCAGCGGCTAGCGGATCTCACACATTGGCTCGAGGCGCCCGCCGCACGAACATCCGAAGGTCGTAACGGAACTCGCGTTCGACGCCCATGCGGACCCCGGCGAACTCCGGGTGATTCGGATTGAGGACGCCGACGGCCTCCTCGGGAATGATCGCCGAGGGGACGTACAGGACGAGCGAGCGCTTCTGTCGAGCCCATCGCGTGCCGAACTGCACGCTCAGCGGACCGTGCCGCAGGGCGTTCCAATCCGCCGGCAAGTCGGCCAGCGCGGGTGTCTCCGACGACGCGCCGTCAGGCACGGCGACCCTGACGAGCACCAGGTCGGGCGGGACGACGCCGGCCAGATGGACGAACTTCTCGAGGGCGGCGATCCCGATCGTGCGCCCGGCGTAGATGGCCGCGGTCCCGACGGCGTTCCAGCGGCCGCCGCTGTCTCTGGCGCCGGCCCCGACCCTGTCCAGCGCATAGGGCCGTCGGGCGATTCGCCAGAGGGTGGGCATCGCCCACTAAAACGCGCCACCGTAGTTGATCGCGGAGAGAAGCTTTCTCACCTCGCTCGCGCCCGGCTCGGTGTCCAGCATGGACAGCGGCGTGGCGCGGTCCAGGGCGAGGTTCGGGGTCTTGAGCCATTGCGTCGCGGGCTCCCGCCCGCCGAACGTCTCCTCGGCCATCCGGGTGATGTCCGCCACCCGCACGACGCGCTCGGACGCCGCCGTATCGAGCGGCCGGTTGTCCTTGATGAGCTTGTGCGCGGTGCTCTCGGGCGTGCGGAGAACCCGGAAGATGTCGTTCTTGGAGACGTCGAGGTACCGGACCATCTCGTCGACCACCCGGGCGGTCACCCCGCTACGAATGATCGCGATCTTCGCCGCCGCCGGGGTCTCTCGAACCACGAACGCCGTGAAGCCCGTCGGGCTCCTGCCGGGCGCCCGGCGAAATCGCTTCGCGGAATGCTTCGGCTTCATGCGCGATCCCCTCAGCGATCCTAACTCTATATCGGGAGATCGGCAACTCTCATTTTGGAGGCCCCCGTCGCCTTCAGACCAGCAGCGCCAGCGGTTCCTCGACGAGCTCGGCGAGCGCGCCGAGGAACTGAGCCCCCCGGGCGCCGTCGAGGGCGCGGTGGTCGCACGAGAGGGTCAGCACCAGGGTCGGCTGCACGGCGGGCTGGCCGTTGAGCGCCACCACGCGGTCGGCGATGCGGCCCACCGCGAGAATCGCCGCCTGTGGCGGGTTGACGATCGCGTTGAACGCGTCGACGCCGTACATCCCGAGGTTGCTGATGGTGAATCCCCCACCCTGGATGTCGGCCGGACGCAGCTTGCCGGCCTGGGCCCGGCTCACGATGTCCTCGCGGCGCGCGGCGAGCTGCGCCAGGCCCAGCGCGTCGGCGCGATGGATGACCGGGACCACGAGCCCGTCGTCGATCGCGACGGCCAGGCCGATGTTGATGTCGGTGTTCTGGACGATCGCGCCATCCTTCCACGAGGCGTTCACGCGCGGGTGCTGGGCCAGGGCCGCCGCGACGAGCTTGACCAACAGATCTGTGTACGTGACGTGGGCGCCGGTCTGCTTGCGCGTACGCTCGAGCCACGAGACCAGGCGGCTCACGTTGACCTCGCGCACCAGATAGAAATGCGGCGCGGTGGTCCAGCTGGTCGTCATGCGCTCGGCCATGATCCGCCAGACGGTGCCGACGGTGGGTGCCCCCACGCGAGGCGTCGCCGGCGCGGCCATGGCGGGGCGGGGCGTGGTGGGAACGTCCAGCGCCAGCACCGCGCCCCCCGGGCCGGACCCGCGGACCGCGCCCAGATCGACGCCACGCTCGGCGGCCAGCCGGCGCGCCTTCGGCGACGCCGGCGCCAACCGTGCCGCCCGTCCGTTTCCGGACGAGGGCGATGCCTTCTGGCCCTCGACGTAGGCGAGCACGTCGGCCTTCTCGACCCGCCCGCTGGCGGTCTTGACGCGCGCGAGATCGACGCCGTGCTGCTCGGCGATCTTGCGAGCGAGCGGCGATGCCTTCACCGCCCCCGCAGACGCGCCGCCCGAGGCGGCTGCCGCCGCCGGCGCCATCGGGACAGCGCCGGTCGCGGCAGCGCTGGCGGCGGGCATGACCGTCGCCGCCGCGCGCGCAACGCCAGCTTCGCTGGGCGCCAGGATCAGCGCGATCGTCTGGCCCACCGGCACCACGTCGCCCTCGTTCGCGCTGACGTCGCGCAGCACGCCGGAGGCCGGCGCCTCGATCTCGACGGTGACCTTGTCGGTCTCGATCTCGACGAGCGGCTCGCCCTTCTGCACGCTGTCGCCGGCACGCTTGAGCCAGTGAACGACCTTGCCGGTCTCCTGCGCCATCTCGAGCGCCGGCATGATGACGTTCGTGGCCATCAGCCAACCAGCCCGACGAGGCTTCGGCGCACCATCACGCGCTCTGTCCCGTGAAGACCTCGCGCGCGGCGGCCAGCGCCCGCTCGATGCCATCGGCGTCCACGTCGAGGTGGGTGACGGCGCGAATCGTGCGCGCGCCGAGCGCGCCCATGCGCACGCCCCGGGCCAGCAGCCCCTCGACGGCGACCGGCGCGGTGAGGGCGCCCTCCAGGTCGAAGAACACGATATTGGTCTCGATCGTTCTCGGGTCGAGTCGCACCCCGGGCAGACCGGCCAACCCTTCGGCGAGACGCCGGGCGTTGGCGTGGTCCTCGGCCAGTCGCTTCACGTGATGGCGGAGCGCGTAGACGCCGGCCGCGGCGATGATGCCGGCCTGGCGCATGGCGCCGCCCATCTGCTGCTTGCAGCGCCACGCCTCCTCGACGAACGCGCGCGAGCCCGCCAGCGCGGCGCCGACCGGCGCGCCGAGGCCCTTGGTGAAATCGATCCACGCCGAGTCGAACGTGGCCGCGTAGTCGCGTGCGGAGACGCCGCTGGCGACGACCGCGTTCATGAGCCGCGCGCCGTCCATATGGGTGGCCAGGCCGTGACGACGCGCCACTGCCGTCACCGCCTCGATCTTCGCGAGCGGCCACACCGAGCCGCTGCCGAGGTTGCTCGTCTGCTCGACCCACACGAGCCGGGTCCGGGGCGAGTAGCGCGAGGGATGGCGCACCGCCGCGTCGACCGCGGCGGCGTCGAATTGACCGCGCAGGCCGTCGATCGCTCGCACGTTGACGCCGGCCAGGGCGCCGGGCCCACCCGTCTCGAAGTTGATGGGATGGGCGGTGTGGTGGGCGATCACCTCGTCGCCGGGCCGCGCGTGCACGCGCAGCGCGATCTCGTTGCACATGGTGCCGGAGGGCAGGAACACCGCCGCCTCCTTGCCCAGGAGCTCCGCGACCATTTCGCAAAGCAGGTTGACGGTCGGGTCCTCGAACTTCTGCTCGTCGCCCACCTCGGCGTCGCACATGAAGCGCCGCATGTCGGCGGTGGGCCGCGTGACGGTGTCGCTGGCGAGATCGACGTCGATGCGCACGGGAGCCATCACGTCGTCATGCTTTCCGACAGAGCACCTTCGCGGCCTCGGCGACCGATTTCTCCGTCGGCACGGTGAGGTCTTCCAGCACCGGCGAGAACGGCACCGGCACGTCCATGGCGCCGATGCGCTTGACCGGCGCGTCCAGGTGATAGAACGCGCCCTCGGCGATGACCGACGCGATCTCCGCGGTCACGCCGTAGCGCTCGTAGCCCTCGTCCACCACGATCGCGCGCGACGTCTTCTTGGCCGACTCGATCAGCGTCTGCTTGTCGAGCGGCCACGTGGTGCGCGGGTCGATCACCTCGGCGCTGATGCCGGCTGCTTCGAGCAAGTTGGCGGCGCCCAGCGCCACGCCGACCATGCTGCTGGTGGCGACGATCGTGATGTCGGTGCCGGCTCGCTTCACCTCGGCGACGCCGAACGGGATCGTGTAGTCGTCGGCGGGCACCGGTCCCTTGACCCGGTACATCATCTTGTCCTCGAAGATCACCACCGGGCTGTCGTCGCGGATGGCCGTCTTCATGAGCCCCTTGGCCTCGTACGGTCCCGACGGCAGCGCCACCTTGAGGCCGGGGATGTGGCTCACCCACGCGTGCAGCGACTGCGAGTGCTGCGCGGCCGACCGGCGCGTGGCGCCGAGCGTCGTGCGAAACACGATCGGCACCTTGATCTTGCCGCCCGACATGTAGTGCACCTTGGCGGCCTGGTTGACCATCTGGTCCATCGTGAGCGTGATGAAGTCACCGAACATCACGTCCACGATCGGCCTCATGCCCGTCATGGCGGCGCCCACCCCGATGCCGGCGTAGCCGGGCTCCGAGATCGGCGTGTCGACGATGCGATCGGTCCCGAACTCCTGCACGAGGCCGGTCAGCGTCTTGAACGGATGTCCGGCCTCCGCCACGTCCTCGCCGATGAGGAACACTCGCGGGTCGCGCCGCATCTCCTCGGCGATCGCTTCCTTGACCGCCTCGCCGTACGTGAGCTCGCGCTCAGCCATGGTCTTCCCTCGTCACGCGAGCGGCAGGATGGACTGCACCACCGGCAGCCCCTGCGCCACGCGCGTCCACTTCGCGTCCGGGCGCACACGCCAGAGCTCGCCCGTGTCGGTGCCCACGAGCACGCCGCCGGTCGTCTCGGGGTCGGCGGCGACGGCGTGGATCTGCGCCGCTGACGGCGAGTGATCGGCGTCGCCCAGCGAGCGCCACGTCTCGCCGCCGTCGGCCGACTGAAACAGCATCGCGCGGGCGCCGCCCGCGTCCTTGGCGCTCGAGAACGCCGTGGGCGACGAGCCCACCGTGACCGGGTGGGGCGGCCGCGGGTCGATGCAGAGCGGACGCGTATAGGGTGGCGTCATGCCTGTCCACTGGAAGCGCCAGGTCTTACCGTGGTCGTCGGAGCGGAACATGCCCGCGATGCGCTTCTCCATCGGCTCGCTGCGATCGATGCGCCCGAATCCAGTCGACGCGAACAACACGCCGGGCTCGTCGGGCTTGGCCACGATGTTGTGGAGATCGGGATTGCCGCCGGGCATGTTGAACGTCCACGAGCGGCCGCCGTCCTCGGTGAGCACCACGCCGCCCACCTCGACGCCGACACACCAGCGGTCGGGATTCTGGCGGTCGATCACGATCGTGCGCGCCCGGCCTGGCCGCGGCGGGTTGACCGGCACGCACCACTGATCGAAACCGGGCGCGCGGCGGAAGGCGACCACCTCGGTCCAGGAGGCTCCGGCGTCGCGTGAGAGGAAGACGCCGGCCGGCTCGGTGACCGCGTAGAGCGTTTCCGGATCGCCGGGTGCGGCCGTGACGTCCCACACTTCGCGGTCGCCGATCCCGCTGGCCTGCCAGGTCCGTCCGCCGTCACCCGACCGGAAGATGCCGGCTGTGGAGCCGGCGAGGCATTTTCCGTTTATCCGCGAGAGGTGGCGGACGCTCGGCCCCGCCAGGCTGGGCGACGACCCGCCGCCCGCCGCGTCGACCACGAAGATGCCCTGCGCCGTCCCGACGATCGCCGTCTTCATATGACACCCCCGGTGAGTGACAGCCCCCGCGCGCGGCGCCCTCGCCGCGACTGGCCAGACCATAGGCCAGCAGCGGCCGGCGCGTCAACCTTGGGCGCTATCGACACCTTGGGCGCTATCGACCTGAGCGCTAAGCGAAGATCTCGGCGAGTGTGACCCTGACGTCGGGGAAGGCCAGCGGGCTGATTGACGCCGTGCCGGTGAAGCAGCTCACATCCCGATATCCGCTCGCGTCGGGAGTACGATGCACCTCGACACTCTCCGCCGCGCAGTCGACTACCCAGTACTCCGCGATCCCGGTTTCAACGTAGAGCCTGAGCTTGGTCGATCGGTCGTAAGACAACGATGTCTCGGCCACCTCGATGATCAGCAGTACGTCGTTGCCGTGCGGCTCGAGCTCCTTGTATGGCACCGAGCGACGGCGAATGATCTGGATATCGGGCTCCGGCTCGGTGTCGTCGTCGAGAACGACTGGATTTTGGACCGAAACGATGGCCCTGCCGGCGACGCGCACCGTCAAGAGCTGGTTCAAATTGTCGACGAATGCCCGATGACGCCGGCCATTTGGCGACATCTCGACGATCTCGCCCCGGATCAGCTCGACTCGATCGGTCGGCTTGAGGATGCCCACTTCGGCCATCCGGTGGTACTCCTCGCGCGTGAACAGCCTTCTCGTCCCTGCCACGCCAACCGCCATCGACGTCCTCCCCGTCCCTCTCTGACTCGTCCCATCGACGAGTCTATAGCCGATGCGGATCAGCCTCGAAAAGTCCCTGGAAGGATACACGCCAGGCGCGAAGATACCCCAAAGCCCGCGCGCCCTCTGAGGCACTAGAGTGTGCACGAACGGAGGGCCGATGGATCTGGTGACACTGGTCGAGCGGGCGCGCGGTGGCGACGTGGGGAGCTTCACGGAGCTCGTCCAGCGCCACCAGCGCCTGGCCCATGGCTCGGCCATGGCGGTCGTGCACGACCCCGATGTCGCCAAGGACGTGGCGCAGGAAGCCTTCGTCGCCCTCCATGCGATTCGCGCACGGCGCCTGGAGTCGCTGGCTGAAGCTGAACACCTTCCCGGCGAAGGGCCGTCCGCGGACCTCACCGAGGCCGACGCGCTCGACGGCCACGAGAATCCCGACGCGAGTGCGCGGGCCACCGTGGCGCGCGCGCGACGGTTGCGCCGGTTCTTCGCCCAGCCGTTCTTCATCGCCGAGCCGTACACGCACCGGCCGGGCACGTTCGTGCCGCGCGCCGACACGCTGGCCGCGTGCACGGCCATTCTCGACGGTGTGCACGACGATGTCCCGGAGGACGCGTTCTACTTCGCGGGGGGAATCGACGAGGTGCTGGCGCGCGCGCGGGGCGCGGGCTGATCGCGGCGCGTGGCCTCAGGCGAAACGCCAGCCGTCGAGCGTTCGTGGGCGTTGGGGTCGTACGACAAGCGGCAGATCCACCGGCGCCAGGATTCCGCTCAGCAACAGTCGATCGCGCGCGGCCGCGGGGACGTCGGCGAGGGGCAGACACGGCATCAGCGTGAGCCCCATGGCCCAGCGATGAAGGCGCGCGGGTAAGCGGACGGGCGGGCCGTCCGCAGACCGTAGTGTGAACTCCCGGCGGCGACGATCCACGGGCGCTGCGACCACGGGGACCTGGACCCACAACCGATCACGCGCCACGCCCGGGGTCGCGATCGCGCTGCCGCCCACGACGTCCCAAGCCGCGAGCGCGCGGGCGCGGCGCGGCGACGTGACCGCCCGCTGTGGCCGTCGCGCGCGCCCCCACGTGAGCGAGATCGCCAGGGAGCGTCCATGACATACGACTCGATGTGGCGTGCGCGGCGGCAAGTGAAAGAACGACCCCGGCGGAAGCTCGAACGTACGCCAGCGCGGGCTCGGGCTGGAGGCGAAAGAGTCCGGTAGATCCAGCGGGGTGCGCGGTCCGACCGGCGGGCCGATCGTCACCGTGCGCCGGCCCTCGAGCTGAAGCCAGAACGCGTCGACGTCGCCGTCGTGGTGGAGCCCCAGGCCCTCCCTGCCCCGGCCCTCGACCGCGAACAGGAACGAGCACTCCTCACGCGCTGGCCCGAGCAAGGCCGCCCGCAAGGCGACCATCAGCCGGGCGAGCCGCGGCAGCACTTGATGGATCTGTGGGAAGAACACCGTGCGGCCTTCGCGAAGCGCGCGGCGGAGGATCCGGGGATCGCCGGAACGGTCGTAGCGGCGATCGACCGCCGTCTGAAACGGCACACCGGCGCGGGCCAGGTCGAAGATCGCGTCGTAGCCAGGCGCGATCGCCCGCCAGCCGGGACTGTGCGGCGAAAGCACGACCGGCGCGCGTCCCAGCGCCCGGCGCCGAAACCCCGCGAGGGCGGCCGGCCCCACAAACCACGGCGCGAGAGACGAGCCGCGCGGGTTCAGAGCACCGGCGCCGGCGCGCGCGGGGTGGCCTGCCACTGCGCCGGGTCGTGGCCGTAGAACATCGTGGCGCCGGCCTGGTCGCGCAGCTTGCGAAGCGCCGCGAGCGACTCGGACATGACCGACGCGTCCCAGAGGATCTTCGGGAGCACGTCGCGGTCCATGTTCTCCCGCGTGTAGCACGCGTCGGACGCACAGACGATCTGCCCCTGCTTGCCGGCGCGGACCCGCAGCGACTGGTGCCCCGGCGTGTGGCCGTACGTCGGGAACAGGATCACGCTGCCGTCGCCGAAGACATCGTGCTCCCCTTCGATCATCCGGTAATCGAGCGGATGGTCGAAGTCGAGGGGGCTCGGGTTGTAGCCCGGCACGAACCCCGGCCGCCGCGCTGATTCCAGCTCGGGCCGTTGGACCAGGAACGTCGCCCGCGGAAAGAACTCGTTGCCGCCGCAGTGGTCGAAGTGCAGATGCGAGTTCGCGACGAACCGGATGTCGTCGGGCGTGAGACCGAGCGTCGCGAGCTGGGCCACGACGTCGTCGCCCGCCTGCGACTTGACGGCCAACCGCTTCATCCGCTCGGCGCCCAGGCGCGCCAGCGGATCGAGCCGCGCCTGGCAGTGCACGCCGGTGTCGAACAGAAGCTTGCCGCTCGGATGGCTCACCAGAAAGCTCGTCACCGGCACGGTCCAGGGTTGGCCCGGCTCGAGATCGGACACCATGCTGGCGCGATCGAGCTCGATGTAGCCGGTGCCGAGCGCGTAGACGTTGATCACGGTCACCTCGCTCTCGCTGGAGTCGAAGGCGCGCGCAGGGTGCCGAGCACGTCGAAGAACTCGGGGAACGTCTTCGACACGCACTCGGGGCCGGCGATCCGGATGCCGGGCGCGCGCAGTCCGGTCACCGCGAAGCTCATCGCGATGCGATGGTCGTCGTAGGTCTGGACCTCGCACGGCTGGGGCGGGCCGGGATGGATCGTCACGGAGTCCCACGAACTGTCGACCGTCAGGCCCATGCGCCGGAGCTCGGTGGCGGCGGCGACGGGGCGGTCGCTCTCCTCGTAGTGGGTCTGGGCGATCCCGCGTACGGTCACCGGCCCGTCGGCGAACGGCGCGATCGCCATCAGCGTGGTCGCGACGTCGCCCATACGCGTGAAGTCCGCGTCCACGGCGCGCAGACGCGTGACTCCCCGAACGGTGATCGCGTCGGCGTCGATCGTGACGTCACAGCCCATGCGGGCGAGGACGTCGAGCAGACCGAGGTCACCCTGCGCCGAGCGGCGGCCGAGCCGCGGAACGACGACGCGCCCGCCGGTGACGGCGGCCGCTGCGAAGAAGTAGGACGCGCCGGAGGCGTCGGGCTCGACCGCGTACGGCCGCGCCGCGTAGTGCTGGCCCGAGGGCACGCGGAACCAGCGGTCGCCGTCGCGCTCGGCCCGGACGCCGAACTCCGCCATCGTGGAGAGCGTCATCGTGACGTACGGCGCCGAGACCAGCTCGCCCTCGATCTCGAGCTCGACGTCGCGCGCCGCGTACGGCGCGGCCATCAGCAGGGCACTCAGGTACTGGCTGGAGACGTCGCCGCGAACTCGCGCGCGCCCGCCGGCGATGCCCTTGGCGCGCACCACCACCGGAGGGCAGCCGGTGGCCTCGCGGCTCTCGGCATCGACGCCGAGCGCGCGCAGGCCGTCGAGCAGTGGCTGGATGGGCCGCTTGCGCATCGCCGCCGAGCCGTCGATCACGAACGTCCCACGGCCGAGGGCCACCGCCGCCGTCAAGAAGCGCGCGGCGGTTCCCGCGTTGCCGATCTCGAGCGTGGCTTCGGAAGCGGGAAAGCGGCCGTCGACGCCGTCGACCACGAACGACCGCGATGTCTCGTCGGCCCGGACGCGCACGCCGAGCGCGTCGAGCGCCCGCTGCATGTAGCGCGTGTCGTCCGAGAACAACGCTCGAGTGATCTCCGAGCGCCCGCGGGCGAGCGCGGCCACGAGCAACGCGCGGTTCGAGTAGCTCTTGGACCCCGGGAGCTCGATCACCGCATCGAACGGGCGGGTGATCGGTTCGATCGACAGCGCCACGTGGATTCCTCCGCTCGGCCAGTGTACACGAGCGCCGCGATCGGAGCCGTCGAGGTGCTATCATCGCGCGTCATGGCCGCTGACGGACGAGGTGAAGAGCATCATCACGGTCGTCGCCAAGACGCATCATTACCGAGCGCGGGTGACATGAGCCAGACACAGCAGTCGACCCGATACGGCAGGATTCGTCCCCCGGACGAGGCGTGGCTCGCCAAAGCGCCGGCCGAGACGATCCTCGAGCCCGCGCTGCCGATCATCGACACCCACCATCACCTGTGGGAGCGGCCGGATCACCGCTATTTGCTGCACGAGCTGCTGGCCGACCTGCGCACCGGTCACAACGTCGTCGCCACGGTGTTCCTCGAGTGTCACGCGATGTATCGCGGCGGCGGGCCGGCCGAGATGCGTCCCGTGGGCGAGACCGAGTTCGTCGCGGGCATCGCGGCGATGAGCGAGAGCGGCCTCTATGGACCGACGCGCGTCGCGGCCGGCATCGTGGGCTTCGCGGATCTCACGCTCGGCGATCGCGTCGAGCCCGTGCTGCAGGCGCTGATCCGCGCCGGCGGCGGGCGGTTCCGCGGCGTGCGCCACTCGGCGGCGTGGGACGCGAGCCCGGTGATCGGCAACAGCGCCGTCGCGTCCGGCCCCCATCTCATGAAGCAGCCCGAGTTCCGAGCGGGCCTCACCCGACTGACGGCGCTCGGTCTTTCGCTCGACGCGTGGGTGTTTCACCCGCAGCTCGCCGACGTCATCGACCTGGCCCACGCGTTCCCCAGCGCGAACATCATCGTGGGCCACGTCGGCGGCCCGCTCGGCTACGGGCCCTACGCCGGCCGGCGCGACGAGGTGTTCGCGGCGTGGAAGGCCGGGATCGTCGAGCTGGCGCGCTGCCCGAACGTGGTCATGAAGCTCGGCGGCATGATGATGCGGCTGGCCGCGTACGACTACGGCGCGCTGCCGGCGCCGCCGTCGTCGGCCGAGCTGGCGGCGCACTGGCGGCCGTACATCGAGACGTGCATCGAGCGCTTCGGCGCCTCGCGCTGCATGTTCGAGAGCAACTTCCCGGTGGAGAAGATGGGCATCGGGTACGCCGCGCTGTGGAACGCGTTCAAGCGCATCGCCGCGCGCGCCTCGGCCGTGGAGAAGCTGGCGCTGTTCAGCGGCACGGCGCGGCGCGCGTATCGACTCGACTGACCTCGGGTTGCGCACGCCTGGGCAATGACGTCCCCGGTATCGGAAGCGGTCTCGATCCCCCCCTTCCAGAAGTGGGCGATCACCTTCACGGTCATGGTGGTCGCTTTCATGCAGATCCTCGACACCAGCGTCACCAACGTGATCCTCCCGCACCTGCAGGGCTCGCTGTCGGCGGGCCTGGACGAGGTGTCGTGGGTGATCACCTCCTACCTCGCCGCCAACGCCATCGTCATCCCGGCCTCGGGCTGGCTGGCCGGGCTCTTCGGGCGCAAGCGGTTCTTCCTGATCTGCGCCACGCTGTTCGTGGTCAGCTCGTTCGCCTCCGGCGCCGCGCCCGACCTGACGACGTTGATCATCGCGCGCATCTTCCAGGGGCTCGGCGGCGGGCCGATCATTCCGCTCTCGCAGGCGATCCTCTGGGAGATCTTCCCCTTCCACCAGCGCGGCATGGCGATGGCGGTGTGGGGGCTCGGCTTCATTTTCGGCCCGATCCTGGGGCCGACCGTCGGCGGCTACCTGGCCGACCAGTGGTCGTGGCGCTGGATCTTCTACATCAACCTGCCGGTCGGGATCCTCGGGTTCTTCCTGGCCAGCGTCTTCCTGTTCGATCCACCGTACCTGCGCCGGGCCGCGCGGATCGACTGGTGGGGCCTGGGGCTGATGGTCGCGGGCTTCGGCTGTTTGCAGCTCGTCCTCGACCGCGGCGAGCGTGAGGACTGGTTCGACTCGTCCACGATCGTTCTGCTGACGATCATCGCCGTCGCCGCGCTCGTGGGCTTCCTGATCCGCGAGCTGAAGGCCAGCGAGCCCATTCTCGACCTGACCGTGTTCACCGACCGCAACTTCGCGACCGGCGCCGCGCTGAGCATGCTGATCGGATTCGGGACGTTCTCGGGCATGCTGCTGGTCGCCGTCTTCACGCAGAAGCTGCTCGGCTACGACGCGTGGACGTCCGGTCTGGTGCTGGCCCCCGGCGGGATCGGCAACATTTTCTCGCTCTTCGCCTCCGGGATCGTCACCCGCGTCGACCAGCGCGTGATGCTCGGGTTCGGCTGCCTGCTCAACGCCGTGAGCCTCTACATGATGACCTCGCTCACGCTCGGGATGGACTACTGGGCGCTGGCGCTCCCGCGATTCATCCAGGGGTTCGCGCTCGGCTTCGTCTTCGTGCCGCTGTCCACCTTGACGCTGGCCACGATCCGACGCGACAAGCTCGTCAACGCGACCGCGGTCTACAGTATGTCGCGCAACATCGGCGGGAGCGTGGGTATCGCGGTGATCACGACGGTGCTGGCCCAGCGGAGCCAGTTCCACCAGACGACGCTCGGCAGCCACGTCACCGCGTGGGACCCGGCGACGCGCGAGCGCCTGGCACAATGGGCGAGCCACTTCGTGACGGCCGGCAGCGACACCTTCACCGCCGAGCGCCAGGCGGTGGTGATGCTCTATCGAGAAACCGTGGCGCAGGCCCAGCTGCTGGCGTACGCGGACGACTTCTGGATCCTGGCGGTGATGTTCGCGGCGGTGCCGCTGATCCTTCCGCTGATGCGCCGGATCCGGATGGAGCCGTCGACGGCCGCGACGGCCCCGGCCACCGAGCGCGCGTCCGCCGCCGCCGCCGAGTAGCCCGCCGCCGCGGCGCGCTCCGGCGTCTGCGGAGACGATAGTTGCGGCCGTGGGGGCACTTTGCTAGTGTCGCGCCGGTATTGGCGTCCAGGTGCCCACGAGGGCTCAGGGAAGGCGGTGCGAATCCGCCGCGACCCCGTCACTGTAACCGGGGACGAAACCCGAGATGGCCACTGGCGATGAGCCGGGAAGGCACGGGGAGTAGAACGATCCGGAAGCCAGGAGACCGACCCGGGCGCGTCGTCGCTCACACACCGGTCTTCGAGGGGGGACCAGGCATGAAACCAGCCACGGCCGTGTCATGAACATGCTGCCGCGACACGTCAGCTCCCGGCGAGCCGCCGAAATCTTGCGAGCGGTCTTCCAGCCCGTCGTGGCCGGCTTCGCGTTCCGCCTCTGGGACGGGACGCTCGTGCCGCTCGGCCACGGCGCGCCCGCCTGCACCGCCGTCGTGCATCACCCCGAGACGTTCGTCCGCCTCATGCGCGCGCCGACCCCGCTCAACTTCGCGGAGGCCTACGTGGAAGGCGCCCTCGACATCGAAGGCGATCTCTTCGCGGCCATGAACGTCGCGGACGCGATGGAGGAGATCCGGCTCTCGCTGCGCGATCGGCTGCGACTCTTCATGGCGCTCTGGCGGGATTGACGTGGCTCCCCACGACGTCATCGTGGTCGGGGGCGGGCCGGGCGGGAGCACCGCGGCCTGGCGCCTCGCCCGAGCCGGCCTCCGGCCTCTCCTGCTCGACGCCGCGGTCTTCCCCCGCGTCAAGGTCTGCGCCGGCTGGGTCACGCCTGAAGCGCTGGCCGACGTCGACGTCGACCCCGAGAAGTATCCGCTCACCATCCAGCCCTTCACCGCCTGCCGCTTCGCGTTCGCGGGCGCCAGCCACGAGACGCGATGGCACCGACCCGCGAGCTACGGCATCGTGAGGAGCGAGTTCGATCACCATCTCCTGGAGCGCGCGCGCGCCGCCGGCGCCGACGTGCGCGACGGAGCGCGGGTCACCGCGGTCACGCGCGACGGGGACGGGGTGCGCGTGGTGAGCGAGCGCGGCGTCTTCGTGGCCCCGGTCGTCATCGGCGCCGGCGGACATCACTGTCCCGTGGCGAAGGCGTTCGGCGAGGTGTCGGAGCGAGAAGAGGTCGTGATC
>Ga0209161_10002387_pt1 | contig 15356 bp, 18 predicted proteins | sample GraSoiAngelo_155_FD_186169 | JGI IMG/M metagenome (GOLD analysis project Ga0209161, IMG submission 186169) | Grasslands soil microbial communities from the Angelo Coastal Reserve, California, USA - 14_1009_13_30cm (SPAdes) (version 2) | ecosystem: Environmental > Terrestrial > Soil > Grasslands...
CCACGGATGGACTCACTCTGTTCTCGGAGGTGCCGCTGGCGGCCGTGATCCAGGCGCCGCCGACGATCGCCGCGGATGTGGTTTCGTTCAAGTCGATCGTGCGAGTGAGCGGGGCGCAGAACGTGACCATTCGACACTTCACCATCACCGGCCCCGGTCCCGGCATCTGCGACAGCATCCGATACGGCGTGAGGGTCGACTCGGGTGGCTCGGCGACTATCGCTCACAACCACATCACGAAGATCCACGACACGCCCTTCAGTGGTTGCCAGACCGGCCATGCCGTCAACATCGGTCGTTTTGCCGATGGGCAAGTTGGCTCAGGCATCGTTCGCCAGAACCTGATCGACGAGTACCAGAAGGGCGGAGTTCTGGTCGAAGGCCTTGGGTCACGGGGTGACGTAAGGGAGAACGAGGTGCGGGGTGTGGGACCAACGCCGGTTATCGCTCAGAACGGGATCGTGGTAAATCGGCACGCGCACGCCGATATCCACCACAACCGCGTATCCGGCAACCGTTATACCGGCGGAGGATTCGTAGCGACCGGCATCCTCCCTGTCAGGGTGGACCAGGCTGATGAGATCGCGATTCACCACAACGAGACCTTTTCGAATGACGTCGGCATCGCGCCCTTCTTCGCGGATGCGATCGACGTGGCTCACAACCGGTCGCACGACAATACCGAATCAGGCATTCACGCATTCCCACCGAGTCCAACTCAGGCCAACACGATCGAGTACAACGACTCCTTCAACAACGCCGTAGATTGCAAGGACGACACCGTCGGAACCGGGACCGCGGGCACGGCGAACCTCTGGATCAAGGACAAGGGCAACACTGAGAACCGCATGGGTATCTGCAAGAAGACGGGCCCATAGCGACAGTGAGAGCGGGCGGCTTTCAAGCTCGTCCGCTCTCGCTCCGCTTTCCTATCGCGTCGCGAACTGCTTCTTGAGCGGCCCCCAGTAGAACTCGCGCCAGCCCGAGCTGATCGAGCGGTACTGGCGATCGGGCACGCCGGACTGGAAGAACGTGATGCGCGTGCCGCCCTTCGCGCGCGCCAGCGCGAAGGTCGCTCGCGAGTAATGGCCCTTCGGCCAATCGTTCGCGCGCCACGACTGCACGATCCTCCTGTCCTTGGTCAGCTTGAGATTCTTCCCCTCGAGGTCGTGCCCGACCTTGAACGCTCCGCCAACGCGCCGGCTCACGTCGGTGCGTGAGCCGGACAGCTTCGTGTGCTTCTTCGAATCCATGATCGTCTCGTAGATGTCATGCGGCGTCGCGCCGCGGATCGTGGCGTTCTGGCGAATCGTCTTCATGGTCCCCTCCGGGCGCAGAGCCTACGCTCGACCGCATGCCCATCCTCGAGATCCGTCGCCACGTCGAACGTGCCGACCTCAAGAACAACGAAAGCTCACTCTCGCCCGCGGGCCGGACGATGGCGCAGGTGATCGCGAAGCGCGCCGGCCCGTACAAGCTCGTTCTCGCCAGCCCGCTCCCGCGCGCAAAGGAGACCGCGCAGCTCATCGCCGGCCGTCTCGACGCCACCGACCCCGGCCTCCTGCCGGAGATGGGCGGCGTCATCGGCGACCGTATCTTCGGCGAGATGCGCGCGCTCGCCGACTGGGCCGAGGTCCTGCGCGAGCGCGAGGACGCGCGGCAGTTCGCCGCGGAACAGCTCCTGACATGGGCGCGCTTGGCGGCGCGGATCGGCGAGAAGGAGCGTGCTCTCGTGGTCTCGCACGGCGGGATCATCGAGCTGCCGGCGATCACCCTCGCCGAGCGGCTTGGCGCTCGTCTCGAAGGAGCGTCCTTCGGCTACGGCGAGGGCGTGCTGGTCACGTACGTGAAGGGCGCGCCGACGAAGATCGAGGCGATGCGCGCGTAGCTATTCGACCGAGATCGACTCGCGTCGCTTCGTGCCCTTTGTGCCGCCGTTCTCTTGCTTTTCGATCCAGTGATCGAGCATCGAGCGCATCGCGAGGAGGTTGTGCTTCCACGCCTCGCGCATGTGTTTGCGGGTCTCGTGTGGGAACAGCTCGTCGAAGAGGGCGCGACCACGCCAGTTGTCGCGTTCCTCCTGCATCTCGCGGAGGCGCTCCTCAAGCTCTTTGATCCGCGTTTCGAGCTCGGTGGTCGTGGCCATGGTCATCTCCCCCTAATCGCGAACAGGCGCCGCGAAGATGACGCGGAGCGTGTTCCCCTCAAACTTTGCGCCTTTCGCGGGCGCTTCCACAAGGGCGCGGGGCAACACCAGGTTGCGCCGCCACGACCCCACCTGCAGAACGAGCTCGTCGCCGTTGCGCAGGACCTTGACCTGCTCCTTCGAGGTGAAGGGCAGGTCGAGCGTGAGCACGTAACCGCCGTTCTCGCGCCGCACCCGGTACGGGCGTCCGCGGTAGAAGAAGCGCGCCGGGTCTTCATTCACAAAGAGCGCTTGGCCGAGCTTCCGGAGCATCTCGAGGCCGACGACCTCGCGGTCGAAGAACGGCACGCTCCGCACCGGCACCGGGGCGAAGGACTCCTCGACCAGGGGCTGGTAGCGGCGCTGCGCTTCGTGCCAGGCCTCGAAGTACGCGCCCGCGCCCTTCGGCAGCACGCGGTTGGAGACCACGAGGTCGGTCGGGTAGCCGAAGAGGTGGAAGTAGGTGAAGGAGCGCTGCGCCTCTTTGATGACCATCTTCTCGAGGTTGAGGACCAGGCGAACCGAGCTGATGGTCTCGTCGGCGAGGAGCCGCTGCATGTGGTCGAGGCGATGGAAGAGTTCCTCCCCCGCTGCGAAGACGGCGTCGTCCGGGACCGGGACGCCCATGACGCGCCGTAACACCGGCCCGGCGATCTGCATGGCCCGGCGTTGGATCGGGAAGATGCGCTCGAGCCACCAGCGGCCGGCCTCGGGGAGCGAAAGGAGGCGCACGGTCTCGCCGGTCGGCGCCGCGTCGACCACGATCACGTCGTACTTCCCGCTGTCGTGGTGCTCCGCGATCCAAAGGAGGCTCGAGAGCTCGTCCATCCCCGGGAGGACGGTCATCTCCTCGGCGAGCACGTCGTCGAGGCCACGCCACTTGAAGACACTCTGCACATAGCGCTGGACCGTTCCCCAGTAGCGGCGGACGTTGTAGTACACGTCGGCCTCCTGACCCCAGAGGTTCTCGGCAACCGGGGTCGGCTCGCCGCCGAGCGGGAGATCAAAGGAGTCGGCGAGCGAGTGAGCGATGTCGGTCGAGATGACAAGCGTTCTTTGACCCCGCTCGGCGCAGAGAAGTGCGGTCGCCGCAGCGACACTTGTCTTTCCCACGCCGCCCTTGCCGGTGTAGACGATGATCCGCGCTCCGTCGGTCACTGCCTTCCGAGTCTATGTCGCGAGCGCCTGTGGAAAACCTTGTTGAAAACTGACGAGGACCGATACGCGGCCGACCCTCGCGCGCCGCCGCGCGCGGGGTACCGTCCGCTCGCCGGTGATGGCGGCTTTTGCAGGGAGGCCGCGTATGTCGTCGCTATATCTTCGCGAGGCTCAGGTCGTCGAGCTATTCAGCCTCGGGCTGACGTCGAAAGAGATCTCCGCAGCACTCCGGATCTCGATCCATTCGGTCAACTGGCACCGTCGCCAAGCGCTCGCGCGTCAACGAGCGGCCATGACTCCCAAGCGGGCACCGATCTCGCGCACCACGTCGACGATGAGCTCCACATCCGATTCCGTGGTGCGCCAATTCACGATCGCGGGCCGGAAGGCCACGACCCCGCAGTAGCGCGTCGTGCCGACATAGACCCGCCCATCCGCGAGGAGCTCGGCGCCCAGACGCAGGTTGAGGGCGTCGAGCTCCTCGGGTGTCGCATCCTTCGGCCGGTAGCGGGAGCAGACGATATTGAGCGGCACATCCGCAAGCCGTTCCAAATCGCTTCGTCGATCTTTCGCGCCAGGTGCTGTGCGAGATCCGCCCGAACGAGCTCGTCGATCGCCGCGAGGGTGCTGGAGCCCTCCTCCGGGAAACTCGCTGTCAGCCGAGCGGCGGCGTACCGCGCCGGGGCGCCCAGCGCAGTGCATCAAGAACTACAGACCGCTCGGCGATGGGATCGCCCACGTCGAAATCCTGTTCGGGCTAACGTGTTCGGGCGTGTCGAAAGCCGCGGATCTCGATCGTCGTCCCCATGTGCGGATGCTGCTACACGGCGCCTTCCGCGGTTTCGCGGGGGGCGCACGTGACGTCACGCTCGATGCGGTGACGCTGGGCGATGCGCTCGAGGCGCTCGTCCGCGCGCATCCGACGCTCGCCGAGCGGCTTCGCGACGAACGCGGCACACTGCGTCCGCACCTCGCGCTCTTTATCAATCAGGACGACGCGCGCCTGCTCGGCTGGGAGGACGCGCCGCTCCACGAGGGCGACATCGTGCACGTGATCCCGGCGCTATCGGGCGGTTAAGAGGGAGGAACGGTCATGGCGAAGAAGGTCACTTTGCTCGTAGGCACCAAGAAGGGCCTTTTCATCCTGCGCGGCGATCCCGGACGTGGTTCGTGGCCCTGCGAGGGGCCCGAGTTCGCCCCGACACCGATTCACCACGCCGCCTACGACCCGCGCGACGGGTCCATGTACGCGGCCGTGAACTCGACATGGGGTGGCTCGCGCATCGAGATCAGCCGCGACATGGGAAAGACCTGGAAGACGTCGAAGAATCCCGCGTTCCCGGAAGGGTCGGACCGCACCTTCTATCAGACCTGGCACATCGAGCCGGGACACCCACAGACGCCGAACGTCGTGTGGGCCGGCACCGAGCCGGCGGCGCTTTTCAAGAGTGAGGATCGCGGCGAGACGTGGTCGATTGTGAAGAGCCTCGACGACCAACCCTCGCGCGCGAAGTGGGTCCCGGGCTTCGGCGGGATGGGGCTGCACTCGATCGCGATCGACGCGAAGGATCCGAAGAAGATGCAGGTCGGGATAAGCGTCGGCGGCGTGTACACGACCACCGATGGCGGCGCGACGTGGGCGCAGGACAACGCGGTCAGCGGCGGCGAGCGGCCGGACGTCTTCATGTGCATCCACAAGCTCCTCGCGCATCCGGAGGCGACCGGCGTGCGCTTCATGCGCGTCCACGAAGAGGTGTACTGGCGCGATCCGGGCGAGACCACCTGGCGCTTCAGCACGCCGGGCTTGCCGTCGAACTTCGGGTTCGCCGCCGCGATCCACCCGCGCGATCAGAAGACCGCGTACGTCATCCCGCTCGATGGCATGAAGAGGACGGCGTCACCCTTCGGTATCGGCGTCTACCGCACGCGCGACAAGGGCAAGACCTGGGACCGGCTCGACAAAGGATTGCCCGAGGGTGCGCCCCTCGAAGCGGTCCGCGAAGGCATGCACAACGATCGCCTCGATCCCATGGGCCTCTACTTCGGAACCGCGAACGGCGATGTCTGGGCGAGCACCAACGAAGGCGAAAGCTGGAAGCGGATCGCGCAGTACTTGCCGTATGTCACCTCGGTGCACGCCGCGACGATGGACTAGACAGCGAGCGAAGTACGACAGCGACGCACAAGCGGCTGAGATCGCGACAAGGATCGCGCCCGTCTACGCGGAGCCCTCCGGCTGAGGGCGGATTCGCGCGAAAACCCGTCACGTGTCGCGCTGACAGACTTGGGTACCAGGACTTCCTCGCTGTGCTCGTTCCATTGCCGACCCGACCGTTACGCGTTCAGAATCGCGGGCGGAGGGTGGAGGGCCGCGGAGCCCAGGGCTAAGGAAGGGGAAAGCGGTTGTGAGTGGAGGAAGCTACCGACGCGGGTATTACATCGCCGCGCAGCGCACGACGGATCACGCATCCGCTCCTGACGCGGATCTTCAAGGCTTCTTCATCGCGATCCTGGCTACGGCACTCGTCCTGGTCGTCGTGGTCCTCGTCACCGATCCATCGCTGTCAGCGGGCATCGGGCAGGCGATCCGCGCGGCCTGGTCCGACATCGTCGTTCAGCTGATCCGTCGCTAACCGCGGTCCCGCGACCGCCATACGCGACGGTCGCGGGCCGTATGCACCGCCGCCCGAGCCGCGGGGGGTTAGGGGGCGAGAGCGGCGCCGCCCGGTTGGGGTCGGGGCCACCCTCGTCCAGCGCCTTTAGCTCTGGTCTGAACCACTCGCCAATGCGTGGGGCACGACGCGAGCGCCATCAGCTCCTACGCTCCGATCGTGCGCATTGGCTGGCGACTTGCGACGGGCCTCGCGATCGGGCTCGAGCTTCTCGCGATGCTCGAGGTGCTCGCGAGCCTTGGCATCACCCGGGACACGGGTGGTTCTCTTCACTCTCCTGAAGACCCCATCATCGTGGGCCTCAAGGCGACGGTGCTCGTGTGGCTCGTCGTGCCGATCCTCGTCGCAGCTCTCGCTCTGGTCCTCGACCGGCTTCGATCAGCTTTGCTCGCATTCGCCGCGTTGACCCCCCTCGTGTACGGCGGGCTTTCGGGCAACTGGGTAGGACTCGTCTTGCCAATTGGAGCGGCATTCCTCCTCGCGGGGGTGATCCTTGGCCTGGTCGCGCTGGAGGGCCGCAAGCGCGGTCCGGGCGTTCGCCAGCTTTGGATCGGCGCTGGATGTTGGCTCGCCTACACCGCCGTGGCCGTCGCCGTCATCGTCTACTTCGCTCTGCAATTCCGGATGCCACCAATCCCTTACATCTGAGCAGTCGCGGAGGCGGCCCCGGGGTGGGATCGGGGCCGCCTCGCGCGGAGCAGATGTCACTTGCAGTGGAGCTTGATGTTCCCTCCGGCGATGGGTCCGCCGGCGCTGTAGCCATTGCTGAGCTTGAGCACGAACGTGTCGACACCGCGCCCAGGCTCACCGCCGTCGGAGACGTCGGCTGTATACGTAGCACCGGCGTCGGTCGTGCCTTCGATGTGTCGCGATGTCGTACCTGTGACGACGTACGCGGTGACCCCCGTCCCCTTCACCTTCATACCCGGGTTGCCGTGATCGATGTACGTCAGATGACCCCAGAACCCGCCGTTCTTGATTCCGCCCGCGACCGCGAAATTGGCCCTCGCGCCGGACGGTGTCTGGGTGATCCAGCCCCCGCCGGTCACGAAGTCCTGATTCGCGCAGTCGCCCGTGGCCCCGCCGCACAGGATGTCGGCGTGCGCGGAGGCGACGGTCACGTCGACCACGCCTGGAATAAAGACGTGCAGTGCGTTCACGGTGATGTCGCCGTTGTTCCCGTTCACGGTCGCGATCGGCTGCTCGTTGATCACGATCTTCCCGCCAAGGGGTAGCGGGATCGTCTGGTTCACCTCGCCGGTCACGGCGATTGGACCAATACCAAAACCGGTTGTCTGGAGTTCTGCGACCTCGGAGCTGCCAGCGATCGAGGCGCTGCTCCCGTTGCAGGTCGCGGAGGCTCGCGCCATGAGAAGCGCCGCGCTCACCGATTGGCCCGGCGCGGTGGTGAGCGTGAAGCTCGCGACGGAAGCTTCGGCGTTGCTCTTGTTGCCGTGCGCCACGACCGCAGCGTGCAGCACCTCTGCGGAAAGGGCTCCGTTCAACGGATCCATGACGCCAGGGATCGGGTACGTGAGCACCGTCTCGTGTAGTGAGTCGCCGTTCGGATTCACGTCGCCGGTGTCCGCAAGGGGTCCGATCGGCACTGTGCCGACAACGGGCACGGTCAGGGTGCCCTTGACCGCGGTGGCGCGGCCGCTGAAGGTGGTCGCGGTGGCCGCCGCCCCGTAGCTCGGGCTCGTTCCACCAAGTAGCCCGACGACGAACAGGGCGGCGAGCGCCGCAGTGATCGGCCGGTACGTCTTCATGCGCATCCCTCCTAATTTGTCCGCCAGGTACGTTTTTCCCCCTCGCCTGGCAGCGAAACGGATGCCCGAACAAGCCCGTGTTCGCCAGAACTGGCAGAAGTAGCGGCCGTTAAATCTGCCGGAGCCGCCGCAGGAGAGAGGCATGAATCCGTCGCTATCTCGACGAGAAATCGAGGTCTTAAGACACGTCGCGCGCGGCGAGACATCGAAGGAGATCGCCGGCGCGCTTGGTATCGGCGAGCGAACGGTGAACTGGCACATCGGACGGGTCTTCCTCAAGCTCGGAGCAGGAAGCCGCGCCGAAGCCGTCGCGCTTGCGCTCGAGCTCGGCATCGTGCGCCAGCCGCACGACACGCAGACGAGTCCCTGACCCGCGGCGGAAGATCTAGCGGACCGGCGTCGCCGCGGGAACGAACCTCCTGATCGCTTCGACGATCGCGATGTGCTCCTGCTCGAGCACGCGCGCGGCGAGTGTCGCCTCGTCGTCGCCCGGCAGCACCGGAACGCGCCGCTGGACCACGACCTCGCCAAGGTCGACCGTCTCCGGATGAACGCGGTGGACCGTCGCGCCTGACTCGGTGGCCCCGGCGGCGAGGACGGCTTCGTGCACGCGCGGCCCGTACATACCGCGGCCACCGAACATCGGCAGAAGAGCCGGATGCACGTTGATCACCGGCGTGCCCTTGAGGCGCACGAAGTACTCGGGCCCGAGGATGTGATCGAACCCGGCGTGCACGACGAGTCTCGGACCGGCCTGCATGACCGCATCCGCCATCGCGGCTTGAGCGGCCGCGCGCGATCCGAACTCGCCGACGGTGAACGCACCGTGCGCCACGCCCGCTCTCGCTGCACGATCGAGCGCGGGGACGCCAGGACGATTCGACGCAACATAGACCACGCGCGCGTCGAGCGCGCCGGACGCGCACGCGTCGAGGACCGCTTGCAGATTCGAGCCCCGACCCGACACGAGGACCGCCACGGGGAACGTCATGCGAAGAGCACCCGCCTTCCCCCGGAGTGAGGCACGACGCGGCCGAGCCCGACCGAGCCGGGCACCGCGGCGAGCGCGGCACCGACATCCTCCGGCGCGATGACTGCGACGAGGCCGATCCCCATGTTCCAGGTGTCGAACTGCTCTTGCTCTTCGACACCGCCGAGCTCCGCGAGCAAGGTGAAGAGCGGCGGGATCTCCCACGCGTCGCGGTCGATCCAGACTGCCGTGTTCTCAGGCAGAGTGCGCGGCAGGTTCCCCTCCCACCCGCCGCCAGTGAGGTGAGCGATCGCGCGGACGCTCGCCGAGTCGCGCAGCGCCCGAAACTCGCGCAGGTACGGGCGGTGGATCGCGAGTAGCGCCTCGCCGAGCGAGTGGCCACCGAGCTCGGACCGCTCGGCAGTCAGCACGTCCGTCAGAGATCCGCCCTGGGACGCGGCCACGCGAGCGCAGATCTCGCGCGCGAGCGAATAGCCGTTGGTATGCAACCCGGTCGAAGGGATCCCGATGAGCGCGTCGCCCTCGCGCACGCGTTCGGGGCCGAGCACCTTGTCGCGCGGGACGGCTCCGACCAGGAACCCGGCGAGATCGTACGTGCCCGGGGCGTACATCCCGGGCATCTCGGCGGTCTCGCCGCCGAGCAGCGCCGCGCCGCAGCGCGCGCAAGCATCGGCCATCCCGCCGACGACGCGCGAGAACACCGCAGGATCGATCTCGGCGGTCGCGAAGTAGTCGAGGAAGAAGAGCGGTTCGGCCCCCATCGCAAGTGCGTCGTTCACGCAGTGGTGCACCAGGTCCGCGCCGACGACCTCGTGCCGATCGAGTAGCCGCGCGAGCTCGAGCTTCGTCCCGACGCCGTCGGTCGTCGCGACGAGCGTCATGTCCGATCCCGGCGAGGCGAAGAGGCCGCCGAACTGACCGACGTCGCCGATGACCTCGGGCCGCTTGGTGCGCGCGATGCGCTCGCGGACACGGCCGAGCGCGTCCTCGGCGCGTCCGATGTCAACGCCGGCGCCCTTATAGGTGAGGCTCACGCCCGCACCCTCTCCGACTCGAGCGAGTCCTTCGCGAGCTCGAGCTGCACCGGCACGAGGTAGTCGCCGGTGAAGCACGCCGTGCAGAGCTCGCCCACGGTGCCGCCCGTCGCGCGCACCATCCCCTCGAGGGAGAGATACCCGAGCGAGTCTGCGCCGACGTGGCGCCGGATGCTGTCGACGTCGAGCTGCGACGCGATCAGCTCGTCGCGGCGTGCCATGTCGACGCCGAAGAAGCACTGGTGGCGGAGCGGCGGCGAGCAGATGCGCAGGTGCACTTCCTTCGCGCCGTGCCCGCGCAGAAGCTCGACGATCGGTCCGCTCGTCGATCCGCGCACGATCGAATCGTCGACAACGACCACACGCTTGCCCTCAAGCACGTCGCGGAGCGCGTTGTACTTGAGCGCTACGCCTTGCTGGCGCAGCTCCGGTGAGGGCTGGATGAACGTCCGCCCGATGTAGCGGTTCTTGATGAGACCTTCGCGGAAGGGGATGCCGCTCCGCCGCGCGTACCCGACCGCCGCGGGTATCGCGCTGTCCGGGACGGGAATGACGACGTCCGCGTCGGCCGGATGCTCGTCGGCCAGCGTCTCGCCCATCCGCTCGCGCGTCGCGTACACCGAGACGCCGCCCAGGTCGCTCGCGGCCGAGGCGAGGTACACGTGCTCGAACACGCATAGCCCGCGCCGGTCGGCAGCGAAGTCCGCGATCGGGACCGGTCCGCGGTCATCGATCCGCAGGACCTCGCCGGGCGCGACGTCGCGGACGAAAGTCGCGCCGACGGTTTCGAGCGCGCACGTCTCGCTCGCCACGAGCCACGCGGCGGCCTTGCGACCGAGGCACAGCGGACGCACGCCGAGCGGATCGCGGATCGCGTAGAGGGCGGAGGGCGTGAGGATCACGAGCGACCACGCGCCGCGCAGCTTCGGCAGCGCGCGCGTAAGCCGCTCGTCCCACGTGGCACCGCGCTCCTTCGCGACGACCTGCGCGACCACCTCGGTGTCGCTCGAGGTCGCAAAGCGCACGCCCTCGCGCGAAAGCTCGTCGCGGAGATCGCGCGCGTTGATGCAATTGCCGTTGTGGCCTATCGCGAGCTCGCCCAACGCGTCGGCGCTGACGACCATGGGCTGCGCGTTCTGGATGCGCGAGCTGCCGGTCGTCGAGTAGCGCGTGTGGCCGATCGCCGCGCGGCCGCCGAGCAGGCCGAGGTCGGGCTCGCCGAAGACCTGACCGACGAGGCCCATACGGCGCACCAGTCGCAGGTCGCTGCCGTCGGTCGCCGCGATCCCCGCGGATTCCTGGCCGCGGTGCTGGAGCGCATAGAGCGAGAAGAAAACGAGCCGCGCGGCTTCCGTCGGATCCGCGGTCGCCGGATTCCAGACGCCGACGATGCCGCACATCTACCGGTCCCTCGCCGCAGCCTGCTCGATGGCGGCGGTGTGCTCCGGCCAGTGGTCGAACGTCTCCGCGCCGATCTGCTGCCAGAGCGGGCGGTTCCCGCCCCAGGGGATCGCATCTGTCGCGTTGATCTGCTCGTCGCTGCGGGCGCGGGTCTCCTGCGCGAGGGCGTCGGCGGCGCGATCGAAGTCTTTGATGACCTGCTCGAGCGAGGCCAGGCGGTAGTGCTCGACGACACGGGCGTTCCAGTCGTCTGCGCTCGGCTGGCCCTCGACGCCGGCGACCCACGCCGGCTGCTCCATTCGCGCGCCCATCCCCCAGGCGATCTGCCCAACCCAGTGGATGCAGTGCGCGAGGACATCCTTCGCCGTCCAGCCCTCGTCCGTGACTCGTACCGTGGACGCGCGGTCGCCCAGCGCGCGGATCGCCCCCATGAGCCGGCCGCGCTCGCGCGTTACGGCTTCGCTGACTTCCTGCGAGGTCATGCGCCTTTCGTCCATCAGGCGGTCCTGCCCAGCGCGCGCCCCAGGCCGTCGGCGTGCGCGCGAGCGAGGGAGGCGACCGGCATCCCCAGGACCGGGACGACCTCGAGCAGGTCGCCCCCAACCGCACCGAGCGTCCAGACCGGCACACCGTGCTCGCGCGCGAGCGTCCGCACCTCCGGTTCGCGCGCGGGGTCGATCACGAGGACGATGCCGGAAGGCGCTTCGCCGAAGAGCGCGACACGCTTGTCGATGCCGCGGATCGCCGGAAGCGTCACCTTCATCCCTATCCCGTCGCGGATGGCGATCTCGGCGAGGGCCACGCCAAGCCCGCCCGCGTCGCGATCGTGCGCCGCGCGGATAGCGCCACGCTCGTGCGCTTCGAGCACCAGACGCTGAAGACGCGACTCGAGCGCGAGATCGATCGCCACAGGGCCTTCGTGCCGGTCATGCTGCGCGCCGTACGTCGACGCGCCGATCGAGACATTCGCATTCCCCACGAGAAGGACGATGTCGCCGGGGCGTCCGCTGGTCGGCTGGATGTGCTTGGTCACGTCGGCGATATGCCCGACCGCTCCGATGACCGCAGTCGGCCAGATGTCGACGCCGCGCGTCGCGTTGTAGAGCGACACGTTGCCCGAGACCACCGGCACCCCGAGCGCCTCGCACGCCGCGCGAACGCCTGCGACCGTGCGCTCGAGCTGGTACGCGCCCTTTGGCCGGTCGGGGTTGCCCAGGTTCAAACAGTCGGTGATCGCGAGCGGCGTCGCGCCCATGCAGACGAGATTCCGCGTCGCTTCCGCGACCGCCGCCGCCGCCCCGACGAATGGATCCAAGGCCGCGAGCCGCGGCTGCGCGTCGATCGCGAGCGCGATACCGTCGGCGCGCCCTTTGATCCGCATGACCGCTGCATCGGCGCCCGGCCCGACGACCGTGTCCGTGCCGACCATCTGATCGTAGGTGCGATAGATGAGCCGTCGCGACGCGACCGCCGGAGATGCGAGGAGCTCGAGCAGCTCAAGCCCGATCTTGGCCGTCGTGGGCGCGGCGCTCGCGGCCGCGGCCGGTGGCGGGTGCGGCTCGGACGGCGAGCCTGTCGTGCTCGCGGGTCCCTCCCGCGACCCGTTAGGGTCGCGGGCTCCCACTGCGCCGACAGACTCCCCGTCCGATCCTCGGCGATACGCCGCAGCAAGATCGGAGATGTCGTACTCAGGTGCATCATCGGCTAGCGCGCGCGGCGGAAGCGACGCGACGAGCTCATCGCCTTCACGGATCTCGAGAAGCATGTCGGCCGTCACGTCGCCGATCCTCGCGCCATGCAGCTCCCAGCGAGAGAAAGTCCGCTCCACATCGCGCTCGCGACCGGGGCGTGCCACGACAAGCATTCGTTCCTGTGACTCCGAGAGCATCACCTCGTATGGCGTCATGCCGCGAGCGCGGCGAGGGATGAGCGTCACATCGATGCGTATCCCCACGCCGCTCTTCGCGGCGACCTCGCTCGACGCGCACGTCAGCCCCGCAGCGCCAAGATCCTGTATCGCCTCGATGGCGTCGGCCGCGACGAGCTCGAGCGTCGCCTCCAGCAGGAGCTTCTCGAGGAACGGATTCCCGACCTGAACCGATGGGCGCTTGGCGTCCTCACCGCCACCGAGCTCGAACGAGGCGAGGAGCGACGCGCCGGCGATCCCGTCACGGCCGGTGTCACTCCCGACGAGGTACACCGCGCTCCCGGGTCGTGCCCCGCTGGCCTTGCGGATCTCGCTCGCGCGCGCGATTCCCACGCACATCGCATTCACCAGCGGGTTCTCCGCGTAGCAGGGCTCGAAGGAAATGTGCCCGGCCACGTCCGGGATGCCGACACAGTTGCCGTAGAAGGAAATGCCGCCGGTAACGCCGCCGATCGTCCGCCGCACGGCCAGGTCTTGCGGCGGTCCGAAAAAGAGCGCGTTCAACACAGCGGTCGGGCGCGCGCCCATCGCGAAAACGTCGCGCAGAATGCCGCCCACGCCGGTCGCCGCGCCCTGGTACGGCTCGATCGCGGAGGGGTGGTTGTGGCTTTCGACCTTGAAGACGCAGAGCAGTCCACCGCCGAGATCGACCGCGCCCGCGTTCTCGCCCGGGCCGAGCGCGACGGCGCCGCCTTTCGTCGGGAGCGTGCGCAGGAGCTTCTTCGAATGCTTGTAGGCGCAGTGCTCGCTCCACATTGCCCCGAACATCGCCCACTCGAGCGCGTTGGGGTCGCGACCCAAAAGCTCGCGCACGCGAGCAACCTCCTCGGGTGTGAGACCGACCTCTGAAGGGGGGTCCGAGGGGGGCATCGCCCCCCTTGCTGTGTGGTTAGGCTGCGCCGTTTTCATCGTCCCCAGCGTCGGGGACACGCTCACGACCTGGAGATCGCTCCGCGCGACGGCATCGATGGAAAGTCTAGCGGACTTAGGAGAGGTCGCCGGTGCCGATGAAGCGCTCGACCTGCTCGGCGAAGGCGGCAAGATCGGCGACGCGGGTCTGGATCTGCCCGTACACGTCATCGATGTCGGTCTGCTCGCGGTCGTAGGCGAGCAGATTCCTGAGATTGGCGAGGTGCTCGAGGCGGTACGCGAGCTCTCGCTCGATCACCTCGTGACCCGCGAGGGCGTCAAGAATGTCGTGGTAAGCCTCGGGCTTCGGGAGCGCGAGCGCCATCACGAGGTAGGCCGCGGTCCCAAAGAGCAGCTCGACGGCCTGCTGCAGATACCACTGCGCGAGTCCGTAAAGCTTGGGGTCGGCCTTGAACTTGGCGTGCTCGATCGGCTGAAGGTCCTTGAGGAGCGTCGTGTACTCACGAAGACGCCCCAGACGCGCGCGCACGTAGGCGGCGTCGATCGCGAAGCGATCGCCTCGCGTGCGCTCGGCGAGAGCCTTCGACTGGACCTCGTCGTACTTCTTGAACTCGAGGTACTCCATCGCCGCGCGCGCCTCGTACTCGACACGCCGCTTCTGATCGCGCTGGTAGAGGAGACCCCAGGTCCGGATGACCTGCCAGCGCTGGAGGAGCGAGGCCTGGTTCAAGATGACGACGTCGAGGGCCGACGTGTCGAGCGCCTTCGAAAGCTCGCTGAGGAAGTACACCTGGTAACCGAAGAACTCGTTCGCCTTCACACGCTGTAGCAGGAGAAGCGCGATATCGAGGTCGTTATAGGTTCCGGCGATCTTGCGTCCGGTGGTGGAACCCGCCAGATACGCGGCGTCCACAGGCGAGGTCTGGAAAAGGCTCTGTAGCTGCGACTGCCTCTCGAAGAGGTCCATACCTATCTATATAAGGCAGGAGCCGTGCCGTGCCGCACTTTCGTCAGATTCGCGAGGATCCGATACCCATCCGTTCCCCCGAGGAGCGCTTCCGCACATCGTTCGGGGTGCGGCATGAGCCCGACGACATTCCCGTCCGCATTGCTCACACCGGCGACGTTGGCGAGCGCGCCGTTCGGGTTCGCCTCCAGCGTTGCGGCGCCATGTCCGTCGACGTAGCGAAAGACGATCTGCCCGCGCGCCTCGATGTCGGCGAGGGTCTCGGGGTCCGCGACCCAGCAGCCTTCACCGTTGCCGATCGGCATGCGCAGCACCGCGCCGAGCGATCCCTGCGTGAAGGGCGTGCGGTCGGTCTCGATGCGAACGTGCACCCATTCGGAGC
>Ga0209161_10002388_pt1 | contig 15355 bp, 17 predicted proteins | sample GraSoiAngelo_155_FD_186169 | JGI IMG/M metagenome (GOLD analysis project Ga0209161, IMG submission 186169) | Grasslands soil microbial communities from the Angelo Coastal Reserve, California, USA - 14_1009_13_30cm (SPAdes) (version 2) | ecosystem: Environmental > Terrestrial > Soil > Grasslands...
GTCGGCGTACAGCTACACGTCGAACCCGTGCGGGGCCTTAACGGTCACGGCGAGCGGGGACAGCACGACCGTGGCCTCGCCGTAGCAGACACGGGGCCGCCCGGCGGCCCGCCGGTCGACGCGGCAGGCAGTCCCGCACGGGTCGCCTGCCAGGGACTTCGGGCCGGAACAGCAGATTCCGACGGTCATCACGCCGGGCTGTCGCGCCTTCGCTCCCGGGTCGGGCCGAGCGGCGGCGACACAGAGGATCCCGTCGAGCCCGCCTGATCAGCGGCCCCCGCCGCCGCGGACGCCCCGACCCGCTGGAGCTCGAACCAGGCGCGCAGCGTCTGGCCGACGCTCCAGGCCTGCGCGATGCACCCGCGCGGTGCGAACGGCGGATCGCCGTCGAAGATCTCCGCGATGCTGCCGAGGCCGTAGTCGCCGATATGGGAAGCCAGCGGCTCGAGGAGCGCGAGCGCGGCCGCACGGTCGGCGTAGACCCGAAAGTGGGCGAGCGCGAAGGGGCCGAGGAGCCAGGCCCAGACGGTTCCCTGGTGGTAGGCACTGTCGCGCGCCTCCGGGCCGCCGACGTATCGGCCGCTGTACGCCGGGTCGGCGGGGCCCACGGTCCGGAGCCCCCGGGGCGTCAAGAGGTGCGCAGGCATCGACGACCCCCCGCTGACGATCCGGCGCGAGCGGGCTCGCCGGGAGCGAGACGGCGAAGACCTGGTTCGGACGGAGCGAGGCGTCGGGGCCTCCCGGCGCGTCGAGGACGTCGTAACAGTGGCCGGCCGCCTCGTTCCAGAACCGGCCGAACCCCGCGCCCACCCGGGCCAGGTGCGCCTGCCAGGGGCCGACGGGACGGCCGAGGCGCGCGGCGAAGCCCCGCATCGCCGAGAGCGCGTTGTACCAGAGGGCGTTGATCTCGACGGCCTTGCCCGCGCGGAGCGTGACCGCCACGCCGCCGACCCGGGCGTCCATCCAGGTGAGCGGATGGCCGGGCTCTCCCCCGCGCACAAGGCCGTCGTCCGGATCCTCGGCGATCCCGTAGCGCGTGCCCTCGCGGTAGGCGCGCACGATCTCCTCGAGGGCCGGCCAGAGCCGGGCGAGCGACTCCTGGTCTCCCGTCGCCTCGACGTAGGCGCGGACGGCCTCGACGTACCAGAGTGCCGCGTCGACGCTCGTGTACTCGGGAGCCGGGCCGGCGTCGGGGAAACGGTTGGGAAGCATGCCCCGGTCGACCAGGCGCGCGTAGGTCGTGAGGATCTTGCGGGCGAGCTCGGGCCGGCCGGTGGCGAGCGTGAGCCCGGCCAGGCTCACCATCGTGTCGCGCCCCCAGTCGCCGAACCAGTGATAGCCGGCGATCACCGAGGCGCCGTCGGGGTCTTCGCCGACCGGGCGCCGGACGAGGAACTGGTCGGCCGCCAGGACGAGGCGGCCGATCCACGGGGGCGCGGGGCTCGCGACGACCCGGCCCCACCGCGCGCCGAGCTCTTCCTCGTGGGCGAGGCGCCGCCGCCGGGCCTCCTCACCGTCGAGCGTCGGCGCCGCCTCGGCCGAGAGCACGAGGGCCCACGGCGCCCCGGGCTCGAGGGTCGCGCGGAACGTCGCGGCGTGGAGGTGGTCTTCCTGCGACTCGAGCCCGCGCTCCTCCTCGCGCGCGAGCCGGAAGCCCTCGTACCAGGTGTGGGCGGGGGTGGCCTCCGCCCCCAGGGCGAGCAGCAGGACGGGGCTCGCGCCGTCGAAGGCCAGGACGCGGACGCCGTGCGGAACCGGCTCGACTCGCATCCGCCATCCGTCGCCGCGAGTTGCCCCGTGGTAGTCGCGGTAGTTGACGAGGACGGCGAGGGTGAGCGTGAGCGGGCCGCGGGCGCGCTCGAGCGCGTAGCGGACGTAGGTGGTGTTGGCTCCCTGCTCCATCCAGATCCGCTTCTCGAGCCGCGCGGCCCCGACGGCGTAGATCCAGACGGGGCTCGTGCCCTCGAGCCTCCAGCGCTCGATCGCGCGGTCGCCGCGGGGCTCGACGGCCCGGCTGGCCCAGCGATTCGCGGAGAGGGCCCGGGCCTCGCCCAGGTACTCCGCGGTCTCCTCGACCTTGGCGACGAGCAGCGTCCGGCCGAGCGGCGGCGCGAGGGCGGCGACCAGGAGCCCGTGGTAGCGCCGGGTCAGGACGGACGCGATCGTACCGGAGGCGAAGCCCCCGATCCCGTTGGTACAGAGCCACTCCCTCGACTCGCTCGCCGCCAGGTCCTGCGCGAGCTCAGGGCCCCAGTCGAGCATCACCCGCGCTCGACGAGCCCCGTGCGGACCCCGTGCCCCATCCGAGCCTCCCGTGCGCCCCGCGGAGATCTTGGGTCTCCGCGCAGTATGACACCGGCGCGCCTGCCGCCGATTCAACGCTCGCGGCGCCGTGGTATCGTCGGCGGGCGGGGCCGGCGGAGCCAGCGGGGAGGCATGCGGTGCTGACCGGGATCGACCATCTCGTGATCGTGACGCGGGACCTCGGCCGAGCGATCGCCGAGTACCGAGGGCTCGGCTTCTCGGTCGTGCCCGGCGGCCGGCACCCCGTCGGGACCGAGAACGCCCTGATCGCTCTCCGCGACGGCGCCTACATCGAGCTGATCGCCTTCGAGAGCCCCGATCGGCCGCAGCCCCATCGCTGGTGGGAGCCGCTCCAGCAGGGGGGCGGGCTCGTCGACTTCTGCGCGGGGACCGACGACTTCGCCGCCGATCTGCTCGCCCTGCGCGCCGCCGGCGTGGCGGTCGACCCGCCCCGGGCGCAGGGGCGCACGCGCCCGGACGGCCACGTGCTCCGCTGGACGTTCGCGAGCCCGCCGGACGGGCAGCGGGGGCTCGTGCCGTTCCTGATCGCCGACGAGACGCCCCGGCAGGAGCGGGTCCCGGGCGCCACCGGCCACGCGAACGAGGTCACGGGCCTCCGGGCGCTCACGATCGCGGTGCGCGACCTCACGGCCGTGGCCGGCTGGTATCAAGGCTTCCTCGGCCGGCCCGGCGCCGCCGGGCAGCGAGAGGACCTCCGGGCCGTCACGCGGCGATTCGGGATCGGCCCCCACGTGGTCGAGCTCGCGGCGCCCGCCGACGAGTCGGGCCCGCTCGCGGCCTTCCTGCAGGAGCGCGGCCCCGGTCCCTGGGCGGTGACCGTGACGACGGTGGGAGGGGAGGACCGCCGGCTCGACGCCGGTCGGGGGGCCGGTGCGCGACCGACGCTCGCGTGAGACGTGCGACGCGCCCCGGCCGCTGCCGGCGCGGATGACCCGCGCGCAGCCCCGCCGAGTCCCCGCCGCCGGCGTCAGGCCCGGGCGCCCCGGGTGCCGGCGGTCGCGCCGGAGCGGCGGGCGTCGCCGTTCGGCCAAGCAGGGCCGTCGGTCGGGAGCGGTGACGGGCGGGCCGCGGCCGACCCGCGCCGGCCGCCAAGGCCGAGCGGCCCTGACGGCGCCGCCTGCACCGCACGGAGCGCGTCGCTGCTCGCGGAATCTCGATGAGCGGGGCTCACGCTGAGGTGACCGCCGAGGCCAGCCTTCCTCGGGCCACGGCGCTCCTGAGGTATGCCGCCCTGTGGCTGATCGGCGTCTCGCTGCGGGTCACGCTCCTCGCCGTCCCGCCGGTCATTCCCCTCATCCATCAGGACCTCCGCCTGAGCGAGACCGCGATCGGCGCGCTGACCTCGCTGCCGGTGCTGCTCCTCGCGTTCGCCGCCGTCCCGGGCTCTCTCCTCGTCGCCCGCACGGGGCTGCGCCGCACCGTGCTGCTCGGCCTCGTCATCGTCGCGGTGTTCGGCGCTGCGCGCGGGACCGCCGCCTCGGCGGCCGTGCTCTTCGCGTCGACGCTGCTCATGGGCGTCGGCATTGCCGTCCTCCAGCCCGTCATCCCGGCGCTCGTGAAGGCGTGGTTCCCGTCGCGGGTCGGCATCGCGACCGCGCTCTACGCGAACGGCCTGCTGATCGGCGAGATCCTCGGTGCGAGCCTCACGCTGCCGCTCGTGGGCCGGAGCTGGGGGCGCGGGCTCGCGGTGTGGTCAGTCGTCGTGCTCGGAGCCGCGGTCACGGCCTACTTCCTCGTGGCGCCGGTCGGCACGGGCACGCTGTTCAAGCTGCGGCTCGACGGCGCGTCGCTCAACGCGGGCGTCGGCTCGACGTCGCTGACGATCTCGAGCGGCACGCTGCGCACCTACTCGTTCAGCACGGGCCTTGCCTGACCGTGCTCAACGCCGCGCAGCTCTTGGCCCTCCTGCCCGTGATCTGGGTCCCGGACAAGGTCGTCGGACGGCGCCGGCCGCTCGTCGTCGCCGGCGGCCTCGCGTTCGTGGCGGTCCTCGCCATCGTCGTCAGCCCCGCGACATTCGTGTTCCCCGCCGTCGCCGTGATCGGCGTCACGTCCGCCTTCGTCCTGACCCTGAGCCTCGCGCTCCCACCGCTCCTCGCCGAACCCGACGATGTGCCGCGGCTCTCCGCCGGAATCTTCACGATCGCCTATCTCGGCGCCGTCGCGATCCCCATCATGGGGGGCGCCCTCTGGGATCTGACCGGGCTCCGGGAGACCGCCTTCGCGCCGTGCGCGGTCGGGAGTCTGTTGGTGGCGGTTCTCGCGTCCCGAGCCGAGCTGGACCCTGGTCCGGGGCCTGGGGGGTGATCGACCGCGAGCTCTCCCGTACCGGCCGTGGGCCTCCGATGGCCCCGGGCCCCGGTCGAGCGACCCCGGTGGCGGCTCCGAGCGTCGACGGAGCGTTCGGCGGCGAGCCGGTGCGGGACCCTCGTCCGCGCGTCAGACCCGCCCAGCGCGTCGGCGGTGACGGGGCGGCCTAGCGCATTCGCTCCCAGACGAGCTTCGCCGTCACCTGCCGCCCGCTCCGCGGGAACGGGGGTGTCGTCAGGGTCAGCCGGTCACCCGCGATCGCGAAGAACCGCCGCTGGTCGGTGCCCGCCCAGTTCGGGAAGAGGCTCCACTCCAGGTGGTGGACGACGACGCCCTCGGCCTCGTTCAGGCTGTACGTGCCGCAGTAGGCGATGAAGCTCTCGTAGGCGCGCGCCTTCTCGTCGGTGGCCCCGCCGAGGATGTCGTTCGTCGCGAAGGCGGGCCGATCCGGGCGGGTCAGCTGCACGCACATGCGTGCGCCGTCGTACATGAGCGCGCCCGTCGGGTGCGGCCCGAGGACGCGGTCGACGACCTCTCCGTCGGACGTCACGATGTCGAAGGAGGCGAGCCGCCACGTGCCGGCCAGCGGGTCCCGGCCCGCCTGGGCTCGCGCGACGCCGGGCGCCGCCGCGAGCCCGAGGAGGAGGAGCGTCAGGCAGAGCCATCTCCGACCCTGTCCGGCGATGCGCATGGTCGAGCCTCCGTCGAGGTCGAGGAGCCGGGCGCCGGCTACCCGGAGGCGATGCCGGCGCGCTCGTCCCCGCCCAGCGGGCGCCGGATGCCCCAGGCGCCGAGCTTGGACAGCAGGGTGTTGCGGTGCAGGCCGAGCACGCGGGCGGCCCGGCTCTGGTTCCACCCGACCCGCTCGAGCACCCTCAGCACGTACTGCCGCTCGAACTGCTCGCGCGCCTCGCGCAGCGGCAGCCCGGTGTCCTCGCCGAGCCGCGCGCCCGTCTCCGGGAGAGCCAGGTCGAGCGGCAGGTCCTGGAGCTGGAGCACGGGGCCCCCGGCGAGCACGACCGAGCGCTGGATGATGTTCTCCATCTCGCGGACGTTGCCCGGCCAGTCGTAGCGCGCGAGGACCTCGAGCGCGCCGGCCGACACCCCGCGCACGTCGCGGTTGAACTCGCGCGCGTACTTGGCGAGGAAGTGGTCGACGAGCAGGGGGATGTCGTCGCGCCGCTCGCGGAGCGGGGGGACCGCGATGGGCACGACGTTGAGCCGGTAGTAGAGGTCCTCGCGGAACCTGCGCTCGCGCACGGCCTGCCGGAGGTTGACGTTGGTGGCGGCGACCACGCGCACGTCCACCCGCACCGTCCGGCCGCCGCCGAGGCGCTCGATCTCGCGCTGCTGGAGGGCGCGGAGGAGCTTCGTCTGCAGGTCGAGGCGAAGGCTGCCGATCTCGTCGAGGAAGAGCGTGCCGCTGTGCGCGAGCTCGAACCTGCCGGGCTTCTGGGCGAGGGCGCCGGTGAAGGCGCCCTTCTCGTGGCCGAACAGCTCGCTCTCCACGAGCGCGTCGGGGAGGGCGGCGACGTTGACGGCGACGAACGGGCGCCGGGCGCGGGGGCTCTGGGCGTGGATGGCGCGCGCGACGAGCTCCTTGCCGGTGCCGCTCTCGCCGGTCACGAGCACGGTGGCCGACGTCGGCGCGATCTGCGCGATGAGCTGGTAGATCCGCGCCATCTCCACGTTGCGGCCGATCATCGCGTCGACGCCCCGCGGCAGCGTCGACCGGAGGTAGAGCACCTCGCGCTCGAGGGCGCGCTTGTCGAGGGCCCGGCGGACCAGCAGCTCGATGTCCTCGACGTCGAAGGGCTTGGTGATGTAGTCGTAGGCGCCGCGCTTGATGGCCTCGACGGCGGTGCGGACCTCGCGGACCGCGGTGGCGAGCACGACCACGACCGACGGGTCGAGCGTCTTGATGCGGCTCAGCACGTCGATGCCGGGCTCGCCCGGCATCCGCTGGTCGAGCATCACCACGTCGACCTCGTGCCGGCGCAGGACCTCGAGCGCCCGCTCACCGTCCTCCGCCTCGAGCACGGTGCACTCGTCCTCGAGCAGGACGCGGAAGGACGCGCGGACGCCCTCCTCGTCGTCGACGACCAGCACCGTCCCGCGCCGCGTCGGCGCCTCGAGGAGGCCGCCGATCACGGGGCGGGCTTCTCGAGCACGAGGTACTCCTTGACGCCGCCCTCGGTCGTGCGGTGGACGTAGAGCCGCACGCTCTCGCCGGGCTTGACCACGGCCAGCAGCTGGCGGAAGGACGCGACGTCGGCGACCGCCTCCCGGTTCACGTTCAGGACGACGTCGCCCACGCGCAGGCCCGCCTTGGCGGCGGGCCCCTCGGGGACGACCTCGGTGACGACGACGCCCCGCGCGATGTCGAGCCGGCCCGCCAGCGCGGGCCCGATCGCCTCCACGTTCATGCCCCAGCTCGCCTCGGCGCCGGTCGCGGCGACGAGCGTCTCGTCCGACGGCATCTCGCCGAGCGTGATGCGCACGGCCACCGGCTTCCGGTCCCGGACCACCGTGAGCGTGAGGGACTCGCCCGGGGCGTGGGCCGCCACGCGCTTCTGGAGATCCGGCACCTCCGTGATCTTGCCATCGGCGAGCTCGGTGATCACGTCCCCGGCGCGCAGCCCGGCGGTCTCGGCGGGGCCGGCCTTCATGACGTCGGTCACGAGCACGCCCTCCCGCGCCGTCACGCCGAAGCTCGTCGCGAGGTCGTCGCTCAGGTCCTGGATCACGATGCCGAGCCAGCCCCGCACGACGTGGCCCCGCGTGATCAGCTGCTGCATGACCTCCTTGGCCATGTTGACCGGGATCGAGAACCCGATGCCCTGCCCGCTCGCCACGATCGCCGTGTTGATGCCGATCACCTGGCCGTCGAGGTTCAGGAGGGGGCCGCCCGAGTTCCCGGGGTTGATCGACGCGTCCGTCTGGATGAAGCTCTCGTACGTCGCCACGCCGACACGCGTGCGGGCGGTGGCGGAGACGATTCCCACCGTCACCGTGCGGTCGAGGCCGAACGGGTTGCCGATCGCGACCGCCCACTGGCCGACGCGGAGGTGATCGGAGTCGCCGAGCTCGGCGGCCGGGAGCGGGGCGGCGGCCTCGACCTTGAGCACGGCCAGATCCGTCTTGGGATCGCGGCCGACGAGCCGCGCCGTGAACTTCCGGGCGTCCGACAGCCGGACGTTGATCTCGGCGGCGCCCTCGATGACGTGGTTGTTCGTCAGGATGTAGCCGGTCGGATCCACGATGACGCCGGACCCGGACGCGCGCGCTTCCTCGCGCGGCGACCGCTTGAAGAAGCGGTCGTAGAACTCGGGGCCGAAGAACTCCCGGAAGCGCTCCGACGGGTCGTGGCCGGAGCCGCCGGCGGTCGGCGTCTTGCGCGGCGTGGTGGTGATGTTGACGACCGCGGGCATCACGTGGTCCGCGACCGACGCGAAGGCGTCCTCCATCGCGCGGAGGATGCCCCTGGGGTCGTGCGTCTGGGCGGGCGCGGGCGTGACGAGGAGCAGGGCCAGCAGGACGAGGATCATGGCGGGCCTCCGGGCCCCGATGTTACCCCGCGGGTCCCGTCCTCCGCCAGAGGGATGGCCGCGATCTCGAGCACCCGGCGGGTCGCGGCCGTCACGGGCGCGACGGCCGCCCGGCGTACGCCGACCACCCAGACGATCTCGTCGCCGGCGTGGACCAGCGGAAGGCTGGACCGCTCCCAGCGCGGGATGCCGAGGTCGACCAGGAGCGACTTGAGCCGCCGCGGGCCCGGGGCGCCAAAGGGCACGAAGCGGTCGCCGGCTCGGCGGCCGCGCACTCCGAGCGGCTGCCCGAGCCGGTCCGCGTCGAACGCGACGCGAGCCGGCTCGCGCGGCGCCGCGTACTCGGGGGGACGCTCGAAGACGCGCGCCGCGAGCCCTCGTCCGAGCTCGGGGAGCGGCGTGAGTCCGGGGACGGCGAGCGGTCGCGAGAGGAGTCGCGGGCGCGGCCCGCGGGCCACGCGCACCCGGTCGCCGCTCACCTCGATCGTGAGGGGGCCGACCCGGACGGGACGGCGGGGCGGGGGCTCGCCGAGGACACGCCGGAGCCCCCGGTGCGCCCAGCCGCGGAGCGGCGCGGCCCCTCCGAGCCGCTCGGCGGCGAGCCGGAGGACCTCGGCCGCGACCTCGCCGGGGAGCGCGACCAGCCGCGACCGCGCGAGCACGACCTCGTCCCGGCCCTCGGCGGCGCCCGCCGCGAGCTCGCGCGCCGCCGAAGCCGCGAGCTCCCCCAGCAGGCCGCGCGTCAGCGCGGCGGCACGGTTGAGCGCGGTCACGATCGCGGGGTTGTAGGTGGCCGCCAGGAACGGCAGGAGTTCGTGGCGGACCCGGTTGCGGAGGAACTTGAGGTCGCGGTTCGACGGGTCCTCGCGCCACGCGAGGCCGGCGGCGGTCAGCGCCCCGAGGATGTCGGACCGCCGCGTCTCGATCAGCGGCCGGATGAAGATGCCGCGGTGGGGCGGGATCCCCGCGAGGCCGCGCGGCCCGGCGCCCTCGAGCAGGCGCATCAGCACCGTCTCCGCCTGGTCGTCGGCGGTGTGGCCGAGGGCGACGCGGTCGGCCCCCAGGCGCGCGGCGTGCCGAACGAGCGCCGCGTAGCGCCCCTCGCGGGCGCGGGCCTCGAGCGAGCCGCCTCGCACCACCGTGATTCCCTCCACCGCGACCGGCAGGCCACGGCGGCGGGCGAGGGCCTCGACGAAGGCCGCGTCGTCGGCCGAGTCGGGCCGGAGGCCGTGGTCCACGTGGACGACCGAGAGCCGGAGCCGAAGCTCGCCCGCCAGCGCCTCGAGCGCCCAGAGCAGCGCGACGGAGTCCGGGCCGCCCGACACCGCCACCAAGACAGCTTCGCCGCCAGCAAGCATCGCATGGCGGCGAATCGTGTCGCGGACGCCGGCGATCACCCGGCTACCCGCCCTGCAGGCCCACCCAGACCTCCCCGTCCTCGAAGTGCTCCTTCTTCCACACCGGCACCGTCTGCTTCAGCGTGTCGATCGCGTAGTGGCAGGCCTCGAAGGCCTCCCGGCGGTGGGCGGCGGAGACGGCGATGAGGACGCTCGACTCGCCGATCTCGAGCCGTCCGACCCGATGCAGGATCGCCACCGCCTTGACGCTCGGCCACCGCCGGCGCACCTCGGCGCCGATCTCGCGCATCTTGGCTTCGGCCATCGGGGCGTGCGCCTCGTACTCCAGGTACTTGACCGGGCGCCCGTCCTTCTCGTTGCGGACGACGCCCGAGAAGATGACGATGCCGCCGGCGGCGGGAACGCCCACGGACCCGGCGACGACGTCGGGCGAGAGCGGCTTCTCGACGATCCGGTAGAGGTCGCCCGTCTCCACTAGCCGCCACCTCCGCTGACGGGAGGAAAGAGACACACCTCGTCGCCGGGACGGAGCGTCTGGTCGGGGTCGACGTAGTCGTTGCCGATGGCGAAGAGCGTGAAGGGACGGTACCGGGCGAGCTCAGGATGGCGGCTTACCACCGCCGCCCACGCCGCCTCCACCGTCCCGCCGTCGGGGAGCTCAAGCTCGAGCCGCTGCCGGCCCGTCGCTTCCCGGTAGCGGGCGAAGAAGCGGACCGCCACGCGCACTGCCTAGAACTGGTGGGACTGGCCGCAGCCGCAGCTCGACTTCACGTTCGGATTCTTGACCGCGAAGCCGGCGCCCATCATGTCGGTCTCGACGAAGTCGATTTCACTGCCCGTGAGGTACGGCGCGCTGTGCTGATCGACGTACAGCTTCACACCGTGGCTCTCGACGATGCTGTCGCCCGCTCCCGCCTCTTCCTCCCACCCGAGCTCGTACGACATTCCCGAGCACCCGCCGCCGACCACGCGGACGCGCAGGCCCCACTCGGGCTTGCCCTCCTCGAGGCGCAGGTCGGAGACCTTCTTGGCGGCCGTTTGCGTCAGCGTGATCATGCGCGAACCTCCTGTCACCCGTCCGGGGTCAATACCCCTGTCGACTGCACTCTATCACAGTATACCCCCGGCGGGCAGGAGGGTCAGCTCCTCGAGCGCGGCGCCCGCGGGTAAGGTCGCCATCAGCACGACCGCCGCCGCGACCTGCTCGGGCCGGAGCATCTTCGCCCGGTCGGGGGCGCTGTCGGTCGCGTTCCAGAGCGGCGTGTCGATGGCGCCAGGCAGGAGCACGCCGACCCGAACCCCGGCGCCCCGCAGCTCCTCGGCGAGCCCGCGGCTCCAGGCGACGACCCCTGCCTTGCTCGCGCCGTAGGCGGCCGCGCCCGGGATCGCCCGCGCCGCCGCGATCGACGCCACGTTGATGATCGTGCCCGACCCCTGCCGCACCATCACCGGCACGACCGCGCGGCACGTCAGCATCACGCCGCGGAGGTTGACGGCGAGCATCGCGTCCCAGTCCGCGGTCTTGCCGTCGGCGACGGGCCCGAACACGGCCATGCCCGCCGAGGTCACCAGAACGTCGATGCGCGCGAACGCCCGGAGCGTCGCCCGGACGAGGATCTCGATCGCGCTCTCGGAGGTGACGTCCGTGGGCACGGCCCGCGCCCGCCCGCCGCCCCGGTCGATCTCAGCGGCGGTGGCGGCGAGCTCCGCCTCCGAGCGCGCCGCCAGCGCGACCGCCGCTCCCTCGGCCGCCAGCGCAAGGGCGACCGCTCGCCCGAGCCCGCGGCCGGCGCCCGTGACGAGCGCGACCCGCCCCTCGAGCGCCCGCCGCGCGTCCGTCACAGCTGGAGCCCCCGCCCCGACTTGATCAGCTCCATGAACTCCGCTCGCGTCTCGGGCCGGTCGCGGAAGGCGCCGAGCATCGCCGACGTGACCGCCTTCGAGTTCTGCTTCTCCACCCCGCGCATCAGCATGCAGAGGTGGATCGCTTCCATCACGACCGCCACCCCGCGCGGCTGGAGCACCTCGTTCAGCGTGTTCGCGATCTGGGTCGTGAGCCGCTCCTGCACCTGGAGCCGGCGGCTGAACATCTCGACGAGCCGCGGGATCTTCGAGAGCCCGACGATCTTCTGGTGCGGCATGTACGCGACGTGGGCCTTGCCAAAAAATGGGATCAGATGATGTTCACAGTTATGGCTGAGATGCCCGGCGATGAGGAACGATGGGTGTGGCTCGCACTTGATGCTGTAGACAGTATGCGGCTTGAGGGCCTTAGGCAGGCGCCGTACGTTCGTGACCGTGGCGTATGCGCTGTCGACCGGCACGTAGAACTCGCTCTGCTGGCGGAATCCGTGCTTGCCACGCCAACCTGGCTGATGCCAACGACTGGACACGTAAATCCTACTGACGTCGCCTCCATGAACTCCAACTCGCGCTTCAAGGTATTCCCCGAGCTCCTGTAGGAAGCTCAGGTTCGAGCTGAAGAGCCGTCGGGTGCCGCGTCGCACCTCTTCGCCGTCACCATCGCAGTACCCGTCAAGGAAGCCCTGCATCATCTCCTGAGACGACGTGACGACGCGCGGGAACTGGAACGACGCGGTCTTGCTCGTCGATCCGTTCTCTGACACGCCGAGCCAGCGACACAGCTTCTCGCCGATCGCGCGGGACACGGTGCGCACCCGAAACATCGGTATCTCACGCTGCAAGAACCCCGACGGGACGCTGACCGCCTCGATTCCAGATGCACAACCCGGGAAGGCCTCCGTCAGCATCGCGCGGTACTTCTCCGCAAAGCTCCGGTTCTGGACGATTAGGGCGACACGGCGGCCCTCCTGGATGCTTCCGTCCGCCGCGACTGCGCCGAGGACGTAGCCCAGCGCGTAGCCCGGTTGCGGCTGATACGGCTTGCGGCAGAGCGACCTCGAGTTGATCCACTCCACCTGCATCCCCGGCTCGAGGTGCTGGGCTTCTACCCAACCCGATTCGGTCATCATCGGGTGGTCGGGCGTGACCTTGAAGCCGGCGCTGCCGGTAGTTGTCACCTCGACGATCTCGCGAGTCTTGTGTGACGCGACCTGGGTGACGACTGTCTCCTTGAGATAGCCGCGCTCGAGCGTCCACAGGCGATCGCCGCTCTTCACTAGCCGCGCCGGCTTCGCTCCGCCGACCGCGTTCACGACTTGCTTCGACGGCACGCACAGGCTGAAAAAATCGATGTCCTTCACGATGACCATCTCGTCGTAGTTCTCGACGAACATCGCGTCGTTGAGGATCTCCTTCACGTTCTTGGCGTAGCCGGACGTGAGGTAGGTCAGCGCCTTCGCGACGCGCTCCGGGGTCTTCTCAAGACCTTCGCGGCGCGCATCTTCGCCGAGCTCCTTCAGAAGCTGCTCGATCAGCCGTTCGATCATCCTTCTCCGCCTTCGTATTCGAACCGGTTCTTCGCCGTCTCGACGACGGCGACGCGCCGGAGGGACTCTGCCGGCAGCGCCGGCACCAGAATTCGCCAGAACGCGCGCGCGAGGCTCTCGCCGGTCGTGATGACGCCGCGGAGGGCCGGAACCTCCTCGAGCGCGCGGTGATCCACCTCGGCGACCACGGCGCCGCTCACCGCGTCGTCCAGCCGCGCGAGATCGACCGCCATGCCCGTCACGGGGTCGGGGCGCCCGGCCACGGTGACCTCGAGGTAGTAGTTGTGGCCGTGGGGGCGGTGGCAGTCTCCATAGAGCGCTACGTTGCGCTCGATCGGCAGAGCGGGATTGGCGAGCCGGTGAGCCGCGCTGAAGTGATAGACGCGCGTCACCTCAACCATCACGTGCCCCGGTAGTCGACGTAGAGCGTGGGGTCCTCCCACACCCGGACCTGCCAGAGCCGGTCGACGCCAAGCTTCGGCGCGAGAAGCTCCCAGGTCACGATCGCGAGGTTCTCGGTCGTCGGGACCCGCCCCCGAAAGACGGGGTCGGCGTTCAGGTCTGCGTGGTCGAAGCGTTCCACCACGGTCTCACCGACGATCCGCTTGAGCCCCCCGAGGTCGATGACCATCCCCGTCTCAGGATCGATGGGCCCCCGGATCGTTACGTCGAGCGTGTAGTTGTGACCATGGACGCCCCCGAGCTCGCCGAAGGCCCGCTGGTTCTCCTCCGCGCTCCATCCCTCCACGTGATAGCGGTGGGCCGCCGAGAACGAAAACCGACGCGTCGTGTACGCGAGCTCCCGCCCGGTCGTCATCCGAGCGCCGCCTCGACAAAACGCGCGGCGACCCGGTCCCGGGCGAACCGCTCGACCCACTCCCGGCCGCCCTCGCCGAGGTCCTTCCGCAGCCCCTGATTCGTCAGCAGCGTCTCGAGCGCCATCGCCAGCTCCTCTGGGCTCCCCGGATTGACGAGCAAGCCCGTCCGGCGGTCGATCACGACCTCGGGGACGGCGGCGGCCCGGCAGGCCACCACCGCGAGCCCGGCCGCCATCGCCTCGGCGAAGACGATCCCGAACCCTTCCTGGACAGAGGGCAGACAGAAGCAGTCCGCGCTCGCGTACTCGGCGGCGAGCGGGCTCCCGGACACCTCGCCGAGGAGGGCCACGGTGTCGCCGAGCCCCAGCGCCTCGCGGAGCGCGCGGACCCGCCCCCACTCCGGTCCCGCCCCTACGACGCGCACCTGGACGCCGGGGATTCGGTCCCTGAGGAGCCGCGCGGCGCCGAGGAGGTCGCCGAAGCGCTTGCGGGGGTACATCCGGCCGACCGAGAGGACGACGGGCCGGTCCGACGGCCGCCGTTCGACGGCGCCGAGTCGGCGCGTCCACTCGACGAGGTCGATCGGCTCGGGCACGACGGCGATCCGGTCCCGCGGCGGAGTACTCGCTCGGGACGATCACGCGGTCGGCCCGCGCGACGTTTAGCCGCTCCCAGCGGGCCTGGCGGCGAAGGAGCGCCCGCGTGAGCCCGCGCTCATGCCGGAGCTCGTCCGCGATGATCCCCTTCAGGCTGACGACGTACCGCCCCGACCGCCCGCGCGCGAGGAGAAAGCCGTCGAGGTCGACGCCCACGACCACGTCCGCGACCGGGGGCGCCCAGGCGGCGCCGACATTGTAGAGGTACCGGTCGAGCGTGTGGAAGCGCGTCCGCATCCGGAGCGGGCGGAGGAGGACCTCGTGGCCCGCCGCCGTCAGGCCGGCCGCGAGCGTGTCGAGGGCCACGAAGGTGCCGCTGCCCTCCGTCGCCGAGAGCGGGGTGGAGGTGAGGAAGGCGAAGCGCACTACCGCCCCTGGAACCTCGGCGGGCGCTTTTCCAGGAACGCGCGGGTCCCTTCCTTGTAGTCCTCGCTCTCGAAGACCTCGAGCGCGAGCTGGCGCAGGCGGGTGCGGTGCGTCTCCGTGAGGCCCTCGAGGATCGACTGAATCATCACTTTCGAGCCGCGCACGGACATCGGCGCGTTCGCCGCGACCGTCCGGAGGTACTCGTACGTCGCACGCTCGAGGTCGTCCTTCGGCAGGAGCCGCTGGATGAAGCCGATGGCGAGCGCCTCGGCCGCGTCCACGGCGCGGGCCGAGTAGAGGATATCCTTCGCGTAGGCGGGTCCCACGAGCGCCACGAGCTGCGCCACCGCGTCGGCGGGATAGATGATGTTGAGCTTCGCCGCCGGGATCCCGAACTTCGCCCCTTCGGCCGCGAAACGGAGGTCGCAGGCCATCGCGATCGCCATCGCGCCGCCCATGCAGAACCCGTAGACCATGGCGACCGTCGGCTTGGGGCAGCCGCGAATCGCCTTGTAGGCGGCGTCCGTCTGCTCGTTGTAGCGGATGGCGCTCGCCCGGTCCTTG
>Ga0209161_10002394_pt1 | contig 15339 bp, 8 predicted proteins | sample GraSoiAngelo_155_FD_186169 | JGI IMG/M metagenome (GOLD analysis project Ga0209161, IMG submission 186169) | Grasslands soil microbial communities from the Angelo Coastal Reserve, California, USA - 14_1009_13_30cm (SPAdes) (version 2) | ecosystem: Environmental > Terrestrial > Soil > Grasslands ...
GGCACGCCTACGCCTACACCCGGACCGAGTGGCAGATTTAATCCGACACCGAGACCACATCCAGCGGCAGCGCCTCGTCCGACACCGTAGCACCGTTTGGATCGAAGCCGCGACCTCAGGCGCCAGCACGCCAGTTCGCATGATCCAGTCATGAATGGCAAACCCGTCAATCCTGCCTTCTTTGCAGCTTCCTGAGAGAGACGCCAAACAGACCGTTTACCCAGCGTCTGTTTTAACGCTGGAACTACTGAAACTCTTCAACGCTGTTCAAAAAGCTTGACTGATGCAGGTCGAGCCTATTACAAGGGGCAGTGTTCTGGGTTTTAAGCTTTCCTGAAACAAAGCATTATTGGGCGTCGGGCGGTCCCCGCACGGGGATAGCCGTTTCGACGCCTGAAGAATGCACGTCCGTAAACCAAATCTAATACAATGAAAAACAGATATCTTACTCCACTGAGACTTAGCCGCCGCTCCGATCGTGAATCTTCTCGAAGTAGCGTTGGCGAAGCCGGATTTTTCAATCCTCGCGCGCTGCTCGGGTTGACTGTGTGTTTCGCTGGTCTGGCGCTTGCCATATTTGCGGCGAGAGAGAGTACGGTGCACCGTGTGTCGCAGCCCGCTCGGTACATGCCTGTACCCGGCAACGACCTACAGGGCGAAGCTGCGCGTCTGGCCGAGTTGGAACAGTACTGGCAGGACCGCTTGACGTATCCTACCGGCCGGTTCGACCCAGCATGGGTGCGTGCTGCCGCTGCGCAACACGCGCGAATGGCCAGCGGCATCCCGGTCGGAACTCACCAAAAACTTAGCCGGGCCAATCCCTTGGCGCTTACCGCGACAAGTTTCACAGCACTCGGCCCGCAACCGGAACGGATGACCGGCTGCTCGGGTTGCTTTGACTATACGACCACCGAGGGTCGGGTTAACACCATTGCGGTCGATCCCACCACGACAGTCAACGGCAGCATTGTCGCCTATTCCGGTGCGGTTGGCGGCGGTGTATGGAAAACAACGAATTGCTGCAGTAGCACGACTACGTGGACGGCAGTCACTGATGACCCGCTTATTTCCACCATAGCCATTGATACCATTGTGATTGATCCGAGCGATCATAACACCGTTTACGCAGGCACAGGTGATTTGAACTTCGGTTCTTTTTCCATGGGTAGCCAGGGTATTCTAAAGTCAACTGATGCAGGTGCGACATGGACGCTGCTGGGCGCAGATGTGTTCGGCATGATTTATAACGAGCCTCCGGGTGAGTTCCCACAATACAACGCAGTCGGTAAAGTGCGCGTCGATCCTAATGACAGCAATAACGTCGTAGCCGGAACGAAGCAGGGTCTATACTTTTCGTATGACGGCGGCACGACCTGGGCCGGCCCGTGCTTGACCAATAACTTCAGCACGCAACGGCAGGATGTTACGGGCCTCGAGCTAAGCGATCTGGGTGGCGGCAATACTCGGATTATCGCCGCGATCGGTACACGCGGGTTCCCGACATATGTGCAGTATGATCTGGGAAAGAATGGAGCAAACGGGATCTACAGCGCCACGATGGGATCGAGTGGCTGCCCCAGCTTCACCTCAATTGCCAGTAACACCAACGGATTTATCTTCGGTAATCAGGTGCCCGGTAGCCCGTACTCGACAGGTGCGCCCATGAACGCCGGCAGCGGCACACCTTGCGACTATCCCATTGTTGGCGGGACCGGAACTTGTGATAGCAGCACCGACCAGCTCGGACGCATCGACATCGCAGTTGCGCCGAGTAATCCCAACTACATCTACGCGCAGGCGCAATCCATCGTTTGGAATAGTAACGGCGGTTGCGGCAGTACCAACGGTTGCCAGCTTGGTGCCTGGGCTACCACAGATGGAGGCACGAACTGGACTTATATGGAAGGCTCTCAAGGTGGCTCGCTCAGTGACTGTGGCTTCGATTATCCGCAAAACTGGTACGATCAAGGAATCGCGGTGGACCCGAACAACCCCGACCGCGTTTTCTTTGATACCTTTGACGTGTGGTTTGCAACGAGGACCGGGACAGTATGGAACGATATCACCTGTGGTTATTCCGGCGGGAACCCACGTCCCGTGCACGTGGACCAACATGCACTCGCGTTCGTACCAGGATCATCCAGCATTCTGCTGATTGGCAACGACGGGGGCGCGCACGGAACCACCAACGCGGATATTGTAAACCAGACGACGGATCCCACCTGGTTTAACATGGACACGGATATTAATACCATTGAGTTTTACTCGGGTGACATCAGCGGCAACTTTGCGAACGCGGCTTCTCCACAGGCAAGCGGCGGCTCGCAGGACAATGGGTCGTCGTCAGTGACTTTCAACGGAACACCCACGGGACCTGTGCTATGGCAGCTAGGAGTGGGCGGTGACGGGTTTTACTCGCGCATCGATCCCGTAGGCACAGGATCAAGTCTCCGCTTTTTCCAAGGTAACAATGGGGGCGCCATAAGTCGTTGCGTTAGTGATTGCACCAATCAGTTTGCACCATGGGTCGGCGTCTCGGGTGGCTGGCTCAGCGACACTAGATCCTTCGTAACGCCATATGACCTTTTCCACGGCGGTATTCTTGGCGGCGATGACTGCCCGGTACCCGGCGTTCCGGGCGGCTGCGGCCATCTTGTTGTTGGTAGCACACGCGTATGGGAGACTGTTCACGGCGGAAATGCTTCACTGGGTTCAGGAGACTGGTATGTGACCAATAACCCTACTACTCAAAACATGACCAAGCAGACATTAGGAAATCGTTCGTTCATCAATTCGGTCAAGTACTCTCCGAAGTATCAGAGCGTTGCAATGGTGGGAACAAACGACGCCAACGCCTGGATTGGATTCAATCTTGGTACCGGCACTCAAGCACAGGCCAACTGGGTGGATGTTACTGGCAACAACACGGTTCTGCCTTTGCGCCCTGTATTGGGCATTGCTCTCGACCCTTCAGTGGTAGCTGCCAATTTGCCCGTAGGCTATGCTGCGGTGGGAGGCTTTAACGCTAACACGCCAGCCACACCGGGCCATGTTTTTCAGGTAACCTGCACGGCCGACTGCGGCTCGTTCACATGGGTAAACAAGACCGGAAATCTTCCGGATATCCCAGTGGATTCGATCATTGTAAACCCCAACAATGCGCAACAGGTTTTTGCCGGGACCGACTGGGGCGTCTACTTCACTGACGATATAACAGTAGCATCTCCAACGTGGCAGCGCTTCGAAAATGGCATCGCGCACGCGATGGTATGGGACATGCAAATAGACCGGGGCAGCACTACGCTATCGGTCTGGACTCGCAGCCGGGGAGCATATGTTTATCCGCTTTCAGGTGCTGTCAGTCCAACCCCAACACCGACCGCCTCGCCAACAGCAACAGCAACGCCAACCGCAAGCGCAACACCTTCTGCAACGGCGACGCCCACAGCAACAACAACACCAGGGAGACCGACGCCGACACCGAGGCCTCGGCCAACGCCGAGGCCTCGGTGATCGAGAATCAGTCGCGAAGGTGATCAGTCATCGGTTGTAACCTCGATTGGCGTCTGTTTTTGGCACGGCCACGATGGCGTACAAGTCATCTCATAAATGGCTCGGTTGGCGGTTTGCGGGCCGACGGGGCCGGGCTCCCATCGGTGCCAGCTGGAGACGGCCTGCCCTCAGGCCGTTCTTAGATGCATGAGATAGGTAATAGGTAGCGAAGGCTATTCCGGATGAAAAACCAGTGATAGCAGATGAGGTCTCAGTAGCTGACGGCTTCCACAATGCTACACGGCTACGCCGGCATGGCGAACGCGTTGAGCACAACACCTATCGTAGGTTAACGCAACTCGGAGACAGATAGACCTCGGTTTTTCGGGAACTCGCGAATTTGCTTATCGAGTCCCCCGAAGAAACCTGAATGTAGGCCCCGCGGCTTACGGGCGAGGAGGCACTGTAGGAGGCGGCCGCGGTGTTGGGGTAGTCCTCGGTGTCGGCGATGCGATAGGCGTCGCAGTTGCGGTCGGTGTCGGGGATGCGATAGGAGTCGCAGTTGCAGTTGGCGTCGGGCTTGCGCCGCCACCTTGGAAGTTGAATTTTCCGATGCGCGTGTGCCAGTTGAAACTGCCGGTTGTCGCCTGGTATTCGTTCGCGTGCCAGAAGTCCATGCCATTAGACGGATCGATAGTGGTCATGCTGTAATCGCCCCAGCGGTTAGAGGTCTCGCTCCCCGTGCCGGTAAACATTGTGGCTTCGCCCTGACTGAGGTTACTCGGTGGATCGGTAACAAGGCGCCCGGCATAACGAATGCCTGGGAACATGCTTGAGCTTGATACTGAGTAGCCAATCGCCGTGTTGCCGTTTGCGTCAACCGCAATGCTGGGCATGAAACGCCAGAGCCCGTCGTTGCCATTACTCCAGGCTTGTTGTTGCACAGGGGTGGCTGGGAAAACGCCGCCGGTAACGTCGAACTGATACCAGCTCACCACAGTCGGCCCGGTCGGGTAATTCAGAATGTCGGTCTGGTCGGTCCACAACGATTCCGTGCCACCAAGGCTCTGGTAAACAACTGGCGTCATGAGTTTATCGCCAAGCGTGTCCAAAAGCGAAGTTGTTCCCTGCTGCGGCACGAGTGAAAAACCGGTGGTACCTGTCCATGCTTCAGTGTACGTGTTCACGCTCATCATGGCGTTCGCAGAGTGATCAGCGCCAATGCCAAGAGTCGAATTGGCCGTATTCACAAAATCGACATGAAACAGCCATCCCAGTACATCCGAAAACGTTGCGGGGGCGGATTCACCACTCCTAATAGCGAGGAGAAATTCATCCCTGCTCGCAGCCGGCGGATCGCCAGTACGAAACCCGGCCGCTACCAGGCTATAGGTCGCGTCCGGTAAACTGGCGAGAGGGATCTTAAACGTAATGACGGTGGGGTTTTGTTGGCCAGCAAGCATTGCCCCGCGATCGAGCGCCTGAACTTTCACCCCGGTGAAGGGCCCCGCTAAACTGGCCCACATGTTGTATGTGAAGTGATAGGCGCCGCCGGGCGTTGGATTGCTCCACATCGCGGCCTTCGGGTAGTCGTTCGCGTCCGTCGGATCCACCAGCACGGCGTACAGAAACCAGCCGCCCGCGACTGGATCCGACGTTTGGGACACGCCGACGCATTCATAAGAGGGATTGCCGCCAAACGAGGCAAAGGCGAAGTCGCTCACCACCCAGCGATCAGCGACGTGATCGTAGAAAGAGAAAACGTCTCCCTGGTTTAGGCCTGTACCGCAAGGAGTGCCTGCGCCCAGCGGCGCGAAGAACGTATCGAACGACACGGCGGCTAACAAGGTATTACCGCTTTTGTCAAAAATCTTGATCGCGACATTCGTCGTTTCAACGTAGTTATTCGGGCCGACGTCGCCGATCGTATCAGGCGGCTCACAACCGCAGAAGCTTTCCGCAGAGCTAATTCCATCGAAGGTCAGTAGCGGCGGCGGCATGTTAGGCACCGGGCGAAAGATTTTTCTCAATAGCGCCTGCAACTGCGGGAAGCCAGACGCGCTGTGCGATTCTGTTTGCGCTCCTGTGCCATGCAGACCAGGTTTCAGCAGTGGCCGCTCAATTTTCGGACCTGGCGGCACCTCAGGCAGAGTTCGCAGGTCTTGGTCTATGCGAGCTGGACCGACCATTTGCGTGACCTCCGGCGTCTGTGTGCCGGGCGCGTCTTGTCCTGCAACGGCGCCGGCTTGTTTTGCGCCTTTCGCCTGGGCGAACAGGTTCGAGAACGTGCCAAAAGCAATCAGCGCCACAAAGGCACCGAAGAGGCAAAGAACGGAAGCAATTAAAACGCGAAGGTTAAAGAAGGCAGATTTTGAAGTGGATTTCTTTTTCATGGTTTAAGCGGAGTTGTTTCGCTTCTTGGCGAAGCCGAAACGGTGATGCGAGGCTACCCGAGCGGCTGGAACCGTGTCAATACCTTTCCAACCCAGTTTGCTCGAACCGACGCCAGAGAAGTAATTCGCACCATCCGATCGACCAATGATGCCTCGGCCTGGCGAACGCGTTGGGGAGTCGCCGCGGCGACCGTTCCATCTTTATCTTTGGCTTGACGCGCCCCCGCGATAAAGAAGCTTAGAACCCATCTCATAAATAGGGAACGGGTGCGCTGCCAGAGATTTGGCGCTGCGGCAAGGCGCAAACGCCAGATGCTTAGCGCGGCCATTTCCTATTTATGAGATGGGTTCTATGGCTTTTCGGGAACTCGCGAATTGCTTCGCGAGTTCCCGAAGAAAGCTGCATGCAAGCCCTGAGGCTTACGGCCGAGGAGGTACTGTAGGACGCGGCCGTGGTGTAGGCGTAGTCCTCGGCGTTGGCGATGCGATAGGCGTTGGCGTCGCTGTAGCAGTTGCCGTTGCCGTTGCCGATGCTGCAGCCGTGGCCGTTGGTGTTGGACTTGCGCCGCCACCTTGGAAGTTGAACTTGCCGATACGCGTGTGCCAGATGCCGCTTTGGGCGTATTGGTTGATATGGTAAAAGGACATGCCATCAGAAGGATCGACTTCTGTCCTTGTATAATCGCCCCATCGGGGACCGTTAGTCTGGGCTGAAACTCCCGCGAACATGACGGCTTCTCCCTGCGCAAGGTTACTTGGCGGATCATTGGCGAGACGTCCGGCATACCGAATGGAAGGGACGATTGTAGTGCTCGAAGTGGAATAACCGATGACAGTGTTTCCATTTTCATCAACGGCTATGCTGGGCATCCAGCGCCATAGTCCGTCGCCAGCATTGTCCCAACTCTGTTGTTGCAGCGCCGTGGCGGGGAAATTGCCCCCGGTAACATCGAACTGATACCAGCGCACAGCAGTTGGACCGTTCGGATAATTCTCGATGACAGTCTGGTCAGCCCACAGCGATTCTGTGCCAGCGAGATTTTGATAAACAACGGGCGTCATGATCTTATCGCCCAAGGTATCCAGTTTTATCGACGTACCTGACTGGGGCACGAGGTCGGACGTAGTATCCGTGAAGGCATCAACGAACCCGTTAACTGTGATCTCGGCATTCGGTGCGTGGCTAGCACCAACGCCGAAAGTCGCATTTGCTGGGTTGGTAAAATCAACGTGGAAAAACCGAGCATGAACCTGGGTCAAGGTTACGCCGCCAAAGTTCGGGCTGTCGATGTCCAGCACCATTTCATCTCGACCAGCGGGTGGCGGATCGCCCGTGCGCTGGGTTGCAGCAACGAAGCTATACGAATCGCCCACGTCGGCGAGCCCCAGCGTAAAGCCGATCGCGTTAGCCGGATTACCGCTTAACATGCTGGCGCGGTCGAGCGCATAGGCGCGAACGCCTTGGAACCCACCGATGGGCATGTTAAACAGGTTCATCGTGAGGAAATAGGCATTTTGAGCTGGGGTACCACCAGAGTTCCATTTCCCGAACTTCGGGTAATCGCCGAGAAATGTCGGGTTTGCCGGGTCCACCTGCAATGCGTAGAAGAACCAGCCACCGCTGACCGGATCATTGGTCTGAGACACGGCGATACACTGGTAGAATGAGTTGCCCGGAAAAGAGGGAAAGGCAAAGTCGCTTATCAGCCAGCGATCGGCCTCCTTATCATAGACAACGTATGGGTCGCCGTCATTAGCATTGGCGCAAGGCGTGCCAGTCAAGCTGGAAAAGAATGAATTGTAGCCGGTCGGGCCCGAAAGGGTGTTGCCGTTTTTGTCGTAGATCTCGAATGTTAGGTTGATCGCTTCGATGTAGTGATTCGGGCCGACATCGCCCTCGCTGTCACTTGGCTGACAACCGCATGTGTCGCCTATGCCCTCAAAGGTGAACAGTGGCCCGGGCATGTTTGGAGTCGGGCGCCACAGATTTTTCAGCAATGCCTGAACATACTTCAGACCAGACAGCGCGTATCCTGACGGGGCGCTCGCCTGCGCAGTACCGGTGTGGTCATAGCGCATCAGACGTCTCTCCTCGAACTCCACTTTTGGCGCGACATAGGGCAGGTTTCGCAAATCCTGGTTCATGACGACCGGGCCGATCATCTGCACGACGTCTGGTTTTTGTGTGCCGGGCGCGTCTTGATTGCCAGCGATCCTGGTCTGTTTGGCACCTTTTGTTTGGGCGAACACGTTCGAGAACGCGCCAGAAGCGATCAGCGCCACAAAGACGCCGAACAGGCAAAGCATTGACGCAATTAAAACGCGAAAGTTAAAGAAGGCGGATTTTGAAGTGGATTTCTTTTTCGTGGTTTGAGCGGAGTGGTTTCCCTGTGCGGTGAACCCTGATAGTAGGCGAAATGCTAGGTGAACTACTCAAGTCATGTCAACACTTCTTTTTTACAATTTATAATCTGATAACGGGATAACCCCGAGCCGGCCGCAGTCATGTCGTAATGAAAATCGCGTTCGTCTGGCGGAGCCAGATTTTTGGAGACGATGGCTCGTCGCATCACACTTCAAAAGCGCTGCGCGCGGAGCGCAACATTGACCTATCAGTCTGGGCCTTCCTCAGCGCACGGGAACGCGATGCCCCGGGGTTACGACGACCGCCGCAGTCAGAACGTCACCGTCGCCTCGTTTGAACAGGTTTGCGTGCCTGCTTCGCAAACTTTATAGGTGAAGGTGCCCTGGCCGCTACCACCGATCCGATCGGTGTAGGCGCCATCGTTCGCGGTGGTAACAATCTGCACCGTATTGCGGTAAATATCGACGTTGCTCGAACTCGCCCCGCTCCAGCGGAGGTCGGCTGCCCGCTGTCCGTGTACTGTGCGCCCGCGGGCGCGAAGCGCGATGCCGGGTGTCGCAGTCGGAGTAGGCGTAGGCGTTCCGGCAGGTAGCATAAAGGCATACACCTTGTTATCGGCGCCGAAGTAAATGTGGCCGCGCGCGGCGATGCCGGTGTTCCACTGGCGCGTGCCAGTCATCAACTCGTTGGAACCGCCGCCAGCATAAATCACCGCGCCCGTGTCGCCATCGTAGCCGTGCAGCCGCTGGTCGCCTGCAACCCCCGCTACCCACACAATCGTGTTATTCGTTCCATCCGTGGTTGTAACCCATGGCGATCCGCGGCCGGTCTGATTCATGCTCCAAGCGAAGGTTATCGTGGGCGGATTTGTCGCAGTAATTTTGTAGGCCCTGATCTGGCCGAGGTCGTTATGAAAAGCGATGTACGTTCCCTGGCTGGTGTGGTACGTCACAGCTGAGGTTCCTCTGTTAATCCCATTGACGTTGGCTTGGTACACGGTCCCGCCGATGCCGCCCAGATTGTTGCGATTTACCAGGTAGGCATTCCCATCTTTGCCAAGCGCAAGCACCAGTTGCGAAGGGTTAGCACCAGGCACATCGACCACCGTGGCACTGACACCGCCCAGATCGGTATCGCTGTTATCCAGCGAAAGCCAATTGGTAGGCGCCCAGTAGTCGGTAGGCTGACCGGTAAAGATGGGCCCGGCTTGCAAACGAACGATTGCTTCGCCGCCCATCCAGTTACCGCCGGTATTAAACGTATTGCCCGTCACAACAAACATGTTAGTGCCATCGCTTGCCACACCGCCATGCCCCCAGATTCCGCCCCCAATAGCTGTCGTTGCCCACCCACCGACAGTAGAAGGATTATTAATGTTAACACCGACAACCCAGCCATGATAGTTGCCGCAGTCACCCAAGTAGCCGGAATAAGACACGTACACGATCCCATTCACTAGAGCCAGTCCACCCCGTTCTTCCTGCGCCGTGGAAACAAAGTTGATGCCGTTGTAACTTGCCGTCGCATTCACGTCCACTGGCCAACCCGGCGTTGTGGCGCCGGTGTCCACGTTCAACGAATAAATGAAATGCTTAGTCGGGCTGCCGTTGATCAATGCGTCGAAAAAAAGTCTTCGGGACGCGAGATCGACAACCGGCGTGCCAGTAATACCGGTGGGATTAAAACCTCCGCAGGGGGTATTTGAGACGGGCGAACCAATATCGGTGCGCGACCAGATCGGGAGGCCTGTCGTGGCATCGAGTGCATAGACATTGTTCGATTCGGTAACCTCGATGATCGTCGGACCGTTCGGACCGCCCTCGACGTAAAGCGGTTGAGCGTAAACGTTGCCCGAAATCGTGCCGTTAAAGTTCAGATCGCGCGTGAGATTAGCAGCGGCCTCAGGCGTAAATGCCGAGTCGATGTAAACGCCGTTGCGGGAAGGATTGTTGTGCTCCTGCGTGACATTGACCTGCGCGTGCGCTTCAGCGCCACTTAGCACGGCGATGCCGAAGAAGGCAATCAGAGATCTCAATCGTATTAGCTTCATATATCCTCGCATATCAGAATGTCACCGTCGCTTGATTGGAACAGGTTTGAGTCCCTTGGTTGCACACTTGATACGTAAACGTGCCAGTCCCAGTGCCACCGATTCGATCGGTGTAAAAGCCGTCATTCCTGGTCGTAATGATCAATACGCCATCGCGGTACACGTCGACGCGATTCGAAGTCGCCCCGCTCCAGGACAGGTCCGCTGCCCGTTGCCCGTGTATTAAGCGCCCTTGCGCAGCAAGTGCGATTTGGGGCGGCGTGGGCGTAGGTGTAGCTGTTGCTGTTGCCGTCGCTGTCGCTGTAGGCGTTGGGCTGGGAGCTTCAGTTGCTGTCGGTGTTACGGTCGCCGTCGGCGTAACTGTAGCTGTCGCCGTTGCTGTAGCAGTAGCGGTGGCTGTAGCTGTAGGCGTTGGGCTGGGAGCTTCAGTTGCCGTTGGCGTAACTGTAGCTGTAGGAGTTGCCGTTGCCGTTGCCGTAGCTGTGGCGGTCGCGGTCGCCGCCGCCGTCGCTGTAGGTGTAGGTGTAGAAGTAGGTGTTGGACTGGCTCCCAAGCAGACAGGAACGTTGGTGGTCTGACCGTTGGTGATGCTGAAGTTCCCGCTCTGGCTCCCCACGCCGGTCTTCGAGACGAAGTAGCTGTGCGAGCCGGGCGTCGATACCGCGTCGTACGTGCCGTCGGATAACGTTGCACCGTAAGGGCTGCCGTCGATTGATACCGGGGCGTTAGAAATCGGCGCGCCTCCGCTACAAGCAGTGACAATAAAATGCGCCGTACCTTTCTGCGGCGCTGTACATTGGGCGAATCGGAAGTAGCCAACGCTCGTCCGCCAGTTGAAGCTGGACGTCGTCGGATAGTACTCGTTTGTGTAGTAGAACGTACAATCATCCACAGGATCGACGGTGATATCGCTGTAATCGCCCCAGCGATTGGACGTAGCACTCTGGCTGCCGGTCCCGTCGAAAAGATGTTGCTCACCAGACAAGGTATTCAATGGGTCCGTCGCCAGTCGGCCGGCATAACGAATTTGCGGGTTAATTGAACTGCTGGACGCGCTAAAACCGAGCGCAATATTGCCCTGATTATCCGCGGCGATGCTGCCCATCCACCGCCAGGTCGTATCCGGTTGATAGGTGCTTTGCTGGAAGATGCCCCAGTTGCCTGGTTGCGTGCGTTGCAGTTCAAACCAGCGTATTCCTGCTACCGCATTGGCACTGACCGTGTAATTGTTAAGCAGCGATTCATGACCGTCGGCGAACCGGCGATAGGCGTTGCGGAACATCAACCGATCGCCAATCGCATCGAGCTTGGAGGTAGTACCCGCTTGAGGCACGCAGTTCCGCGTTGTCGAACAAAGCGAAGTAAACGAGGCTGCACCCACACTGGCCTCGAGCGTGAAAGTTGAGTTCGCCGGGTTCGTGAAGTCCACATGGTACGCTCGTATCTTGTAGATCAACGGGCTACCTTGCGGAAACGATACATAATGGTTTGGATCACCGAGCGCTGGTGGAATGATACCATCCAAATCACCCGGTAGAAAAGGCGCTTCGCTGGATCCACCTGTGATCCCGGTAGTTTGGCTGGTAGCGGTGGGATCGCCCGTTAACATCTTGACTCGATCAAAGACAAAAGCCTGAGGTCCGAGGAAGGCCGTGCCAGCTGTGTTGAAAATGTTTGCGGACATGTAATACCCATCCGGCCAGACGCCGAGCTTAGGGTAATCGAGGAAGTTACCGGTCAGATGAAAATCGTAGCGGTACCAGGCGCCAGTTGCGTCGCCGGTCTGGGAAATGGCGATGCATTCGTCTCGCGGGACAGTCGAGCCGCTCGGAGTAGCGAACTGGCTTATGATCCATCGATCGGCTAATTGATCGTACTCCACTATAGGGTCGCCGTTGCCCCCAGTCTGGCAGGCGCCGCCAAAGCCGGACCAAATAGAAGTGATCGCAACCGGGCCAAGCAGAGATGTGCCAGTAAGTTTATCAAAAACCTGTATCCCTTCGTTGACCATCTGGACATACTGAGTTTTTCCCACCTCGCCATCAGGATCGGGCGGAGCGCAATTGCACCCGACGCCTGGGTAGGGAATACCATTCCAAGTGAGGAGAGGACTGGGAATCGACGGCACGCCTATCGTGCGTTGCCACAAAGTACTTTGAATAACCGGGTCAGGTCCGTCTTCGTGTTGATGCGGTATTTTCGGATTGAGATTCGCTTCATGCTCCGCTTCGGCTGGTGGCCAAACCAGCGGCTGGTCGTGCAGCGGCCGCGATAGGTCACTACGCAACGCGCGAATTACAGTCGTTTCGCCGAACTGTTGCGCTTCCGGGGTTGCGTTTGCCTGGGCTGAGACATTCGAAAACCCGCTGAAGCCAAGCAGCGCCAAAAAGACGCCGGCCAAGGCAAGAACGAAACCAAGAAGGACGCGAAGGTTCAAGAACGCAGATTGCGAAGTGGGTTTCTTTTTCATGGGTGGAGCTTGTGGAACTTCTTAGTCGTCGCGATTCTTAGGTGGAAACTCCGTAAGAATCAATATTTTTCGTCGAGACAGCCTTTTCAGAGCAAATCACTCTTTGAAATCGTCCGCGACGGTGGCCCGTCATAGCCGTGGTTGACTGGATCGATCCTGCGCATCGGTCTCTCGCGACGTTGTTCTTCGATGACGTGCGCGATGAGTCCCGGCGTTCGGGCGATCATGAAAATGCCGTTGAACGCGGCGGGAGTCATTCCCAAGTCGGCGAGTATGGCGCCGATCGCGCCGTCCACATTAATCGGGAGTGATTTCTTCGCGTTGGCGAATGCTTTCTCCACTGCGCGCGCTGCCTGCATGTGCGCGCCGTCCACACCGGCTTCACGCGCAAGCTCAAACAGACGCGCCGTGCGCGGGTCCTTTGTATGAAGACGATGACCAAATCCCGACATCCGTTCGCCTGCTTCTCTCATCTCCGCCAGCGTGCGCATCGCTGCCTCCTCTAACGAGATGGATTCCCGCGCGGCGCGGTCGGCGATTGCTTTCAATTGACGCGCGCAATCTTCAATTGCACCGCCGTGATGCCGATTAATCGACATAATCCCGGCGGCAACCGACGCGCTCAATGTGGCTCCGGTCGATGCGACGGTACGCGCAGCCAATGCGCTGGGAGGCGTGGCGCCATGGTCAATTGACGAGACCAAAATCGCATCCATCAAACGCGCGAGGGCCGTCGATGGCAATTCTCCAGTCAAAATCAAATACACCGCTGCGCCAAATGATACCCGGCCCATGAGGTCAGCGATATCGTAACCGCGCACGGCAACTTTGTTAGGCTCGATTCGCGTAATCGCGCTGTGCCACACGGCTTTTTGCTCCGCTTCACTCATGAGACTTTCTCCTTTCATTTTCGTGAGAATTTCAACCACCGCGCCCGGCAAATCGCCAAATCCATCGACCACTGTGGCGCCGGCTTCGCGCAACGCTTTCACCTTGCCGGCGTGTGTGCCGCGGCCACCCTCAATGATCGCACCCGCATGGCTGAATCGCGTTCCTTCGCGCGCCGCTTTGCCGCCGATGTAAGCGATCACCGACTTTGTAATTTTCCCACCCGCGATCAATTGCGCCAGTTCTTCTTCCTGTGAAGAGCCAATTTCACCAAAGATGACGATCGCTTCGGTGAGCGGATCGGCCTCGAACATCAGCGCCGCATCGGGCAGGCGAATTCCAATGACCGCATCGCCGCCGATGTGCACGATCGTTGAGATGCGCACGCCGACTTGCCCAAGATAATAACCGGTGCTCGACGCCATCCCTCCTGAGCGACTGATTACTCCGACGCCTTTCGGCACGCCGGGCTTAAACCACTGACGCGCGCTTTCCGCGCGACCACCAATCATGCCGACTACCGCCTTGCCGGGGCTCAGCGCCCCGAGTGTGTTTGGTCCAAGAAACGTTGCGTGATGCGCTTTCGCTGCCGCGGCGATTTCCATCGCGTCCCAAACTGGCACGCGATCGGGCACGAGCACGGCAAGTTTAATGCCTGCTTCAATAGCCGAAATAGCAGCCTCTTTTACACCGGCCGCAGGTACAAACACGACGGAGACATCTATTTTGCCTAACGACTCGACTGCTTCCCGCGGAGTATTGAATACAGGCACGCCAAGCACACTCTGGCCGCCTTTGCCGGGCGTTACACCCGCAATGATGTTTGTCCCGTACTCACGCATCAACCGCGTGCGAGCCCGGCCTTCGCGTCCAGTGATCCCTTGCACCAAAACGCGCTTTTTCTCGTCAATCAAAATCGCCATTCAATCGCCCCCTTTTCATTTGGCTTCTCAGACTGCCCTTCGCTATTCTTTTGTATCACGAATCAGGAGCTCCGCCTCGTCGTAAAGCTGTTTGTATGCCGTATAGATGGCTCCGGCCAGGCTTTCTAATATCGGTTGGTCGTCATCGTCGAGTTTCACCTTCACACCCGGATTGTTGCGTTCGAGCATCTCTTTGATCCGAAACGGGTCCTCGGGGTCACCGATCTTCGCCTTTGCGAAAATGTTCTCAGCGCTCTTGATAAACTGCGCTCGGTTTTCGCATTCCATCAGGAATTTCCAAATGTGAATACCGTAGCGATTAACCATGGAAATGGCGTCGAGAATTACCACCGCCGAGAGCAGCATGACATGCTTTGGAATCAAAAAGAAAATTGTCTCGCGATTTTGGGAAGCTGTTTGAGAACTCCCAGATAGCTTGCCTGTTACTTTGAAATGGTAGCGGGCCAGGGTCTCGGGTACGGCGTCCCCGTCTTGCAAACCGAAGCCCCATTTGTCAGCGAGATTTTTACTGGCATCAGCGGTCGAGCGCTTCTTTCGTTCTTCGGAAAAATGCTCGTTCATATTGAAGTTCACGTTCCTGATTCGATGAACCAATTGATTTCTCAACTCTGAAGTGCCCGAATGAATTAGAGATGTGCTTTGGGGAGAAGACCGAGTGTCTTAACGAAGGCTAGTTTGCCGGTCTTGGTATTGCTTATCTCTAGGGCGGAAAAGACGTCCACCAGCTCCTCCCCACC
>Ga0209161_10002401_pt1 | contig 15324 bp, 15 predicted proteins | sample GraSoiAngelo_155_FD_186169 | JGI IMG/M metagenome (GOLD analysis project Ga0209161, IMG submission 186169) | Grasslands soil microbial communities from the Angelo Coastal Reserve, California, USA - 14_1009_13_30cm (SPAdes) (version 2) | ecosystem: Environmental > Terrestrial > Soil > Grasslands...
ACCGGCAACTTCGAGCTGATCGTCAGCCCCTCGTTCAACTTCATGGACGACCCCGACCAGTTCCTCGAGCGGTACACCACGGGCGACAGCAACAACTGGGGGCGATTCTCCGATCCGAGGATCGACGACCTCTTCACGCGCCAGGCGAGGGCTCTGGATCCCACCGAACGCAAGAAGCTCATCAACGAGATCGAGAGAATCGTGCTCGGGCACGTGTACTACATCCCGGGCATCTGGTGGGCGCGGAGCGTCGTGCACTGGGCGAAGGTGAAGAACTACGTGGCGCCGCCGAATCACTACTCGAACCAGAAACTCCAGGACGTGTGGCTCAGCGAGGACTGAGCGTCGTTACTCACTGACCCGGCGATTGGAGACAAGCCAGGGCGCCGTACGCCATCGCCGCGCTCGGGTCATCCGGAGATCGAGAAGAACCAGATCGGGGCGTTCGCCCCGGATGGCCGCGAGCCCCGTCTCACCGTTTGAGGCCGTCTCGACGGAACACGGGGTCAGCAGCGTCAGGATCACCTCGACGAGCATCGAAGCGACTCTGGCGTCGTCGTCGATGATGACGAGTCGAGGGCGTCGAAGCGCCATTCTCCGCGCGGCTGACCCGACCTATCTCGCGGGTCCCGCGGGCAGGCGGACGGTGGCGATCGTCCCGCCTTCGCCGCTCTCGAGGTCGAGCCGCCCTCCGTGGCGATGGACGATCCCGTAGGCGACGCTCAGGCCGAGCCCGAGGTGCAAGGGTTCCTTGGTCGTGAAGAATGGTTCCAACGCCCGGCGCCGCGCCTCCTCGGACATGGCCGGGCCGGAGTCGGCGACCGAGCAAAGCACGCTGTCATCGGACGCCCAGGTCCTGACCGCGATGCGCCCGCCGCTCGGGAGCGCCTCGATCGCGTTGAGCAGCAGATTCCTGAGGACTTCCTGCAACTCTGTCGGTTCCCCTGCCACGGCCGGGATGTCGCCCGGCTCGAGCAGGACCTGGATCCCGGCGGCTCCCGCTTCGTCAAGCCAATGGCTTCGGGTCATCTCCAGCGCGTTCTGGGCGAGCTGGTTCAGATCGACCGGGACGGTCGGGCCGGCAAGCCGCGCCTCGGTGAACTCCATCAGGCGGCGAATCACGTCGGCGCCGTTTCGCGCCGCCCGCTCGACGGCGTAGAGGTCCCGACGAATCTCCCGAGCGTCCACCTTCCGGTCCAGAAGCTGGAGCCGTCCCAGAGCCACCATCAGGATGTTGTTGAGATGATGGGCCACGCCGGTGGCAAGGTCGCGGCTGGCCCGAAGGCGCTCTGTCTCTACCAGGCGTTGCTGCGACGCCTCGACTGTCTGCAGCGCCCGGTGCAGCTCTTCGTGCAGCCGGCTGTTCTCGAGCGCGACCGCCGCCTGGGCGGCGAACGCTTGCGCCAGCTGGACCTCGCTGTCGTCGAAAGCGCGTCCCGGCCTGTCGCCGATGCCGAGCGCGCCTACCACACTGTCCTTCGCCAGAAGCGGCACCGCCAGCACCGCGCGATACGGGGCCCGCTGGATCGCGGCACGAATCTCGGGAGTCAGCGTCACGCGGGGATCCGAGAGCAGATCAGGGGTGACGACGGCCCGGCGTTCTCGAACCGCGAGACCCGTGACGCCGGTCCCGTGCCGAAAGACCAAGGTCGGGCCAAGTTCCTCGCCCACATCGCCCGACACGGCCAGCGCAACCAGATCCGTCGACGACGGCTCCAGACGAAAGAGGGTGGACACCTTCGCGTCGAAGAGCGTGAAGACGCTGTCCGCGATCCGTCGCGCGACCTCCGCGGGATCGAGCGATTGAGAGACGACGCGGCTTACCTCGGCGAGCCGCTCCGCCACCCCTCTGCGCCGCTCGCTCTCCCTGAACAGGTCTGCGTTCCGGATCGCGACGGCGGCGTGGGCGGCGAAGAGCGACAGGAGCCGCAAGTCGTCCTTGGTGAAGACCCGGTCGGCCGCGGTCGCCACGACCAGGGCACCGACGATCTCCGGGCCCGCGACCAGGGGCACCCCGACCGCCGACTGGTGCCCTTCCTCGCGGAAGCGCTCCCGCTCCCAGCCGGGCACGGTGAAACGGACGTCCGCGAGCACATCCGGTGACCAGACCGCGCGGCCCTGTCGGACCGACAGCCCTGCGACGCCTACGCCCGATAGAAGTCTCTGGCCGATCCATTGCTCCCGCCATCCCGCGCCAGCGGTGGCGACGCAGGCGAGATCGTCCGTCGCGCGGTCCCGCTGGTAGAGGATCGACCGCCGACCCCCGAAGAGTCGGAGCACCGCGCTGACGATCCGGCCCGTTATCTGCTCGGGGTCGTGTCTCCCGCCGAGATCGTGCCCGATCTCGGCGATCTCGCTCATCGCCGCGTCAGCCCGCTTGCGTTCTGTAGCATCGCGCAAGATGACGACCAGAGGACCCCGCGGATCGTTGACGAGCTCGCACACGACATCGTAAGACCCGGCGAACTCGCGCACCAAGGCGCTCAGCGGCTTCCCGAGCACCCCGGCCGCCCCGTGGCCGAGGAGCCTCTCAGCGGTCGGATTGACGGAAAGGACCTTGCCTCCGGTATCGAGCGTGATGACGGCGTCCGCGATCTCGCCGTAGGCTTCCGCGGAAGTTGGCGATGACGGTTCGCCCGGCCCACCCGCACGGCGACGTCGCCTGCTCGCCGAGGGGCGCGGTGGTCCCCCCGGAGTCGAGCGAGCGGTCGGTTTTCTCGGTTTCACGCGACCCACCTCCCCCCGCGTGATCGTTGCCGCTTAGCAGAAACATGAAATCAGAGATCGCACAAGAGTTTTGGTGCCCTCTTGAGCGGGGCGCGCGCTGGCGCTCAGAGCGATGTGTCCAAAAACTCTCTCACGTACCTCACGAGCTCCGCTTGCTGGTTGCCAAAGAAATGATCTGCCCTCGGCGCCATGATCTGCCGCGATCGCCTTGCATCGTTGATCGAGGCGGCGCGGCGCTGCGCCCCCTTCAAGACAGACGGCAGATCGTTCTCGCCGTAGAGGTCGAGCACCGGGAGCTTCAACTGACCGAAATCCCCGTCACTCCCCCAGCCGATACTGACCCAGGCGTTGATGGGTGGATCGGGATCGCGGGCCAAGTAGTAATGGGTCATGCGTGAGCCCATGCTGTGCGAGACGACTGCGATCTTCTTGTAACCCTTGGCGCGCAGAAAATTCACCGCGACCTTCAGCCTCTCGCCTGCTTCGGCGAGGAGGGTCGGGCCATACTCTTCCGGTCTGGCCTCCTGGGCCAACACCGGCATCTGCGCCGACAGGGTGGAGTAGCCGTGGTCAGCCAGCGCACCGCGCAGCGTGCCAATCAAGCCCCAATCGGGATGAACCCCGATGCCATGCACGAGGACAAGCCCGGCTTTCGCATTGGGCGCCTCGGTGTAAATGTTGAGGAACCTGCGCCCGGCTCTTCCCTCCAGGTACACGGGATCGCCCACGACGATGCCCGGGGTGATCTCCGCGGCCCATTTTTGTTCCCGGTCATAGTCGGCTCCATCGGCGTTGTGCACGACGAGCAGCAAGAAGACGTGAATGACATAGGCCAGAGCGGCCAGCTTCGGCCGGTGGACAATCAGCGAGAGCCCGCCAATTCGGACCACTAGTGGCGGATGCCGGGGACGCTCATCGGCTTGCCGACGTCGAACGTCGTCAGGTAGAGCTCGAGCTCCGCGTACTCGATGGCGTCGGCGGCGAGCATGTTCATGCCGAGCGGCGTCATGCACCACTGCATGCGCTTGCGCATGTCCCAGACCTCGGTCCGGTCAGTTCGCCACAGCGGGAAGTGCTTGGTCAACCCCGCCGTCGCGTCGCCGAGGAGGCGACCGCCGAGGAACTTGCCGGCGCCCTTTTCCGGCGTGTGGCAGTCGGCACACGCGTGGTTCCGCTCGCCCACACGTCGATAGAACGACGCCTTGCCCCGCGCGAGGGCGGCGCGCGTCTCCTGGCTCGAGGTGTCGATCCGCACCGGCATTCCGTTGGATGCCATCTTCACGAGCATGGTCATGGCCAGGTTGGTCGTGCTCTGGGCCGGCATCTGGGTGCCGGTCTTCTCGGGAGCATGCACAGCGAGGAAATCCTCGATGCTCATCACGCGCCGATAGGCCGCAACGAACTTCGGGAAGCGGGTGGCGACGCCCGTCATCGACTTCTGCGGCCCCCCCTCGTGGCAGTCGGCACAGGCCTTACCAGTCGACCCCTTCGCCGTCCACCCCGCCTGGGCCGCCTCGGCCATCAGTAGCGCGGGGTTGTTCGTGGGATCGAGGTTGTCGCCGAAGCCGACCGGTTTCGCGCGGGTCACGGGATTGCGGTCGGGGTCCTTCTCGGGCGGCAACGGTCCCTTCAGACTCTGCAGAAAGGCGACGAGGTGAACGATTTCTTCGGGAGTGAAGACACCGAGCACCCCCCACGGTGGCATCGACGTGTTCGGGAAGACCACGCGCGCATCGTAGATCTGTTGATAGAGGTAAGCGTCGGGGAGCTTCCGGTCGGCGATGGTCGAGAGATCCGGGCCGACGCTCCCCGCCGGCCAGACGTCGTCTCCCGGAATCAGATGGCAGCCCGTACACGGGGCCTTGGCGCGCGCGAGGAAAAGGGTTCGTCCCTTCTTCACATCGCCGGCGACGCCGTTCGGCATCGCGACGCGCCGAACCGGGGGCTCCGGGCGCGGGTCAGCGTAGGCGTAGGTCCGGAACTCGCTGAAGTCCCGGGTCGTCCAGCCCTTGTAGCGCAGAGCCTCGCGCTTGCCGTCCCCCAGGGCCTTGAAGCTGCCTTGCGCCTCGGGAATGGCCCGGCTGCTCCATGCTGGGATGCCCGAGTAATCGGGAGCGTCTCTGGCGCCGGCGGCACAGCCAGCGACCAGAGTGAGCGCGCCGAACCACCGTATCGGCGTCGACCGCGCGAATGTCATCAGGCCCTCCGGGCTACGAGAACGTGACGTCGGCCGCTTCCTCGTATTTGCCGCCTGTCGTGTCCGTGAACGTCACCTTGAGCTGACCGGGATCGGTCGCTCGGAAGGTGAACGCGAAGTCTTGTCGATGATTTTACCCTGGACGGGATCCTCAGCCGGACCTTCCCGACGTTTTTCCGGAAATCCGGGCTGGCGCGAGAATGATCGGCCCGCCTAGAGATTTACCGGGCTCGCTCTGCCCACAGCCGTGGAAGCGACTGATATTCCTACCCCTCAGTTCCGGTATCGGGCTTGCTCCGGATTCTTGCCGTGGACGGCACCGGTCACGTCTCGTGGAATCTGCGGTCCGGTCGTTCTTGGCGCCGATCCATGGCTCCATACGCCCGGGTCGGACGGTGGTTACGCGAGGCCCGCAACCTCGCGGGCATGCGGCTCAGTTCCAAGATCTTCCTCGCCTCTGCGCTCGTGATCGTCGTGCTCGCGGGCGTCAGTGCCTTGAGTCTCGGTGCGGTGGGCGGTCTCGTGTCCGTAAACCGAGAGATCACGACCCGCACGATCCCCGCGCTGAGCCTTGCCGCGTCTGCTCGAGATGCGATTCAGCCACTCCTGAGGCTCGAGGCAAGCGCGCTCGTGCTGGGCGACCGGCGCTACGCGATGGCGTGGGCGGAGGTGGCGGATCAGATCGCCGGGGACCTGGAGCGCCTTGCCGAGTATGCGCAGAGCGAGCGGGAGGAGCTGCACCGCCGCGAGGCAAGCGCCGCGTTCGAGGAGTACCGGCGCATCGTCGCCGAGGAGCAAGCGCTCCTCCAGCGCGGCGACCGGGCGCGCGCCCTGCGTTTGACGGACACCGCCGCGAGGGTGCTCTCCGAGCAGGTCCGGGAGAGCCTGAACGGGCTGATGAGGGCGACCCGCGAGCGGGTCCTCGCCGCACAGGCCGAGGCCGCGCGCCTCGAGACACGCACGTGGACCGCGGCGGTGATGGCGCTGGGCGCGTCGGTCGGCCTGGCGCTGCTCGGAGCGGCCATCGTCGCTCGGCGGATGACCCACTCCCTCGACCTGCTGTCCTCGGCCACGGCGGAGGTCGCCGCGGGCGCGTTTTGCACGCCGATCGCGGTCGAAAGCCGCGACGAGATCGGGGCGCTCGCACGATCGTTCAACTCGATGGCGACCCAGCTGCGTCACATGGAGGAGACGAAACGGGAGTTCTTCGCGGCCGTCTCCCACGAGTTCCGGTCGCCGCTCACGTCGATCCGTGGCGCCATCGACCTTCTCCACCGGGGCGCTCCCGGTCCGCTCACGGAGAAGCAGGAGCGCCTCACCGACATCATCGGGCGGAGCTCCGAGCGCCTGCTGGGGCTCGCCAATCAGATCCTCGAGATGTCGCGCCTTCGCGCCGGGCTCGTAGAGCTCGATCGAAAACCGCTCGACCTCGCGGTGCTCGTGGACCGCGCGATCGAGGAGCTCCACCCGCAGGCCGCGGAGGCGGGTGTCGCCTTGCAATGCGAGCGCTACGGGGCTCACTTCGCGTACCTCGGCGACGAGGAACGGCTCTACCAGCTCGTGGTCAACCTCGGTGCCAATGCAATCCGCTTTACCCCGCGCGGCGGCCGCGTCGTCGTGCGGGCCATCGACGCGAGCCCGGAGCTCGAGCTCCAGGTCGAAGACACGGGCGTGGGCATCCCCGCGGATGCCCTGCCGAACATCTTCGATCCCTACCGGCAGGCCCACCGAGATCGGGGCGGCACCGGTCTGGGCCTGGCGATCGTGCAGGGCGTCGCCAAGGCCCACGGCGGTCGCGTAACCGCGGAGTCACGCGAAGGGAAGGGAAGCCGCTTCACCGTCCTCCTCCCGCGTTCGTGAGCGCTCGCGGCGGCGTGTGCTCAGGAGGGAGTGGTTTGCTTCGCTCGGGAACGGTACTGCTCGGGGACGGCGTCTAGGCGATCGGTCCAGTGCATCGTGCCCTCCGCGTCGGTCCAGCGATAGAGCTGGCTCCGGCGCGGAGTGGGCGGTCGAGCCGAGGTGGATTCTTGCGCGGCCGGTGGCGCCGCCGTCGGAGGATTCGGGATCCAGACCCACGTGTACGGCATCGATACGCCATCGCCGCGCAGCTCGTACCGCCCGGTCGGAAACTGCACGACGCTCGGTGTCGGCGCAGGCGCGACCGAAACGGTTGGGCTCAGCGGTGGAGCATAGCTCACGGGCGGGCCATAGCTAATGGGTGCGCCATAGCTCGAGGGTGGTTCGTAGTAGGCCGACGGAGCGTAATACACGGGGAGCGCCGCAGAGACGACAGCCGGCGCCGCGGCTACGGCAGCGAGCGGGAAGAACGGCCTGGCAAACGGTCGGACGAACGAGCGTGACACGAAAGGCTGGTCGGGGAATGGCAGCCCGACCGATCGACTGGTGCCCAAGGTGGCACCCCCGACGACCGGGCCAGCATTGTGAAATCGTTGAGCCTGGTGGCCGCCGAGGACGGAGCCCGGCGCGATCAACTCACTCATCGCCAGGGCCAGCGAAGCCGCAACGACGATAGAGGCCGTCTTCACCGTCAATATCTCTCCCGCTTCTCGAAAACGCGTCGAGTGTGCGCCGGTGCATAGGCATCGTCAAGCTGTGCTGGGCCGCCCCGTGAATCGTCCGGCGATGAGCGCGATGAGCGCTTGACACCATCGATGGGCGGTGCTGTGATCGCCTCCGTTTCGTAGGGTTCGGGCGAGGATGTGCAGGCCGCGGGGTAGTCGCCCGCGGGCCCCGGGGTGGTAAACGGTCCAGTGCGCCAGGGGTGTGCCATGGCAAAGCAGCCAGGCGGCGTGATGCGACTCGATCGGCGGGCGTTTCTCAGGGCGGCGGCCGCGGCGACCGGGGCCGCGGCAGTTGGCGGGATCCCGGACATCGTCGCGGCGCAAAAGGCCCCCAGCTTTCCGAAGGGGACCAAGCTCAACATCCTTGAATGGGTGAGCTTCGTGCCGGCCTCCGACGTGGAGTTCAAGCGGCTCGCCGCGGAGTTCGGCAAGCTGTCCGGGGTCGATGTCACCGTCGACCTGATCAACATGAACGACCTCAATCCCCGCATCGCCTCGGCCATCGAGACCAAGTCCGGGCCCGACATCATCATGATGATCTCCAACTGGCCGCATCTCTACGCCGACGGCCTCGCGGACGTGGACGACCTGGCCGAGGAGATCGCCAGTCGCGACGGCGCGTACTACGAGCACAACAAGAAGGTCAGCGTCGTCGGCAACCGCTGGAAGGCGGTGCCGCTCTGCTCGGTTCCCGCGACATGGGCGTACCGCGAGGACTGGTTCAAGGAGGCGGGCGCCAGCAAGTTCCCCGATACCTGGGACGAGTGGCGCAAGGTCGGGATCGCGCTCAAGAAAAAGAACCAGCCGATGGGGCAGGCGTTCGGCCACAGCCTGGGCGATCCCAACAACTGGGCCTACTCCGTGACCTGGGGCTTCGGAGGGTCCGAGATCGACCAGAGCGGCAAGGTCGTCATCAACAGCAAGGAGACGATCGAGGCCGTGAAGTTCACCGTCGCCGTCTGGAAGGACTGCCTCGACGAGGGCGGGCTGGCCTGGGACGACAGCAGCAACAACCGCGCGTACCTGGCCAGCACGATCTCGGCGACGATCAACGGGGCGAGCATCTACTTCGTCGCCAAGCGGCAATTCCCCGATATCGCCAAAGTCACCGGTCACGCCCACATGCCGAAGGGGCCGGGCGGGCGCTTCTACAGTATCGGCGGGCAGGGCCGCGCCGTCATGAAGTACTCCAAGAACCAGCAGGTGGCGAAGGAGTTCCTCCGCTGGTTCATGGACCGGCCGCAGTACGACAAGTGGATGGCGGCGAACGATGGCTACGTCGTCGGCCCGACGCCCTACTGGGAGAAGCATGCCCTCTGGGAGAAGGACCCGAAGCTCGCGCCCTTCAAGGAATCGGTCAAGTACGGGCGCTGGCCCGGCTATCCCGGTCCGCCGACCCGCAAGGCGTCCGAGGCCCTGGTGAAGTACATCCTCGTGGACATGTACGCCCAGGCCATCAAGGGCATGAAGGCCGAGGACGCGGTGAAATGGGCGGAGAGTGAGCTGAAGAAAGCGTACGCGTAGGCCGGGCGCGGTCTAAGGAGCGCCATGGCTGATCAGACCATCGAGCCCATCCTGGCAAAGAGCGCGGCGTCTGGGGCGCCCGCGATTGCCGCTCCCGTCGTGGTGGCGGTCCCGAAGTCTCGACGCCCGCGTGGGCTCGGCCATCTCCTGGAGCAGGAGCACATCCTGGCGGGCGCGCTTCTCGCGCCCACCCTCGTCATCCTGACGCTCTTCATCGCCTACCCGTTCGTCCTCGGTATCTGGCTGGCGGTCAGCGACAAAGTCGTCGGGCGGCCGGGCAACTTCGTCGGGCTGCAGAACTTCTGGGTGAACCTGAACGACACGATCTTCCTCCGCGCGTTTCAGAACACGTTCGTCTACACCTTCATCGCCACGGCCCTCAAGCTGGCGCTGGGAATGGGCGCGGCGCTCCTCCTGAACCAGCACTTCCGGTTCAAGCGGATCGTCCGCGCGGGGATGCTGCTTCCCTGGATCGTTCCGACCGTCCTGAGCACGCTCGCCTGGCAGTGGATGTTCGACGCGACGTTCAGCGTGTTCAACTGGATGCTCCTGAACGTCGGGCTCATCTCGCAGCGAATCCTCTGGCTGGGCGATGGCACCATGGCGATGGGCTGCCTGATTCTGGTCAATGTGTGGCGGGGCATGCCGTTCTTCGCCATCACCCTCCTGGCCGGGCTGCAGACCGTCAACCCCGATCTGCACGAGGCCGCGGAGATCGATGGCGCCAACGCCTGGCAGCGGTACTGGCGGGTGACCCTGCCCCTGATCAAGCCGATCATGCTGGTGGTGGTGCTGTTCTCGATGATCGCGACGTTCGCCGACTTCCAGCTCATCTACGTTCTGACGCGCGGCGGACCCTACAGCAGCACGCACGTGTTCGGGACCTACGCCTACGAGATCGCCATGCGGGCGGCCAAGCTAGGTCAGGGCGCGTCGATCTCGCTCTTCCTATTCCCGTTCCTCCTGATGGTCATCGTGTTTCAGCTCTGGTACATCCGGCGGAGCGACTAACCGATGGCCGCCCCCCGATACGGGAGTCCCCTCAAGCGCGCGGTCACGTTCTACATGCCCCTGACGGTGATGGTCGGGACGACGCTGTTCCCGTTCTACTGGATGGTGATCACCTCCGTCCGGCCCGACGTCGAGCTGTACAACGTGAAGATGAATCCCTTCTTCACGCTCCACCCCACCCTCAACCACTTCTACTACCTGTTCGAGCTGACCATGTTCCCCCGGTGGGCGTGGAACACTCTCTTCATTGCCGTCGTCTCGACCGGAATCTCACTCTTCTGTGGCCTGCTCGCTGGCTATGCCCTGGCCCGCCTGCAGTTCCGCTGGGCGCCGTCCCTCGGGACGGTGATCTTCATCACCTACCTCGTGCCACCGACGCTGCTGTTCATCCCGCTCGGCGACGTCGTCAAGGCGTTCGGGATCGGCGACACGCCGTGGGCCGTGATCCTGACGTATCCGACGTTTCTGATCCCATTCTGCACCTGGCTCTTGATGGGATACTTCAAGACCATTCCGCGGGAGATCGAGGACTGCGCCCGGATCGACGGGGCGAGCCGGCTCCAGGCCATGATCCGCATCAGTTTCCCGCTCGCCGTCCCCGGGATCCTGTCGGCGGGCATCTTCGCCTTCACGCTCTCCTGGAACGAGTTTCTCTACGCGCTCGTCTTCCTCTCGTCGCCTCAGCAGAAGACGATTCCGATCGGCGTGTTCACCGAGCTCGTGCGCGGCGACGTCTTCTACTGGGGCCCGCTCATGGCCGGCGCTCTCCTGGGCTCGATCCCGGTCGCCCTCGTCTACTCGTTCTTCGTCGAGCACTACGTCACCGCTCTCACCGGCGCGGTCAAGGGATAGTCGCCCCACTCCCGTCGGCGGACCACGCCGCGCCGGTGATGTCGACCGCACCGTTGCGTGAATTCTGGACGACGGCGAATCGCGCGATCAGACGCTACAGCTTTTGTCGGCAGTCGCGGACCGTTAGACGGGGCCGCGGAGCGACTAAACCGGCTGGCGCCGCTCCACCATGCGCTTGACGAGGTTCTCGAGCGCGGTCACGTCGACGGGCTTCTTCAGGACAGCGACGTTGCGCTTGGCGGCGCGAGGGTCGTCGACCACGGGGGAGCCCGTGATGATGACGACGGGCATGTTGGGATTGCGCTCGTGCACGGCCTCGAGGACTTCCCAACCGCTCATGCCGGGCATCAGGAGATCGGTGAGGACGATGTCGTAGTGCCCGCGGTCGAAGAGTGCGAGCGCTTCAGTACCGCCGGCTGCCGGGTCCGGATCGCAGCCAAACGAGGTCACGAGGTCGACCAGCATGTCTCTGACGATCGCGTTGTCGTCGACCAGGAGCACCTTGGTAGCCTGATTCTCGCCGATCATGACCTCTCGTTATGCGAAGCCGATGCCAGGAGCCGGAATCTCCTAAAAGGCTGTCATCCTTGACGCTCCTGGCCTATCCGGAAATCCCATGAAGAAGCCCTGGTCATTAACTGACCGGCACAAATTCAGGTCACTTGACCGGTGGTAATATTCTTCCCATGAGGATCTCATCGGCTCTTCTGGTCCTTCAGGTCGTGGCGTTGGGAGGGACGGCCTGGGCGGGACACCGTTCCGCCGAGGAGGCGCGGCCCCGTATCGAGCATCATCTCCAGCAGGTCGATCTGCTGTCCCAGCACTTCGCGGGCTTGCTCAGACAGAACTGCCAGCGGTTCGATCGACCCGACGAGTGGCGCACGTTTCTGGACGGCGAGCTCGATCGCGCCACGCTGCTCATGGCCCATCTCGAGCAGGCGTGGGTCGAGGCCAAGCACACGGGTGACAAGGACCTGCGGCGCGCCGCGAAGGCGCCGCGCGCGCAAGTCGACCGGGCGCAGCGCCTCGTTACGAAGCTGCAAGCGTGCGCGGGAGACAACGGAACGAGCTTCGATGCTGCGGCGGCCTGGCAGCGCGTCGAGCGAGACGTGCCGCGCCGCCAGGCCGAGATCGCGCTGCCGCAGTAGCCCGCGCTACTGCGGCACGACGAACGTATCGCCCTTGCTGTTCGTGAACACGCCGATCTGTCCTGGTGGACATGCCCGACCCCCTGGGGTAAGGTGCGCGCCATGGCGAAATCACCGTTCTCACTCGATGGAAAGACCGCGATCGTCACCGGTGGCGGCACCGGCATCGGCAAGTCCATCGCGATCGAGTTCGCGCGCTCCGGCGCCGACGTCGCGCTGTGCTCGCGCAAGATCGAGCACCTGGAGCCCGTCGTGAAGGCCGTCCGCGACCTCGGCAAGCGGTCGTTCGCGGTGGCCCTCGACGTGCGTCAGGAAGACCAGGTGAAGGCGATGGTCGACCGCGCCGTCCAGGAGTGGGGCCGGCTCGACATCATGGTGAACAACGCCGGCGCCTCGTTCCGCGCCAAGCCCGAGGACATCTCGGTCAACGGGTGGAACACCGTCGTCGGCATCAACCTGACCGGTGCGTTCCTGGGCTGCAAGTGGGCCGGGCGCCAGATGATGCAGCAACAGATGGGCGGCGCCATCGTCAACATCTCGTCGATCGCCGGCGTGTACGGCTCGACGATGATGCCGCACTACGGCGCGGCCAAGTCCGCCGTCATCACGCTCACCCGTGAGCTCGGCACCGCCTGGGGGCGCAAGGGCATCCGGGTGAACTGCATCGCGCCCGGGCCGGTGGAGACCGAGGGCTACCTGGACGTGCTCAAGCAAGCGGGGCCGGACGGCAAGAAGACCTACGACGCGATCGCAGCGCGCGTCGGCATGGGGCGCTGGGGCAAGGTCGAGGAGATCGCCTACCCGTGCGTCTTCCTGGCGTCCGACGCCGCGTCGTGGATGACCGGCGAGACGATCGTGATCGACGGCGGCCCGTCGCCGCGGGAGATGGAAGGGTAGACGGCTCGCGCACCCTCGGGTAGGATTAGCGCTTGCACCGCTCGCGGTGACCGTAGCTCAATTGGTTAGAGCACTGGCCTGTGGAGCCAGGGGTTGTGGGTTCGATTCCCATCGGTCACCCCAACGTCGCGCCCGTAGCTCAGCTGGATAGAGCGTTGGCCTCCGAAGCCAAAGGCCGCAGGTTCGACTCCTGCCGGGCGCACCATTTGGAGACGATGTTCGCGGTCGCGTTCGTGCTTCGCGCAGGTGGGCTGGGCCGTTAGCTCAGTTGGCAGAGCAGCTGACTCTTAATCAGCGGGTCCGGGGTTCGAGTCCCCGACGGCCCACCAAGCAAATCAGGCGCTTCGAAGTCATTCGGAGCGCCTGATTCGTCTTCAGACCCCGGATTGGCTACCAATTGGCTACCAACTGTTCCGACCTGAGCCACACCAAGACGGTCAACCGCGTTCACCCAGCCGTCGTCCAGCATATCCACCGCGCGCCTGTCCGTGTGGGTCCGGCGTAACCGCGTGGCTTCTACGATGCCCTCGCTCCCTGCATCCTGTTCCTCGCGTCCGCCGACGCCTCGTTCGTGACGGGCACGCTTCTCGTCGTCAATGGCGGCCTCACGGCCATGTGGCGTATCCTCGGCGCACCCCAAGGAGGCGCGCATGAAGTTCGGGCTCTACAGCTCCATCGCTAGCCCGCCGCGCGGCGAGCACATCGACCGGTGCATCGACGAGGTCATCGCCGAGGCGCAGCTCGCGGAGTCGTGTGGCTTCGATTCGTGTTTCTTCGGCGAGCACCACCAGGACACGGACGGGTTCCTGCCGTCACCCCTGATTGTCGCGACGGCGGTGGCGGCGCGCACGCGCACGCTGCGCGTGGGCACGTCCGTGATCCTCCTGCCGCTGCACCATCCCGTCCACCTCGCGGAGGACGCGATCACACTGGACCTCGTGTCCAGGGGCCGTCTGGTCATCGGCGTCGGCATCGGCTACCAGCCGGCCGATTTCCGCGCCTTCTCGGTCCCGATGGACGAGCGCCTCGCGCGCTTCGAGGAGAGCGTCGAAATCCTCCGCCTCTGCTGGGCCGGCGAGCCGTTCTCGTTCCGCGGAAAGCACTACGACCTGGAGGACGTGCGGATCATGCCGCGTCCCTACCAGAAGAGCGGCCCGCCCCTCTGGATCGGCGCCAGCGTCGCGGCGGCCGCGCGCCGGGCCGGCCGGATCGCCGACGGCTTCGTCGGCACGCCCAGCACCAGTATGGAGAACGCCACCGCGCTGGCGACGGTCTACAAGGACGCGGCCCGGGAGGCCGGGCGCCCGGCCCACGTCGTGCAGATGCGGGACGCCTGGGTGGCGAGCACGCGGGCCGAGGCGGAGGCCGTGTACGGTCCGCACGTGATGGCGGCCTACAAGTACTACTGGGACAACAAGCTCGCGGAGTTCCGCTCCATCCCGGCGGGGACGCCGTTCACGCTCCAGAATCTCGCGCCCGACCGTCTCGTCCTCGGCGATCCGGAGACGTGCGTGCGCGAGTTCCACCGCTGGCAGGAGGCGATCGGTGCCGAGACGTTCCTGCTGCGCTTCCGGCACGCGCACTCGGGCGGACCGCCCCACGAGAAGATCGTGGAGGCGATCAAGCTCTTCGGCGAGCGCGTGATCCCGCACTGCCGGGAGGTTGCACGATGAGCCACGATGCCCTGCCCACGATCTCGCGGATCGCCCGCTTGTGGCGAGGCCTCGCCGAGCCAGCCCGGAACGGCAACCTGAGTCATGGGGAGTTATGGTTCCACCGATGCTCCGAGCGGGTTGACATCACGAAGTGACAGCTCAGCGGAGGCCATCAGAAGCGCACGTGCGGCTCCCAGGCGTAGTCTGAAGGCAGCGAGGATCGATCTATGGCCTTCGGTGGTCTGCGGCAAAAACCGCGGAGCTGACTAGGGGACATGCGGAGTCCTCTGCGTCCTCTGCCCGCGGCGGTCACGCGCTGGACCGCGACGGCGCGCGTGCTGGGCTGGCTCGACGCTCTCGCCGCCTATCTCGCCATCTGGGGCGGCGCGGCGGTAGCCCTCCCGAGCGCCTCGCGCGCGTCACTCGCCGCCCTCGCCGCTCTTGTCGCCGCGCTCGGGGCGCTCCTGCGTCCGTTCCGGGTGCGCTGGCGGCCGGTGCGCGGTGCCGTCGCACTTGTCCTGAGTGCGCGACTCTCCCCAGGTGATCAGGCCTGGTATGTCCGTCCGGGCCACGCCGAGCGCGTCCTCGTCACAGGTCGCCGCCGAACGCGCGTCGTCATCGCCCGCCTCAATGACGAGGGCGCTGAGGGGCTCAGCGTGCGCCGCACGCGCGTCCTGCTAGTACCGGCCGACTCGGCCTGATAAGGAATATACCAAGTTTAACACAGGCTT